>JAEEGL013741588.1_pt1 | contig 25253 bp, 15 predicted proteins | sample 9134231 | NCBI WGS metagenome assembly JAEEGL01 (sample SAMN16246548, study PRJNA631951) | gut metagenome | biome: gut microbiome; feature: rumen; material: fiber-attached | host: Bos | place: Iran: Karaj | collected 2018-10 | reverse complement strand
TTGCAATTTGGCACAACAGGCGTAAATGCTACCGGAATTTCGGCAACAACCAGCGCAGATTCTGACTATGCAATTAGCAGCACAAACAAAGGTGCTTCAAAACTGGCTACCGAATTGGCTGTTTATAACGCTTTGGAAACAAAACAAGGCAATTTGACAGCCGGTGACGGTATTGCAATTTCCAATGCAAACGAAATCTCGGTTAATTTGACAGATAAAGGCGGTTTGCAGTTTGATGACCCAGAAACAGCCGGTAATCCTAAGACGCTTTCAGTTAAGACCGACAACGCAACCATTACGAAAGATGCAACATCCGGCGCAATCAAAGTCGGCACAATCGGCTTTGATAATATTGCTGCAGCCAACATTCAAGATGGTACAGCAACAGCTTCTACACAGTTGACAACAAAAAGCTATGTTGATGAAAGCTTGACAAGCGGTTTGGCTACAAAGGCTAACTTGGCTGGCGGTAACCAATTTACCGGTGACCAAGCATTTGGTATAAACGGTGAATCAGGATTTACAACGAAAGCTTTGATTCAAGGCGACGGCACTGCCGGATTTGGTATGAATGACGCAAACAACAGCTATGCGTTTGTTGTTCAAAAGAATGCTATTACGGCAAATCAAAGCATTGCCGCTAAACAAGGTATTACCTTTGGTAACACTACCACATACAACATTGGCGCTGATGGCTCAGCTAATTTGGGCGCAATTTCAGCAGCTTCGTTGAATGCAACAGGTAATGTTCAGGCGGCTGGTTTGACCTTTGACGGTTCTGATATTGCTACAAGCATTACAAAAGCTACAAGCGAAGCGAGTGCAACAGAAGTTGCTTTGGCAACCGCTGGTTATGCGCAAGAGCAAGCTAAAGCCGCCGCTGACGCAGTTGTTGACGCTACAGATACGAATTTGATTAAGTTCAAAACTTCTGCAGGCGCTGATGAAGCTGAAACTTATAATGCAGCAGTTATCGGTACGGGTTATACAACAACCAATACAGTTCAGGCTGATATCGCTTCTAAGCAAGCTAAGTTATATTATGTTGATTCTACAACTCCTACGCCGACAAATGTTAACATGAACGCTCAAGTTGTAACCGAAATTGGCACGGCTGGCGAATCTGCAACCGCTTTAGATACAAATCTGGCTTCTGAATTGGCTGTCGCTAAAGCTTTGGCTACAAAGCAAGGTAATTTGACAGCCGGTAACGGTTTGGAATGGAATACTTCTGCAACAGATACTCTGCAAATTAAATTGAAGGAATTTGCAGCTCCGGTTGCTCCGGCAACTTATGCTCGTGGCAACGGTTTGGCTTTGGATAGCGACGGCTTGTCGGTTGATTTGGCTGCTTATACGCCGGGTCAATCTACCACAGATGCTGAAGTGGCTGCTTGGGTAGCTGCTAATGCAACAAAATTGACCGATGTTTATACAACAGCGGCTGTTTTGGGCGACAAGATGACAATCTTCCAAAGCGATTTGTTCGCTTCAAGTGCTACGGCTAATTCTATTGCGCGCGCTTTAGGTGCAACTGAAGCTGAAAACAGATCATTAATTGATCAAGTAAATTATATGGCTGATGGTCGGATTAGCGCTGCGGCTACAGCCGGAACAGGTTTGGCTTGGACAGCGGCTACAGCTGATGCGGGTGCTAAATTAAGCGTTGCGGAAGAAGTTTTCAATACAACAACTCCGACAGCACCGACGGCAGCTCATACATTCTATGACGCACAGACGGTTTATGATAACTTTGCGTTGAAGAATAATCCGGGTCAGGATATTGTGGCTAACACAGTGACAGCTAACGAAGTTGATACAAAGGCTTTGAAAGTGGCTGATACGGACGCAGGTGCAACATCTGAAAACGTTATTTTGGAAGCCAAGAAAGGCACCAACGGTAACGAAATCGCTTTGAACGGTGCAACAACCGTTACCGGTGGTTTGACGGCTGATACGTTGACTTTGCCGGATCCAGACAGCACATCTACGCCGGCTGGAACTGTGACGGTTAAAGGTATTAAAACAGCTGTTTCGGATGACGGAAACGATAACTATCTGATTACTTCCGGCGGCGTTGATGCTGAATTTACCAAGAAAGTCGGCACGATTATGAAAGAAACATTGCCGGTAGCTCCAGAGACTGAAAGCACATTTGCTCCGGCTTCAGTGCAAGCTATAATCGGCTTGAACGATGAAGGCAAATTGGTATTTGATACAAACATCAGAGGTGTTTCAAACATCATTGAGGGCGACGGTAATCAGGAAAAGCCGACCACTCTTGTTGAAGCCTTCCAAAACATCGGCTCGGCAATGGGTAAGATTCACGGTTTGGCTGAAAATTCAGCTGCTGGCGTTAAAGTTAATAATACGCAATCTATCTTTGCGAACGGCGATATTAACAGCGCTGTTACAGGCGTGACAACAAAAGTCGGTTCAAACTTGAAGGTTGGAACTTCGGTTGAAGAACTGGAAGTCAGCTTGGATAACGCTATCGGTAATATTCAAGCAGGTAATACTGTTGTTGGTAAGGCTTATGCTGACCAATTCGGTAACCTGATTGATACAACATACGCTAAAGATGACGAAGTTGTTCACTTGGCAAATCCGGAAACCATTACGGGTGTGAAGACATTCAGCAATGGTTTGAAAGTTGGCGCTGATTACAAAATAGATGAAAACGGTGATGGCCAATTGACTATCAGAGATGCTTCAAATTCTAAACCGGTATTGCTTTTGGATAAGGCTGGTCAGTTCAACTTGTATCAGTTTGATAGTGCAGCAAACAAAAATAATCCGTATTTAGAAGCTTCAAACGGTTCACTCACTTTGAGAGCTGATGGAAAGCAATATTTTGAAGTTCAAAATGGTAGCTTGACATTGAGAGAGTCGGATGGCACAAATGCTAATAAATATCTTGAAGCAAATTCAACGAGCTTCAATATTTATCAAGCAGATGGTGCAACTTCGGCATTTACTGTTGAAAACGCTACCGGTAATGTTACTGCAAAAGGTAATGTTCAGGCAGCTGGGTTGGCATTTGCCGGCGCTCCGGCTGTGATTGCTACGGCAATTGATGCAGGATCGGCAACGGACTTCAATAGAGAAGCTACCAGCAAAGACGCTGAAACATTGGCTACTTTGAAGTCAGTTGATAATTTGGCCGAAAAAGCTACGTTTACTCCGGCAACCGGTGGCACATTAGAAAAAACGACAATCGGTGAAGCTATCAACGAATTAGATGCTAAAAAGCAAGCTCAGTTGTATTATATGGATGGCTCAACGAAGAAACCGATGAATGCTGAAGTTAAGACAACTATTGCGGCTGCAGCTAGTGCAGAAGATGCAAATCTGGTAACAGAAAAAGCTATCCGAACAGCTTTGGATGACATCACAAACGGTGTAACCAAGTTTGTCGGCTTTACCATGGATAAGAAGACAGCTTCTGGTGTTTCCGGCACAGCAACTGTTAACGCCATTGATGACGGTAACTACAGCGATGAGTTGGCAACAACGTTTGCAACCAACTTGTCGGTTAAGAGCGCTGTTAACAAATTGGTATTTGGCGGTAATCCGAATATTTGGACCGGCGTGAATGAGTTCCAAAACGTATTGAAGGTAACCAAAGAAAACGGTTCTGATCCAAGAATAGTTCTGTTCCAAGTTGATACAACATCAGGAAATACCACAATCGCCAGCTTGAAGTTGGGTGATTATGCAACCGCAATGAATGGTATTGACTTGATGCCGACCTTGAATTCCTATAATCATTTGGTGACTTCGGGTGGTGTTTATGATGCCTTGCAAGGCACAGGAACAACCGGTGAAACCATTAACTTTGGTTCAAGAGCCGACAATATTGTTATTGGCAAATCTGCTTATAACATGACGATTACCAAAGAGGGTATAACCACCATCGGTGACGGAACAACAACCGGTAACATTCAGATGAATAAAGGCGCATTAACGGCCGGAACCAGCGTGAAAGTTGGATCGGACAGCGCTAATTCTCTTATGAATGCAAGCGGTTTGACCGTGAAAAACGGTGATGATAATGTTGCTATTACGTCTAACAGCATTACGTTAACAGACAGCGGCACTTCGGTGTTCAATGTTGACCAATATGGCTCAATTACAGCCGGTCAAGCTGCCGATGATGCTCAGTTCGTTTTGAATACACAAAACGGCACAGCAAACATCAACACAGCTAAGAACTCTACTGTAAAAGCAGCAATTGCCGCTGATGGTGATTCTGCTGCTATGGAAGCAACAGATGGCACTTATGATTACCTCATTTCTGCAAATGCAGATATGACAACTCCGGCTAACAGAGGTGTGGTTGTTGGTGTGACCGCAACCGGTCAGAATAAGCTGATTTCCGGTTTGGAAGCTGACAACGACAGTGTTGGTATGGGTATGGCCGATAGTAACGGTGATTTGGTTGCCGGCTTCTCGGCTGATAAAGCAGCTGCAGATCAAAACATCATTGAAATGGGTGCGTTTGACAACACAGATCCGGATAATCCTAAACTTGATACCGGTGTTTCGGTTGACAGCAAAGGCAAAACGGTTTCTATCGCAGCTGCAGGCCACGAAGTTGTTAATGTTAGCTATGATACAACCAAAGGTAAAGGCTTGGTTGGTGTTACCGGTGATTTGACTGCAACTGGCAACTTCTCTGCTGATAACGCCGGCTTTACCGTTTCGCATAATGATACAACCGGTAAAACAGACGTTGTTGCAACAGGTGATGTGAAAGCTGCAAGCTTGACATTGCCGAATTTGGATCAGACAACAGCTGGTGCTACAATTACGGCAACGGCGATTGACAACAACGCAACAGCCTTCCCTACATCGGGTGCTGGTACAACGTTGGCAACGCTGTCTTCAATTCAGAATTTGGCAGCTCAAGGTGCTTATACGCCGGGTGACCAAAATTCTTGGAGAAATCCGTATGCTGGTGACGCATCTACTAAACCGACAACGATTGCCGGTGCGCTTGACAGATTGGCTACCAATCTTGATGCCGCAACCAACAGTTTAGGTGACTGGTCAACGTTAAATGCGCATGTTACAGCTTCGGGTTATACCGGTAACGGTAATATTACCGTAACAGGAACAGATCCGTATAAAGCACCGTCTGCTGTTTCGGCAGTTATTGACTTGGATGATGCTATCGGTTACAGAACTCTGTATAATAATACGCATTATGCAAATACAACAGGTACTGCAGCATCTGTGTCACAAGCGATTGCTAACATGGATACCAAGGTTTATGAAGCTATTCATGGAACAGGTACTCCAACCGCACCGGATGGAAAAGTCTTTGTTGGTGATGCAGCTAAACAGATTGTTATCGGAAACACTAAATCAGATCATAAGCAATACATTCGTATTGATCAAGAATCTGAACAAACCTTGATTGGTAATACAACCTTTGGCGAAACCATTGATTCTATCAATAAGGTGGCAACAATTGGTGGAACAAATCCAAACCACTATAAGATGACACTTGATGGCAAGAATCAAAAAACAACGTTTGGAACACCGACAAACAATATTACCATGGAAAAAGGTGATTTGACTGCAACCGGTAATATTACCGCAAAAGGTGCGTTGTCTGCTGAAAACGGAACCTTTACGGTTACCAATGACGGCACAAAGACAACTATGGCTTTGACCGGCGATGCGCAAATCAACGGTGACGAAAGCGTAACAGGCAAGATTACGGTTCAAGCAACCGGTTCAAATGCAAAAGTTGAAATTGATCATGCCGGCACAATTACCGCAACAGATGGAGCAGAAATCGCTCACTATGATGCGGCAGGCATTACGCTGAACAACGGAACAGACGATACGTTTACTGTTGATACAACCAACGGCGATATGATGGCTGCGGCTGGTAACTTTGCTGTAACAACCGCTGATGGTTCTGCTACATCGTTGATGTCTTTGACTGGCGATGCTGTTATCAGCGGCGATACCAAGACAACCACATTCACAATGCCTGATGCATATCAACCGACAGCATCTTCTGTTCAATATGCTCAAGTAACAAGCATTGATAAAGGAACAACCGCAGCAAATTCGTTCAGCGATGCGGCGTTGGCAACAACACAGTCTATCAAGACAAAGGCTGAAAATGCTGATTATACAGCAAGTGATGCGTTGAAAGCCGGTAACTATGCAACGGCTCAAACCTCAGTTGCTACAATCAACAATGCTATTGAAAGCCTTGATTTGAGAATTGGTGATTGGGATGGTTTGAATCTGACACCAAACGGCAACTTGACCAATGGTCATGCCGGTGATAGCACATACAATGAACCGACAACAGTTGTTGAAGCGTTTAACAACATTGATTCAACGCTGGGTCGCATTCATGGTTTGGTAACCGATAACGGTAACGGAACTTATACATATAATAAGTCTTCCGGCGCAGTTACTCAAGACTGGACCAACTTGGCTGTCGGCACAACGGTTGAAGAACACGTTTTGGCTGTTGATACCGCAATCGGTAACAGAAACGGTTATACGGCAGCGTATAACATTCACAAAGGCGAATCTGTTGCTGAGTCACTGAATAATATTGACCTCAGACTGGGTGATGTGAAGTCATTGAATAATATGAATTATTATGGCGAACAAAATCCGAATGATGTCAACTTGACCGGCGCTGTTCGTGCTTTGGATAACAACTTGTATAGAGTTGAGCATGATTTGAAGACCTTGCGTCATGAAACTCATGCCGGTTTGGCAAGCGCAGCTGCTTTGTCGGCTTTGGTTCCGAACCCTCGTGGCACGGGTGACACAACATTGTCATTCGGTACAGGTGCTTACCAAGGTCATACGGCGGCGGCACTCGGTGGCTTCCACTGGATTACCAACAACTTGTTGGTTAACGCCGGCGTGGGTTGGGACAACCGCGAAGCAACAACTCGTATTGGTGTTTCGTATTCGTTCTAATCAGAGCGCTAAATGCAAAACAAATGGGAGGGCCGTTTTTACGCCCTCCTTTTTGTTTTTCGAAAGTAATGGTTATCCACAAATGATACGCCCTACTCGGTTTTTAGCTAGACCGTCCGTGCTATATGATTTTATATTATAGGCAGAACTAATTTTATAAAGGAACTAATGATGAAAACTAAATTATCTTTATTATTGTTACCGGCATTGATGAGTGCCGGTGCAGCGCAAGCCGCTGATCAAATCGCTCCGGAAGGCGCCGGCTCTGAGACTATCGGTTGGACGGCTGACTTGAGAAAAGCCGCTATTCAACTAACTTCTACCGAAGTTAAAAATTCTCAAGAATATAAAGATTCGCCAAATTCGGAATTGAGCGGTGACAGCGAAACCGTGGTAAAAGGTATCTTGGATTTTGCTTTGGTGAAAGAAGCCAGCAATTATAAATGGGAAAACAGCTTGTTTATGGAATATGGCAAAACAAAACTTAAACCAAAAGACGGACCAAATGTGGAAAATGAAACGGCAGATAAAATTTTGCTCTCTACCGATTATGCGCACAAAATGTGGCAATATTGGGACGCTTATGTCGGTCCGTTCGCTAATTTGGCCTATCAAACCGAATTTAAGCCAAACGATGGTGCTCCGCGCACTAAAATTGTTCGCGGCACCAGCGGTTTGAAAATGTTTGACGGTAAATATATCAAAAATTTATATGTGGCCGGCGTTGGCGAATATGATTTTACATACAGCCATGACAAAACTTCTAAAGCGGCATACGAAATCGGTATGAAAGCCGAATATCCGTTGCGCGAAGGTATTGTGTTTAACTTTGATTCTTATTGGCGCGATTATGTGGCTTACAGCAAATATAATCCGACCGATTTTGAATATGAGCTTAGTGTAAAAGCGAATATGATGGTTGATGTTTATAGTGGATTAGCTATCGGTCCGTTTGTTCAATATTTTCGTGCTGAGGACCGCGGCTCAAGCAAATACGGCAGCAGCACAATTATCGGTGTTGAAGGCTCATTCGGCGGTTCTTGGAACTTATAATCACCCTGCCCGATTTAAACTAAAAAAAGCTCCGCCTTTGTGGTGGAGCTTTTTTGTGGGCATCAATTCTGAACGTTTATTGTTCCGATACCTTTTCCTTAACATCTTCAATGACTTTTTGCGAATTTGACTTCAGCTCAGGCGTTTGGTCATCGGTTGTAACTACTCTGTCTTCCAAAACATCAAGTAATTCGTCTAAGTCGGAAGATAAGTCGTCAACAACTTCTTGAGTTTCCGGAGATACAGTTTGCGGTTGAGCTAATTCATTAAACAGCTCTTCTCCGTTCTTTTGCAACATTTTTAAGTTTTCAACCGCGTCAGCCGCTTGACGTAACTGATTTTCCAAACTCGGAGCTTTGCTTTCTTCAGCGGCTTTCGTTTCTGCTTTAGCGTCAGTAGCTGCCACATCTGTTTTTTCAGCTTTTTCCGTCTTATCGGTTTCATCTTTTTTGAAGGAGGTGTATTCGTCCATTTTGGCTTTTGCTTTATCTACCCATTCATCCGGAATCATAGCTTTTAGCGGCTCAGCAGTGTTATTAGCCAGTTTGAAATATTGTGATTGAGCAAAGACGCCTTCTTTAGATTGTTCCGGAATTAAAGCGGTAATCATAACGGCAATTAAAATAACGATGATGGCGCCACGTGCCGCACCGAAAACAAAACCCAAAATGCGATCTACGGCACTGAGCTTACTGGAACGCACAACCGCCGCCAAACGATCGGCCGTTAATAACCATACAATGCAGAAAACAATTAAGATGGCTATGCCGGATACAATACTGCACAATGTTTTAGAGGCAATATATTGTTGCATAATAGGATCAACAATCGGCACTAAGAAATATAATGCCGCCGCAGCCAAAACCCAACCGACGACAGAGAGCACCTCTTTGGTCATGCCGCGCACAATACCGACCAATGCCGAAATGCCGACAATAATCAGAAAGACAACATCTAAGTTATTTAATTGTTCCATGGTTTTTCTCCTAATTAAACCAATTTATCAGACGATGAACATGACCTATTTCATAGCATGATAAATCATAATTTTTCAAGCCTTTTTCTTTTTTATCCTTACCAAATGCCGGCGGAATGATGGCGCTGACAAAGCCAAGCTTTTGTGCTTCTTTTAGGCGTGCGTTGCTTTGCGTTACCGTTCTGATTTCACCCGATAACCCTATTTCGCCGAAAACAACCATATCAGCCGGTAACGGTTTGTTGGTTAGAGATGAAATGACAGCCATTGCCACCGCCAAATCGGCAGCCGGTTCGGTGATTTTTAAACCGCCGGCAATATTTAAATATACATCATGTGCACTGAAATTTAAGCCGCAACGTGCTTCCAAAACCGCTAAAATCATGGATAAGCGGTTAGAATCCCAGCCGACAACGGCGCGGCGCGGCGATGCATAGCCGCTTTGACTGACCAACGCTTGAATTTCAACCAAAACCGGACGTGAACCTTCTATTCCGGCAAATACGCAAGAACCGGAAATATTGCCTTGTCTTTCAGCCAAAAACAGCGCCGATGGGTTTTCTACCTCTATTAAGCCTTTATCCATCATCTCAAAAACGCCGATTTCATCGGTTGCGCCATAGCGATTTTTGACAGCGCGTAAAATGCGAAAATGGTGACCGCGTTCGCCCTCAAAATATAATACTGTATCTACCATATGCTCTAAAACACGCGGACCGGCAATTTCGCCCTGTTTAGTGACATGTCCGACCAAAAACAAAACAAATCCTTTGCGTTTGGCCAGTTTAATCAATTCATAAGCGCAGGCACGTACTTGAGCTACGCTCCCGGGTGTTGATTCTGCTTCTTCCAAATACATGGTTTGAATAGAATCGATAATTACTAATTTAGCTTCGGTTTTTTCTAGTGTAGCAATGATATTATGCACATCGGTGGCGCTGGCTAAATTGACCGGACTTTCAGCTAAGCCTAACCGACCGGCTCGGATGCGCACCTGATCAATGGCTTCTTCGCCGGAAATGTAATAACAACTGTCGGTGCCGTTTCGGGCGGCCAAACCGGCACAAACTTGCAATAATAAGGTTGATTTGCCAATTCCCGGATCACCGGCTACTAAAATGACCGACCCGGGAACCAAGCCACCACCGGTTACTCTGTCTACTTCGGCAATTCCTGTTTGTAGGCGGCTATATGTTTGTGTTGAGCCTTTGAGTGGAACAAAGTCTATTTGCCGGCTTTCGTGCTTATGATTAAGCTTTGTATAACCATCCGTTGAGGTCATTTCTTCAACAATTGTATTCCATTCGCCACAAACATCACATTTGCCCTGCCAACGCGAAAAATTCGCGCCGCAATTTTGACAAACATATGTGTTGTTTTTCTTGGTCATGTCTTAAATTTCCACTTTAATAGGTCCTTGTGAACTACCTGAAATAAATTGTTTTAAATACGGATTTTCTGATTTTTCCATTTCTTTAACCGTGCCACTCCAGATAATTTTACCTTGATACAGCATAGCTATGCGGTCGGCAATTTTGCGTGCCGAAGCCATGTCGTGGGTAATGGTTAAAGTTGTGGCACCCAATCCGCGAGCCGATTCAATAATTAGATCATTTATCACGTCGGCCATAATCGGGTCCAGGCCGGTTGTCGGTTCATCAAAGAAAATAATTTCCGGTCGGCTGATAATGGCACGTGCTAGGCCGACGCGCTTTTGCATGCCGCCGGAAAGCTCAGCCGGTGATAAATCTGCCACATCGGGAGCTAAGCCAACCTGACGCAGCACGCGAATGGCTTCTACTTTAGCATCTTTGTGCGACATTAAATTGTTTTCAAGCAAGCGAAAAGCCACATTTTCCCACACGCTTAAACTGTCAAAAAGCGCCGCTCCCTGAAACAGCATCCCCATTTTTTGATGAATATCTTTTTTGCTGCCGATAACTTCCTCGTCATCTATTTTAATGGAGCCGCTGTCCGGCGTTAATAGCCCTTGAATGCACTTAATTAAAACAGATTTTCCAGTACCGGATCCGCCGATAACAACCAGAGATTCACCGCGCCGAATATCTAAATCAACGCCGTCTAATACTTTTTTGCGACCAAAGGCTTTATATAAATTTCTGATTTCTATTTTGTTTTCTGTCATTTAAAGCTACCTATCTTGAAAAAATAATCTCTGTAATCAGATAGTTAAAGATTAAAATTAATATAGAAGATGAAACAACGGCATTTGTTGTGGCTTCGCCCACGCCCTGAGCACCGCCTTTAGAACGATAACCATGATAACAACCCATAATGGAAATAATAAAACCAAATACCGCGGCTTTAACAACACCGGTCATAACATCAAGCGTTTGCAGATTATTCATGGTGTTATTGATGTAATTTGCCGGATTGAAATCTAATTTGTATATGCTGACCATGTAGCCGCCAAATATACCGATAATGTCGCCGAATAAAACCAAAAGTGGCATAACAATTATCGCAGCCCAAATTCGTGGCGCAATTAAATAACGGAACGGATTTGCCGATAACGTAACAAGTGCATCAATTTGTTCGGTAACACGCATGGTGCCGATTTCGGCGGCCATGGCAGCGCCGATGCGGCCCGCCACCATTAAAGCCGACAAAACCGGAGCTAATTCACGCGTAACCGAAATTAAAACCACCAAAGATACCACGCTTTCAGCACCATATTTAGAAATTCCCGAATAGGTTTGAATGGCAATAACCATGCCGGCAAAAAGCGTGGTTAAACCGACCACCGGAACAGAATAAAAGCCGATATTCAAGAATTGGCGGCAGAAAAGTTTGAGATAAAACGGCGGAATAAAACAGTTATATACAGATTTTGCAACGAAGCGGGAGAAATATCCCAAATTCATAATAAAAGCCACTAACGGTTTACCGAAGGCTTGAAAAAATGAACCTATTTTCTTTTCTATCATCATCTTTCCTTTGTTACAATCTGTCTTGCACCAATATGCCGTTTAATTTTAATAAAATTTTTTCCGGCGCCGAATTTTCTTTAGCATACAAATCTATTTGTTTAATTTCAACCCCAAAAATGTTTTCTTGCGCATCTTTTGGCATTCTTTCAATTTTTGAAATATCATCAATTAAATCGGCGAGCAAGTAAATTCGGGTTTCTGTTACATATGGCAAGCGTGTAATACCGATACCGCGCACTTCTAATAATCCGCGCAAATTTTCCGGCGCCTGACCGATAACATAACCGTTTTCCAAACGCAATATAACCATGTCATCGGCTACCAGTTTTGCCCCTTTACGGGCAATTAAACGTAAAGCTAAATCAGATTTGCCACTTTTGCTTTTGCCGCGTAACAGAATTCCTTTTCCGTTAAAATCCACCAATGTGGCGTGTATGATTTGCGTTTCAGACATTCTGCAACCGTCTAATTTTATTTTCATCTTCCGAACTGATGGTGATACGGCGCGCTTCGCCTTGAGGCTCTATTTTAACATGCCACATATTGCGTGGCGCAAAGCCGGCCATTTTCTCTGGCCATTCAACCAAGCTGACGCCGGAAAAGAAGGCATCTTCAACACCAAGCTCAAATATTTCCATTGCATCTTTAAGACGATACAGATCGTAATGATAAATATCAAAATCATCAGTCCAATAAGTTTGAACCAATGTGAAAGTCGGACTTGGCACTTCGTCTGCTTGCGTTAAATGTTGGATAAAAGCTCGGGCAAAAACACTTTTGCCGGCTCCAAGCGTGCCGCTTAAAGCCCAAACATCGCCTCGCGTGGTCAGAGCAGCAAATTTTTTTGCCAAAGCCGCCGTTTCCGCTTCATTATGAGTTATATACATTTTTTCCATTAAAACCACCCGTCTAAAAAGTCAAAGAAACCGCTGTCCGATTTGTTTGATTTGATTGTAATTCTTACTTGACGATTTTGAATTTTGCGCCAGTCCCAAGGTTTATAGAAACGACCGGACCATAAACCGCGGCGATTTTCGGCCGCTTGCCGTTCATATGGCACATATACCGCTGTGTTTTGTGTCCATGCCAGAGCCCAACCGGCATTGGTAACTACGGCAGCTAAATCGTATTTCCCGTCTACGGTAAAACAAACACCGGTGGTGCGATTACGCACAATTTGTCCGACCACATAGCAACGTATCGGCCGATTATGAATCCAGTTTTGAAGCCAGGTTAAAGCACGTTGCCCGCATTGATATGAGGCGCCGTGTTTGTCAGCACAAGTTTGTTGCGGATCCGGCGCATCTATACCGAGCATTTTGATATAATATTGATCTATTTTTAACACACTGGCGGTAATAACTCGCGCCTGACCTTCAACATAAGGATAATCCAACGGATTGAAGTCAGCCTGACTTTCGGTGTTTGATTGCCCGAAAAACTGCATTATTTTATCCATAAAGTTATTAGAACTTTCGGCCTGTTGAGATTCAATATTTATCGGTTGCGGCTGTTGTTGCGGTGCAGAAGCCGGTTCTTGTGGTTTAGGTTCAGATACCTGTTTAGGAGCAGTCTGTTTAACTTCATTGGGATAAACCTGCTTGGCGCTGATTTCTTGCGGCGTATCTGTTTCTTCTTTTTCAATATTGGCAGATGAGCCAAACATAGCATTTTCTAAATCAGCAAAGTCGGTAATTTCTTCACTGATAACCTCATTTTGTTGTGTAGGAGCAAAATTTTGCAATTCAGCTGATTGCGTGGAGCCGGAAACAAACGATTTGACTGAAGTTTGTCCGCCCAACAATCCTAAACAATATAAAATAAAAATAACTATTGAGCCGATGATGAAAAAAGATGTCATAAACCCCATGGCGCGCCACATTACTTTAGAAATGACATAAAGCAGTCCAAAGGCAATGATAATGACAATAAAGCCAAATCCTTGCATAAGCGAACTTTCACTTTGGGTGCTTAAACCGCCAAAATACATGGCAGCTATAAAAAACAAAACCAGAAAAATTTGTTTCCACATAGACATTACTTTTATCCTCTTACTGATAAAATCTGCCCTATTAGACCATAGTTTAATTTGAAAAGCAAGCTATTTATACAAATCAGGCAAAGGCTTTGGGATTATATTTTTTTTACGTTTTTTTGTTTTTTTCAGACTTTGCATAATTATATCAGCATTTAATTCATCGCTTTTACCGGCATATAAATTGGCATTTAACAGGTTCATTTGTTCTTGAAAGACTTTATTATTAACTGCTGTTGCCAAATCATCCAAATTATTGATGGTTCGTTCACTGAAAATATTTTGGCCGCATGCCAGCAAACAATCGCGCACCATGCGATAGTTTTTTTGCTTTAGGCTTTGTTCCAAAGCATTCAGATTGGCTTTGTCTTTTTCATCAGTTTGTTGAGAGGTTTTGTGTTTTAACCAAAACCAACTCAGCCCGAGGCCGGCTAAAAAAGCCAAAAATAAGGCTATGCCGATTTGAATTTTGGTCATCAGACCGGCAATATTGTGATTAACAGTAGAATCATTGTGTGGATAAATATAAGTGTTTTCGCTTACTTCTTGCTTTTGCGGCTGATTCTGAATTTCGGCATCGCTTACTTTGGCATCCATCAGCGGATTATTTTGCACCAAGATTGTGTCAGCCGGAATGACGGCGGTTTCTGTTTTTCCGGTTTTCACATTAAACCACGGAATACGGATTTCCGGAATTTCCAATTTGCCGGCCTTTTGCGGAATATATACAATGCGCATCTGCATATGTGATGTTACGGTATTGTCATTGACCGTGCTGCTTATTTGCGGTTGTTCAGGATATTGTTTTATATCAGGTGTTTCCGGTAATTTAATTTCCGGCATTTGTGTTGCGGCAACACCTTCAGCGGCGATGGCAATTTCACGAGCAAATGTTTCCCCTACTTTGAATTGCGGCTTATCTTCGGCCCAGCGAACAGCCGTGCCGACTGCGCTGGCCGGTAGCCACCAATGATTACCGTAATCAGCACTAATTGGTTTGACTTCCACTTTTACCGGTTTGGTTTGTGTGCTAATCGGTTTTCTGACGCCGAATAAGCCGTTCCAATCCAACTCAAACATATTCATAAACCCGCCAAAACCCATGTTTTGCGGTTCGGCTTTATTGTATTCGGTGTAAAATCCCTCTATGTTGAACGGCGGAATTTCTAAAGAGCCACTCTTTTGCGGAAACAGAGCAAAGTAAAAACGGATAACTCGTCCGCCTTGAGCTAAATTATCAACTGTCGGTTTTTTTAAGGTTTTAATAACCCAATCGTTTGTCGGCTCAGTAAAATTCGGTTCAATAGTCAGTTCAATGCCTTTTTCATCATAAATTGTTAATGTGGCATTGGTTTGTTGTTGCACATATGGTTGCATATTATCTACTTTTAATTCTGCGGCTATATATGCTTTGTTTGCCTGAATCTGATTATTATTGCCGGTAGATGGAGCAGTTTGATTGTTTGGATGAGCAATTTGAGCAGGCATTTGTGCCGGCGGTAAAACCTCAATTTCTATCGGCTGGGTTTGGTAAGCGCCGGCACTGATGGCCGGAATGGTAAATTTGCCTTCCTTTTTAGGCATTAAGCCGATAATCCAACGCCTTGTAACAGAGCTTTGACCGTTTACAAAAGAGGATTGCATGGAGTTAGATGTGGAATAAATGTTAAAATCTTTTTGCAAAGTGCTTAAATCAGGTTGAATTGCACCACCGTTATTACCACCGTCCAACGACAGAGTTAAATCAAAACTTTCGCCAAGCGGCACTTGTGTGCGATTTACCGTGGCGCTTAAAACCTGTGCCAAACAAGCAGAAGTCCAAAAAAATACGGCTGTTGTTGTCAAAAATACCTTTTTAAACATTTTTAATCTTTATACCTCCGGCGATTATATTCTTTCTTGATAAATGCACGCAATAACCCGCCTTTATCTTCGGGAATTTCACGAAAACGTTGCATGCGTGCGCGATATTTTTCTTTTTCTTCTTGAGATTCATTTTTGCCGATTTGTGCCTGCATGGCTTCGGCTTCTTGATTTCCCTCTTCATCAGACATAGCAACTGGCGCTTCTTGTTGCCCGGATTGATTGTTCGGTTCGGTCTGCGGCTCAGAGTTTGAATTAGATGAATGATCTTGATTAAGGTTATTATTCTCGGCATCATTTTGGTTCGGTTGAGTGTCCGAATTACTATCTTGAGGGTTATCCGATTTTGAGGATTGATTATCAGATTTGTCTGACTGATTATTATTCTCGGCGCCATTTTTCTCATTTGCCGATTGATCGTCGGTATTATCTTTATCTTTTATATTTTCCGGTTGGGCAGTAGATTCTTTTGGTTGTTCGGCTTTATTTTGTTCGTTTTCCCGTTGTTCTTGTTGCTTAGCCGAATTATCCTGATTTTGTTGCTGATTATCGCCGGATTTTTGTTGTTCCTGATTTTGCTGCGGCTGAGAGTTTTGCTTTTGTTGCTCTTGATTAGAGCCTTGTTCATTTTGCTTGGTTTGATTTTTATTATTATCCGAGCGATTGTCTTTTTGCTGATTATTTTGTTGCTGTTGCTGGCGTTTTAAATACTCCAAATTAAAGCGCGCATCTTCAAATTTGTCATCTTGCGCCAAAACTTCTTCATACTTGGCAATAGCTTCTTTGATTTTCCCTGATTTTGCCAAAGCATTGCCTTGATTATATAATGCATCTAAACCTTCTTCAGCAGAAAATTGTTTGAGAGCCTGTTCATAGTCGCCGCTTTTATATGCCGCTGCAGCTTGCCAATGCGCGTTTTTGAATTTTTGCGCTGCGGCCTCATATTGTTCGGATTTAAACAGTTGCATAGCCTCCTGATTATCATTTAAAAACCAGTTGGCTTCGGCTACATGAGTCCACATTAACAGCACAATAACCGCTAAAACCCCGCGCCGAAAATAATATAACAGCAGTAAGGCCGGTAACCAAAATATATAATAACCCGCATCTTCCCATGTGTTTTGCATATTCTCACTTTGTAATATTTCTTTATTTAACACATCATTGATTTGATTGATTAACGGGGTCATATTTTGATTATAATTCAAATACAGACCGCCGCCTTTTTGTGCGATGGCCGCTAATTTGTCATTGGTCGCGGCTTTTATTTTAATTATGTTAACATCAAACCCGTTTTGTTTGGCCTCGGTTGCGCTGTTTAAGGCCGCATCAAAGCGTTCGCCGACATCGGCAGTTAAAATAATCAGATTGCCTTTATAATAACCGGCTTGTTGCATACGTTTCACAGATAAATCTATTGCACGATCCAAGCGATCTCCGTTTATTGGCATAATATCGGTGTTTATGGCGCCCAAAAGGCTTTCTATCAATGCGGCATCTTCGGCCAAAGGTGTAATCATAAACGGTTCGTGACTATATACCACTAAGCCGGTTTCGGCGCCTTTAAGTGTTTGAGTCAGTTCCCGAATAATCAGTTTGGCGCGGTCTAATCGGTTCGGAGAAACATCTTGCGGCATCATATCCGAAGAAAGATTAAGCACAAACATGACCGGATTACTAATCATAAGCGCCGGATTTTGCTTTTTTTCCCATGTCGGTCCGGAAATTGCCAAGATGATTAAACTACTGATAATAAGTGCTAAAATAACCGGTAACTTGCGTTGCTGATTTTGTCCCTTGACCAATAAATATTCAAGCAAATTTTCATCGCATACCTTAGCCCACGAAGATTGAATGCGGCCACTCTTCCATATTTTAAACCCGATAAACAGCGGGATAAATAGTCCCAGCAATATCCACGGTCTTAAAAAGTGAAAATCTTGCCACCACATTTTACCAATCCTTCCGCATAATGATAATAAGTCCAAGCAATAACAATAGAGCTAAGCCGGCCGGATAGTAATACAATTCTTTAGTTTCTTGCACAAAACGACCTTCTTGAGGTTGAGGTTCAAGTTGATTGATGGCTTCATAAACTTGAGCTAATGAAGCTAAATCTGCCGCCCGAAAGTATGTGCCTTTGGTTTCTTGGGCTAATTGCTGTAAATCCGTATCATCTAAACCGGCGCTGTTCGGAACTGCAAAAAAGTTTCCAAAGAATGAGCGTTCATCACTGCCAACACCGATGGTATATATTTTTACGCCTTCTTCTTTGGCTAAATTAACGGCTTGAGCAACGGAAAGAGAGCCGTCGTTGTTTTCACCGTCGGTCAGCAATATTATGATTTTATCGCGTTTTTCATCCGTGGCGGTATTCATGTTTTTTAAGGCTACACCGACAGCGTCGCCGATAGATGTTGAATTTCCGGCCATACCGGCATCGGTTTGCCATAAAACTTCTTTTAAGGCTTGTCTGTCATAGGTTAACGGCACTTGCAAATATGCTCTGGTGCCAAATAATACCAGACCGATTTTATCTTCCGTGCGTTTATCTACAAATTCATTAACTACATATTTGACCGCAGTCAATCTGTCAAGACTCTGTCGCTGATATATAAAATCGCGTTCACTCATGGAATTTGATATATCAACAAGCAATAAAATGTCGCGACTTTGAATGTTGGTGCGTTGCGGTTCGCCTACCCACTGCGGACGGCATAATGCCGCAACAACAGATAACCATAAAATGATGCCCCATAAAAAGAAATTGTGCGATGTCGGTATCGGCAAAATATGCTTACCGCCGCTACCGGTTTGATTTTTAATCTTGATTATATCATTAACAAACGGCACTTTCAATGCATCGCCATACATTTTAGACGCCGCAGGCAACAGCCAATATGCCAGCAAAGGTAAAAAAATCAGCCATAAAGCGTTTGGCTCTGCATAACGAATCATAGATTTTCCCCTATCCAATCTTTACAAAATGTCCACAACTTTTTAACTTGTTGTGGCGACGGAGAAACTGAATCGTCCGGCATAAAGGGGACGTTTTTTAATAATTCTGTCAGCGGAGTTTTAATTTTTTTGTGAGTATGGTTGTTTAAAAATGCAATCCATTCATTGCCACTAAGCGCAACAGCTTGCGGATATTGGCGCACACAGGCACGACGCAGAATTTCGGATATTTTGACGGCGGCAGCCAAATCAGTTTGATTTTCAATGCTTTTCAACAGATGTTCAGCGTATAATTTAGCACTTTTGCGTCTGAGCCACGAACTGATTTTAATCAAAATTACAATGCCTATAATCGCACCGAATAAACCCCACCATCCGCCGGCCAGAGGCCAAATGGAAATGTCTTGCGTCGGCAAATGAATGTCTCTTAATTCCGGCAAATTATCTGTCATTGTTTCTATAACTCCTTAAACTTACATTTAAGAACTTTTAGGTCAAATATCAAGATTTATTTGTTGATGATACCCAAGTTATCTACGGCGAGCTGTGCGAGCGGCACGACGTTGCGGCCGACGTTTGCCCGGCATAACAATTTTGCGATTTGCTAATAAGCGTTTTTCTCGGGCTTTTGCAGCAGATTGAACCGGATATATAACTTTGCCTTTATAATTAATATTTGTCGGATTTTCTTGCGTTTTTTCGGTTTCAACAGAAGCTTTTTCTGCTGAGGCTTGTGTGTTTTCTAAACTTGACGTCGTTGTGGTCGCTTTGTTTTCTTCAGTTGAAGCAACGTCAGTTTTTTGCAGCTCGTTTTCAATTAACTTGCTGACTGCGATTTTCTGAGTTTGTATGGTTGCGTCTGTAGAAGAATCTTTTTCAATTTTAACGCTGATTTCAGCAGTTTCCGGTGAAGACACGACTGTTTCATTTTGATTATCAGAATTGGTTTCTTCAATTGTGTCATCTTCACCGGTTATATTTTTAGGAAACAGTTTCAGAGTATCGGGTAAGTCTTTTTGAGCCATACGAATCAGCTCGGCATTTTGCGCTACCGTCATTTTGAGTGCCGGTGGTTCAGCTTTGGCAATTACCAGTGGTTTATGCTCTTTTTTAGCAATCTTTTCTTGAGAGGCATTAATTTGCGCCACATGCCGTTTAAAGTCGGCTAATTGACGACCGCCTAAATCATTTCCGGTGGCAACAGCGGCTTTTAACGGGTTAATGCGTTGACCATGTCGCAAAATTTCAAAGTGTAAATGAGGACCGGTGGAACGTCCGGTGTTACCGACATAACCAATGATTTGGCCTTTACGCACGCTCACCCCCGGGCGAATTCCGGATGCGAAACGTTGCATGTGTCCGTATGCAGTTTCATATTCTGAATTATGGCGTATTTTCACATAGTTACCATATCCGTTAACATAACGGGCCATTTCTACACGACCGTTGCCGCTGGCATAAATTGCCGTGCCGCGCGGTGCCGCATAATCTACACCGCTGTGAAATTTTTGCGTTTTTAAAATTGGGTGGCGGCGATAACCGAATAATGAAGAAATTCGGGCATTGCGAGCGGCTAGAGGTTTTTTATCTAAACCTGTTTTTTTAGTTTCGCCTTTTTCATTATAAAAGACATTTTGATAGCGATAGAGTTTATATTGGCGATTTTTGGTGCTGAACGAAGCATATAATAAATTGCCGTTTTTCACTACATCGCCGAAAGAATCTTTATTGACTTCATATTTGAGTTCAAAAGTGTCGCCGCTATGGATATCTCGACCAAAGTTTAGCATATGTCCGAAAATATTGATAACTTCGCCACGATATTTGCTTGGCACACCGGCTTTAGCAAGGGAATCAGACACTGAACCTTTAACTTCGCCACGAACCACACGAATATCACGAGCAAATTTCTCTTGTTCCACTTTGGTTTCAAATTTATCATATTCGTTGGTATACAAGGTGTATCTGGTGCCACGCTCCGGTTCAATAACTAAGGTATCAAGTGTTTCAAGTTCGTGATTTTGCACATTGAATGTTCCGGTTAAAATAAAGTATTGTCCAACCCGAAGATTGCGTGCATCAAACACTTTTCGCAAGGTGTTATAAGCTTCTGTAGCGTCTTTGCTGGCCATACCTAAGCGATTTAACAAGCCGATAAATGTATCTCCGGATTCAACCATCATAATATGGCGCTCTTTTTGATATATGCCTTCCATTGAGCCGTATTGCAAACGTGATTTAGGTCGCGGCGTGCCGGGCATAATGACTTCTTTTTCATCATTTTGAGCTAATACAAACTTTTGAGATATTTGCGGTAAATCACTAATCAGTTTGATATTTTGAATGTTATCATAAACCTGTTCAAACGGATTGTTGTCAGCCGAATCGATAAACGCCGGCGTTAAGATATCTGAGCCAAAGTCATAATTATCGGTAACTTCTGTTTTAGACGTAACAGAAGCCATGTTTTGATTGAGCAAAGAAATAAATAAAGCGCAAGTTACCGCAACGGCATATCCGGCCAACAGCATGGTTTCTATGCGGCGGCGACGCACTTTTTTTCTCAAATCTTTAAATTCGGGCATATTCCATCCATTCAAAAATACCTGATTGATGATGCTTGATTTTTGAACCATATGCAAGCAGATAATAAAGTTATACAACCAAAAAAGCATAATGTATTGAAATAATTGTTGTAGCGATGTGTTTCAGATTATAATATTTTAATTGATTTTGCCGAAATTTGCATTACAATGGTTAATAGAGGAAAATATGCTGAAAACATTCAAACAAATTACAAAAAAAGACCAATATCTTGCCGGCGGAAAAGCCTATTCTTTAGGACGCATGATTAAACATTTTCCGATACCCAACGGATTTGTCATTCTGTCTGATACTTTTGATAAATTTATTCAAGAAAATAAATTAAAAGGTAAAATTAAAAAAATTATCTCAGGCAAAGATGATTATTTTTCCAAATCAGAAAGAATAAAAGAGCTAATTATGGCTGCGCCACTGAATAAAACGGATATTCGTAATATCATATGGCATTTTATGCGACTGCATTGTTCATTTGTTGCCGTTCGCTCTTCGGCTACTTGTGAAGATTCTAGTGATAAAGCATGGGCCGGACAATTGGATACTTTTCTAAATGTCAATAATAATGATTTATTGGAAAAAATCAAACTTTGTTGGGCTTCGCTTTTTTCAGAACGAACTTTAGCATATAGTGGGGATATTCTTAATAAAGCTTCAATTGCTGTAGTAGTGCAAGAAATGATTCCGGCAAATGTGGCGGGTGTAGCTTTTTCAGTTAATCCGCTTACTCAAAATATCAATGAAATATTGGTCAATGCGGTTTATGGTTTGGGAGAAGCCATTGTCTCCGGAGAAGTAACTCCCGATCAATATCAGATACACAAAACCGGTCGCATTTTAAATCAAACGTATGAAATCCAAACACGAGGATTATACCAAAAAAAAGACAAGCTTATTTGGTGTAAAATACCAAACAATAAGCAAAACAAGGCAAAACTTACATCAAAAATGATTTTAAAACTTGCCGTCCTTGTGGCTCAAATTGAAAAATTTTATAAATTTCCGATTGATGTGGAATTTGCCGTTAAAAATCAGAATATTTATATTTTACAGGCCAGACCGATAACGACACTTAATAATGCTTCAAAAGACTATCGTGTGCCGAAAGTTTGGGAGCGACACAGTATTCCTCTGTTTACACAGGATGGTTTTGAAGGTTTGATGGGGCAAACAAAGCTAATAGAAAAATATTTTAAGTATCCGTTTATCGCAGATATTGATGTTGCGGCCTATGCAGAACAGTATTTGTGCTATTCGCAAAAGTTTACTTTGGAAAGCCGTGATGCATATTACTGGGCGTATAAACAACGCGATTTTTCGGCATTTTTCAAAATAGGGAAAATTTGTCGGCGTAATTTTCATTTTTATCAAAAAAGTTTTGCTCATTATGTTCAAAAAGTCCCTTCCCCAAACGAATTAGAAAATATGCTCAATCATATATGTAACCGTATGCATTTTGAGATGGTTTTTGTGGATATGTTAATGGACTTGTCTGATATTGTGTCCGCTGATTTACAGAATTTACTTTTAAGGAAAAAAATACCAAACATTACTGAAAATATGTTGGTTTTATCGGCAAATGAAGATTTAACTCGTATTGAGCGAGAAAACAAATCAATGCAATCTATACTAGATATTGCTCGTGAAACTGAAAATTGGCAAACCGATAAAAAAATCAACCGTCTTATTGAAGAGCATTTAGCAAAATTCTCCGGCATTACTGTGCGTGCGATGTATGGTCAGTTTATGAGCAAAGATGATGTTATTCGTCGTTTGAAAGAAAATTTGATATCCGGTAAAGATTTTTTTACCAAAAATATAATCAATGACAAGCAAATAGTGCGGAGTATTTTTAGAAACTATCATTTCAACGCTTTTGAACGCGAGTTTATAGCTTTTGTTAAAGAAGCCAATTTTTTACGCACGCATATTCTGGATATGTATCATTGGCTCGGGCAGAATTTCATGATGATTTTTGATAAAATAGGCCAGCCTTATGGTTATAAAGGCTTTGATTTTCGCAATATGACGCCTGATGAAATTATCAGTTGGTATCACGGGAAAGGCCCGTTTAAACTCAGACAAGACGGAGAATGGCTATGGTATCGCTTTGGTGATGAACGCAAGGTTGTAGATACTCCAAAAAATATTCAGAAAGTATTGGAGCAATTTATATTACCTGATAAAATAACAGATGTATCTGTTTGTCAAGTGAAAGGATCCACAGCTTATTGTGGAAAGGTACGTGGTCCGGCGTGTATATTAAAAGATATTCATGAAGTTAAAAAAGTTCGTAACGGTGATGTTATTATTTGTCCGATGACATGGCCATCGGTGATTATTGCTTTGGAAAAAGCCGCAGCTTTTGTAACCGATGAGGGGGGAATTTTATGTCATGCAGCTATTTTGGCTCGTGAATTGAAAAAGACATGTATTATAGGCACCAAAAATGCTACAGTATTATTTCATGATGGCGACATGATAGAAGTTGACGGTCAAACCGGAATTGTTCGTAAAATCTAAAAGGATTTTTCTCTAGGAGGCAAAGCATAAAAATTTCGCCGTTGTAATTGCGTTTTTTGTTTTTTATACTTCTTAAACTGATAAAGGTGTTGACTTCGTATCGGTAATCGTTTTCTTAAGTTACGAATAACATTACTCCAATTGTCTTCACTAATCAATTCAATGCAGGGATGCTCCTCAGCTAATGTTTTTTGAACAGTCTCCGATGATTCCATGCCTGATGGCGTAAAGCCGCAAATTACTTTAATCTGAGGTGACAATTTCGCAATTTTTTCAGCAAGGGCAATATCGCTTGAAGTGTCTCCTAGGATCACAATAGTTGACGGTTGGTATCCCATGCCGATAATTCCCTCTGCATCTTTTGTCATAACATGGTTAATGCGAATATGATTATCGCGACAGGCTGTCTTTTGTAATGAAACTTGTTCAGAATCATTAGCAACGCTACTGGCTATGATATTTACACCTTGAATGTCATGTAATAAGCGAGCGACAGAAGGGATGACAGTCCAACCATATTCTATACCTTTTTGAAACGGTTTCAATCTTTTATTTTGACAACCGTTCGGGTCAAGCTCTCTCGCTCCTTTTACAACTTCGGCATCATCAGGAATAAATGGATCTTTAATATGTTCTTTATCGGGGCCTAATGCAAATAAGGTGCCGGCAAAATCTACAACAACCAGAAAATTATCTTTTTTAGCTTTTCTCAGTTTATTATGCAGTTTTTTTAATTTGTTCTGTATGTCTTTTGGCATTATGCTTTCTCCATACTGATAGAATAGCATTATTTGGACAATAAATCAAGTAAATAAGATGCGCTCTATGGTAAAGTTGTTTAACAAAAAGTGTAAAATAATTCTTATTATATATTTGATTGATATATAATTAATATGCACCCAATAGGTGTAAAATAATCAATAAAATAAAAAAAATGTAAAAAAAGAAAAAAAAGTCTTGCATTCTGATTTTTATTGCCGTATAAAGTTTTCTGTTAATGATTCTTACCGTTGTTAACAGGTCTGCGTATGATAGACATATTGAGCAAAACGACTGAAAAATGTTGGGGCGTCGCCAAGTGGTAAGGCATCGGCTTTTGGTGCCGACATTCGTTGGTTCGAATCCAGCCGCCCCAGCCAAGAAATTTAATAAACCTCTGATTTTTCAGAGGTTTATTTCGTTTAAAAGACCCCAAAATGGCGGTAAAATGGTATTTACGCACATCTGTGACACATGGGTGTGACACAATGACATTAAAATATAACCATTTAGAACGCAGAAATCATACCTTTTACTTTAGGTATCGTGTGCCCTCATGGGTGAGACACAT
>JAEEGL013627473.1_pt1 | contig 25253 bp, 20 predicted proteins | sample 9134231 | NCBI WGS metagenome assembly JAEEGL01 (sample SAMN16246548, study PRJNA631951) | gut metagenome | biome: gut microbiome; feature: rumen; material: fiber-attached | host: Bos | place: Iran: Karaj | collected 2018-10 | reverse complement strand
TGGAGCAACATGCTGGCCGGCACAGAGCTGATCCGCAAGAAACTCGGCAAGGACGCTTTCGCCATGACCATCACCCTTCTGCTCAACTCCGAGGGCAAGAAGATGGGCAAGACCCAGAAGGGCGCCGTCTGGCTTGACCCGGAAAAGACCAGCCCCTACGAGTTCTATCAGTACTGGCGCAACGTGGACGACGCCGACGTGCTCAAGTGCATCCGCATGCTGACCTTCCTGCCGCTGGAAGAAATCGAAAAGATGGACGGCTGGCAGGGGAGCGAGTTGAACAAAGCCAAGGAGATCCTTGCGTTCGAGCTGACAAAGCTCGTCCACGGCGAAGCCGAAGCCGAAAAGGCGCAGGCTACGGCCAAGGCGCTGTTTGCCGGCGCCGCGGACGCCGACAATATGCCCGCCACCGCCGTGGCAAAGGCGGACCTGGACGCGGGGCTGCAGCTGCTCGACGTCATGGTCGCGGCCGGCCTTTGCAAATCGAAGGGCGAAGGCCGCCGGCTGATTCAGCAGGGCGGCGTGTCGCTGAACGACGAAAAGGTCGCCGACCCGATGCTCGTGCTCACGGACGCCGCGTTTGAAAAGGGCTACGCCGTGGTCAGAAAAGGCAAAAAGGTCTTCCATAAAATCATCGTTGAATAAACGGCCGAAGCGGCACGGGCGACCGTGCCCCTTTGTGCTTCATCCGAACGGAAAAGGAGAACGACCATGAGCGACAAAACGATCTATACCGTGGCAAACGCCCATCTCGACACCATCTGGAACTGGAGCTTTGAGACCACGGTGGGCGACTATCTCCCCAAAACGCTGAACAAAAACTTTGAACTGTTCCGCAAATACCCGGGCTACCGCTTCAGCTTTGAGGGCGCCTACCGCTACAGCCTGATGGAGGAATACTATCCCGAGCAGTTCGAAAAGCTGCGCGCCGCCGTGGAAAACGGCCGCTGGAACGTGGCGGGCTCCGCCTGGGAAAACGGCGACTGCAACATTCCCTCGCCCGAAGCGCTGTTCCGCAACTTTCTTTACGGCAACGGCTATTTTGAAAAAACCTTTGGCCGCCGCAGCAAGGACGTCTTTTTGCCCGACTGCTTCGGCTTCGGCTATGCGCTGCCCTCCATTGCCGCGCACAGCAACCTTTTGGGCTTCACCACCCAGAAGCTTTCCTGGGGCAGCGCCTACGGCATCCCGTTTGACATCGGCAAATGGTTCGGCGTCAACGGCAAACCGGTTTTCGCTTCGCTCAATATGGGCAACTATGTTACCGTTTTTACCAAGATCCGGGAAAATGAATTCATCCGGAAAAAGCTGAAAGAGAATGAGGCGTTCGGTCTGCCGATGACCGCGCGCTTTCACGGCGTGGGCGACCGCGGCGGCGCGCCGCTGGAACCCTCGGTACGTACGCTGCAAAAAGAGATGGACCAGAACGAAACCAGCAGCGTCAAGGTGCTTTCCGCCGCCTCCGACCAGATGTTCCGCGACCTCAATGAAAACAAGGCCCTGACGGCAAAGCTGCCGCAGTGGCACAACGAGCTGCTGCTGACGAACCACGGCGCCGGCTGCTATACCGCCCGCGCGGTCGGCAAGCGCTGGAACGCCAGAAACGAAGTGCTGGCCAACATGGCCGAGCGCAGCAGCGTGAGCGCCATGCTGCTTTCCGCGCTGCCCTACAGCAAGGACGTGCTGGACGAGGCCTGGAAGCGCGTGATCGCCCATCAGTTCCACGACGATCTGACCGGCACGGCGCTGCAGGCGAATTACCGCCGCTCCTGGAACGACTACGTGCAGTCGATGAACCGGTTCAGCGACGTCTTTGCTTCTGCCGGCGCGGCTGTCATCGGAAATATGGACACCGCGTTCTGCAAGGGAACGCCGATCGCCGTCTGGAACAGCCAGGACTTCGCCGTGCAGCGCGTGGTCTCCTTCCCGTGCAGCGAAGACTGCATCCGCGTGTTCGACGACTGCGGCGTGGAGGTGCCCTCGCAGCTTTATAAAAACGAAAAAGGCGAGCCGACCGCGGCCGTCTATGTCAAGGTGCCGCCCTGCGGCTGCCGGATCTTCGACGTGCGCGCGTCCAAAACGCCCTATGCCGACGAAACGCCCGTCATGAGCGCCGATCGGGCCCGGCTCGAGAACGAGCGCGTGATCGTCCGGTTCGACAACGACGGCAACGTCAGCTCCATCTTCGATAAAACCGTGGGCCAGCAGCTGCTGCGCCGCCCGATCACCTTCGATCTGCTGCGCGACGACTGCGTGCGCAGCTATCCCGCCTGGGAAATGACCTATGACGAAGTGATGGCGCCCGTCATGGCGCAGCCGCAGAACGAAGAAACCGAGCTGCTCTGCGTCGGCCCGTGCGTCGCGGCCATGCGGCTCAGAAAACGCCGCGGCATGTCCGTTTTTGAAACGGTCGTCACCGTTACCCGCGGCACCAAGGTCATTTCGTTCCAAAACGAGATTGACTGGCACGAGCACAGCACCATGTGCAAGGTCTCCTTCCCGCTGAACGTGGAAAACGACACGGCGCGCTACGACCTCGGCCTCGGCTCCATTGAGCGCACGACCAACACCCGCCAGCTTTATGAGGTGCCCGCCCAGCAGTGGGCCGCCATCCGCGACCGCTCCGGCGCGTTCGGCGTCGGCGTCATCTCCGACAGCAAGCGCGGCTGGGACAAGCCGGACGCGTTCACGCTGCGCCTGACAGCGCTGCATACCCCCAAACATAATTTCCGCCCCGACAGCATGCAAAGCCAGCTCGACCTCGGCCTGAACCGCTTCGGCTTTGCGGTCTGCTCGTTTGCCGAAGACAACTTCACCTCGCTTGACAAGCGTGCGCGCCAGTTCTGCACGCCGCTTTGCGTGTTCCGCCCGAACCGCCACAAGGGCGCGCTGGGCCGGCAGTTCAGTCTGCTGTCCTGCTCCAACGACAGCGTGGTCATCCGCGCCGTGAAGAAGGCGGAGGACGGCGACGAAGTGATCGTGCGCGTCAACGAGGTGGCCGGCAAGCCGCAAAAGGGCGTCAGTCTGCGCTTCTTCCTGCCGGTCGCGTCCGCGCGCGAGGTCTACGCCAGCGAAGAGGCGCTCGGCGCTCTGCCCGCGGAGGACGGCGCGCTCACGTTCGACATGGATCCGTTCGACGTGCGCACGTTTGCGCTGCGGTTCGAAACCGAAAAGGCGGCCTTTGTGAAGAGCAAGCCCTGCGCGCTGCCGTTCAACACCTTTGTTCTGACCGCGAACAACAGACGCGAAGGCGCGTTCCTGCCCGGCCTCGACTTTTCGCTGCCGGCGGAGCTGATGCCGCGGCGAACGATGTCCGGCGGGCTTTGCTTCCCGCTGGTCAGCGACCCCGGCCAACCGAACGCCCTGCTTTGCAACGGCCAGGAGCTGGCGGTACCCGCCGGCGCAAAAGCGTTCTGCTTCGTCGGCGCCGCTCTCGGCGGCGACAAGACGTTCACCTTCACGGTGGACGGCGCGCCGGTCGACTGCCGCGTGCAGGATCTGTGCGACCCCATCGGCAGATGGGATCTGACCGACCTGGGCGAAGGCGCCGCCATCAAGCGCGACCCGCTGGCGCTGTCGCTGACCCATACCCACGGCGCAGAAGGCGACCGGATCGGCAAACAGACCTGCTTCTTCCGCTATGAGATTCCGCTGGAGAAAGCGTCGAACATCAAGCTTCCGGTTCACAGCGACCTGCTGCTGCTTTCGGCCGTGTTCAAAACCGAAACGCACCGCGCCGATCTGCTGACGGAGCTCTATGACCGTGTGGAGCCGCGCGTGATCCGCAAGGAGGCCTACGCCGGCGACGTGCGCGATTACCGCCGCGAAAAGGCAAGGACATTCTGGCGCCGCTTCTTCTGAGAAACCGGTTCTCCGGCTTGTCAAACGGGCTTTCCCGTGCTACAATAAACTGATCTACGCAGAAAGGGGACTATCCAAATGAAACAAAAAAGACGCATGCAAACCCCGGCCGTCCTTCTCAGCTGCTTTCTGGGCGTCGTCAGCGCCGTGCTGCACTGGCTGATCCCGACCCGGATCCTTCTGGGCAACCCCGCGGAATACGCCTGCGCCGCCGTGGCGGCCGTGTGCGGCGTTGCGGCGTTCTGCCTGCTGCTGTTCGGCTTCGTCTTCCCCGCCATCCGGAGCAAAAACGGCTTTGGCGGCGAGGGCACCTTCTTCATGCCGGCGCTGCTCTGGAGCGTTCTCGGTCTGCTGTCCGGCGCCGCGGCTACGGTCATCAAACTGATTCTCAGCATTTCCTACGGCTTCGTTCCCGTTCAGACCGAAGGCATCCAGTGGAGCTTCTCGGTTCTGACGCTGATCAATATACCGGTGCTTTGCTGCTTCGCGGCGCTCTATCTGCTGGAGCGGCGCAAAGAAAACGCATAACTGCAAGAGGGGGATCCGACCATGGAAAAAGAAAAACGCATCTATACCATCGCAACGGCGCATCTGGACACCGTCTGGAACTGGGATTTCGAACACGTGCTGAACGTCTGCCTGCCCAACACGCTGCACGACAACTTCCGGCTATTCGACCTGTACCCCGACTATCGCTTCAACTTTGAGGGCGCTTACCGCTACGAGCTGTTTGAGGAGTATTATCCCGAAGAGTTTGAACGCCTGCGGCAATACGTGGCCGACGGCAAGTGGAACGTGACCGGCTCGTCCTATGAGAACGGTGACGTCAACGTGCCCTCGCCCGAGCAGCTGTTCCGCAACATCCTTTACGGCAACCGCTATTTCCGCAGCCGCTTCGGCAAAGAGAGCAACGACATCTATCTGCCCGACTGCTTCGGCTTCGGCTGGGCTCTGCCGTCCATTGCCGCCAACGCGGGCCTCAAGGGCTTCTCTACCCAAAAGCTCACCTGGGGCAGCGCCTACGGCACGCCGTTTGACATCGGCCGCTGGACCGGTCCCGACGGCAAGGGAATCTTTGTTTCGCTCGACCCGAAGAGCTACTGCACGACGTTCAAGAAGATCCGCGACAGCAAGGAGCTGTTGCCGAAGCTGCAAAAGAACGAGAAAAAATATGACCTGCCCTGGACCATGGGCTACCACGGCGTGGGCGACGTGGGCGGCGCGCCGAAGGAAGAATCGGTCAAAACGCTGCAAAGCGAGATCGACGCAAACGACCAAAACGACGTGAAGGTGCTCTCGTCCTCGCCCACGGAGTTCTTCGAAGACCTTGCCGCGCTGCCGCAGGAAGACAAAGAACGGCTGCCCGGCTGGAACACCGAACTGCTGATGACCAACCACGGCGTCGGCGCCTATACCTCCCGCGCGTTCTCCAAGCGGATGAACCGCAAAAACGAAGAGTGGGGCGACATGGCGGAGAAGGCCGGCGTCATCGCGTCTGCGGTCTGCGGCGCAAGCTATCCGAAGGAGAGCCTGGACGCCGCCTGGAAAAAGACGATTGCCCATACCTTCCACGACGACATCACCGGCACCAGCGTGGAGCGCGTCTATCAGCGCTCGTGGAACGATCTGGTGATCGCGGCCAACCGCTTCCAGACGTCGTTTGAAAGCGCGTCGAACGAGATCGTCAAAAACATGGACACGTCCTGGACCAAGGGCGTCGCCGTTGTGGTGGCAAACTCGCTCGAGCAGCCGCGCATGGAGCCCGTGGATCTGACGATCCCCGCCAAGGGTTACCGCTGCGTGCGCGTGTTCGATAACCTCGGCCGCGAGGTGCCCTCGCAGGTCAACTATGCCGACGACGCGGTGATCAAACTCTGCTTCTGCGCCAACGTGGACGCGCTGGGCTACAAGGTGTTCGACGTACTCTACAGCTACGAGCCCTGCAAGCTCAACACCGGCGTGCGCTGCGGCGGCAACATCATCGAAAACTACAAATACATCGTTTCGGTCAACCAGAAGGGCGACATCTGCTCCGTGATCGACAAGACCCTCGGCGGGCGTGAGCTGCTGCAAAAGCCGATCCGCTTCGAGATGAACAAATACAACGGCAACAAGAATTATCCCGCGTGGGAGATGACCTATGACGAAGCGACCGCCTTCCCCTGGGAATACGCCGAAAACGGTTCCGTGGAAGCGGTGGAGCAGGGCCCGGTCCGCGTCACTTTGCGCGTCAGGCAGACCGCCGGCGACTCCTCGTTCACCTATTACGTTTCGCTTTCTGCGGGCGGCCAGTGGGTCGGCGTGCAGAACGAAGTGGAATGGCGCGCGTTCCGCCGTCTGCTGCAAAACGGCTTCTGCCTGACGGCCAAGGCCCCGCAGGCGACGTTCGACCTCGGCCTCGGCGTGATCCGCCGCCGCCCGGCCACCAAAAAGCAATATGCCGTGCCGGCGCAGAAATGGGCCGACCTGACCGACCAGAGCGGAGCCTTCGGCGTTTCGGTGTTCTCCGATTCCAAATACTGCTGGGTCTTCCGCGACAAGAGCACGCTCAAGCTCACCGCGCTGCACACGCCGAAGCACTATTTCCGCCACGACAGCGTGCAGGGCATGATGGACTTCGGCCTCAACCGCTACGGCTATGCGCTGTATGCGCACAAGGGCGATTACACCAACGGCACCCAGTTCTACGCCCGGGCGTTCAATCAGCCCCTGACGGCGTTCGTCACCGGGCGGCACCCCGGTTCGCTGGAAAGCGCGTTCGGCTTCGCTCAGCTCAACAACCCGCACGTGATCCTGCGTGCCATGAAGAAGGCCGAGGATTCCGACGAAGTGATTGTCCGCTTCAACGAGGGCGCGGGCATGCACGCCGGCAACACCTATTTCACGCTCGGCACCGGCATCCTTGCCGCGCGCGAGGTGAACACGACCGAGGACCCGATCGGCGAAGCGCAGGTGGTCGACGGCAACCTGGTGTTCGATCTGGCGCCCTATGCCGTGAGAACCTTTGCGCTGACCCTTGCGCCGTGCAAACGCGCCGGCATCGGCAGCCAGCAGCCGCTGCGCCTGCCCTATAATCTCGACATGATCACCTTCAACCAGAACCGCGGCGACACCTACATTCCCACGCTGAACGTCTCGGTGCCCGGCGAACTGTTCCCGCAGGTGATCGAATGCGCCGGCGTCCGGTTCGAAACCGGTATGGCCTGGGGCGGCAACAACGCCCTGATTGCCGCCGGCCAGACGCTCGACGTCAAGGGCACCCGCCTTTGCTTCGTGGCTGCGGGCCTTTACGGCGACAAGACCTACACGTTCTACGTGGACGGCGCCCCGGCCGAAATCAGCGTGCAGGCGGCCCATGAGCGCATCGGCGGCTGGGACCTTTACAATCTGGCCGAAACGGCGTTCATCAAGGGCGACCGCCTTGCCTGGGAATGCACCCACACCCATGCGGCCGACAAGGACAACCGCGGCGACGAGCTCTATTTCTTCCTGTATGAGCTGAATATCACCGGCGCAAAGCAGGTGACGCTGCCCGACGACAACGGTCTGATGATTCTTGCCGCCACCCAGGTGACCGACGCGCGCGACGCCGCGCTGGCAACGCCGCTGCTTTTGCCGATGGAAAAGCGTCCCTTCACGTTCAAAATGACGCCGAAGCAGAAGCGCCGCCACAACAAGATGATGAAGAAATACCGCAAGACGCCCAACAAGTCATAAAAGAAACAGAAGAGGTACGGCGCTTTGCCGTACCTTTCCTGAAACGAGGGATTCAGAATGGTCCATTCCAACTGCCATACCCACACCGTCTTCTGCGACGGCAAAAACACGCCCGAGGAGATGGTGCGCGCCGCCATCGATCTGGGCTTTACCTGCCTGGGCTTTTCGTTTCACGGCCCGATGACGCCCGACGCCGTCTGGACGATCCGGCCCGAACGGATGCCGGAATACGCCGCCGAGATCCGCCGCCTGCAGCGCCTTTACGCCGACAGAATCGAGATCCTGCACGGGATCGAGCTGGACCGCGACTGCTGCGGCGTTGACCCGGCGAATTACGATTTCGTGATCGCCGCGGTGCACCAGCTGACGAAGAGGGACGCCCATTTTGACGTGGACGACACGGCGGATGTTCTGCGGGAATGCTGCCGCACCATCTACGGCGGCGACTGGCTGGCGCTTGCCGCGGATTACTACGACCGGTTTGCGTCGTTCGTCTGCCGCGTGCAGCCGACAATCGCGGCGCATTTCGACCTGATCGAAAAGTTCAACGAGGACGGCGCGCTGTTTGATTCAAACGACCCCGCTTATCAGGCGCTTGCGACTGCGGCCGCAGACAGAATCCTCGACGCCTGCCCGGACGTGCTGTTCGAGGTCAACACGGGCGCGATGTACCGCTGCGGCAAAAAGCAGCCCTATCCCACCCTGTTTTTGCTGCGCCATCTGCAAAAGAGGGGGGCGCGGGTAATCGTCACCGCCGACGCCCACACCACCGACGCGCTTTGCTTCGCCTTTGACAAGGCGCTCGAAGCGATCCGCAGCGCCGGCTTCGACACGGTGTATGAGCTGCGCCGGACGGAAGGAAAGGCGATCGCGGTCGCGACCGCAATTCGGGATTCGGAATTCGGAATTCGAAATTAACGGACGCCGCACTTTGCGCGATGCGTCAAAAAAGAAGGCTGACGCGGTCCCTTTGGCGGGAACGAGCGTCAGCTTTTTGTTGTGGGTGCGGAAAGATTGAGAAGTGTGCAAGCGGATCTCCGCCCGGCTGTCGCGGAACAAAACGCACGGTTGGTTACTGCTGCTCTCGCGACCGCAATTCCGAATTCCGAATTCCGAATTCCGAATTGAGCGAATCCTCCCGCTCCAGCGCCTCATTCAGCGCCTGCCATTCCTCCATCAGCGCTTCCTGCCGCTGCGTGTTTTCGTGCATCTGTTCGGTCAGCGCAAGGATCGTCTCATACGCGGCGGCGGTGTCGGGGTCGCTCAGCTGCGCCTGAAGATCGGCTGCCGCGCTGTCCAGCTCGTCGATCTGCGCTTCCAGGCGGGAAATCTGCCCCTTGAGCTTTCTGAGGCGGCTCTCGTGCTCCTTGCGCTTTTGATAGTCGTTTTGCTTCGGCTCCTTTTTCTGTGCCGGGGCGGCGGTTTTGCGCGCCTCCATGGCGCTGTGAAACGTGTCGTAGTTGCCGTCGAACGATTCCAGCCCGTCCTCCGTGAGCCGCAGCACGCGCGTGGCGAGGCGGTTGATGAAATAGCGGTCGTGCGACACCACGAGCATCGTGCCGTCAAAGGTGTCGAACGCGTGCTCCAGCGCTTCGCGCGACTGAATGTCCAGATGATTCGTCGGCTCGTCCAGCACAAGGAAGTTTGCGCCGGAGAGCATCAGCTTGAGCAGGGCGACGCGGGCCTTTTCGCCGCCGGAAAGCGCCTTCATGTTCTTGAACACGTCCTCGCCCTTGAACAAGAACGCGGCCAGCGCGCGGCGCACGTCCACCTCGTTCATCAGCCGGTAGCTGTCCCAGACCTCGTCCAGCACCGTTTTGTCGGAGCTGAGCTCCGCCAGCGTCTGGTCGAAGTAGCCGGCCTTGACGCCCACGCCGAGCGTGATCTTGCCGCAGTCGCGCGTCATTTTGCCGAGGATCATCTTGAGCAGCGTCGATTTGCCGCAGCCGTTTTCGCCGGTCAGAAATACGCGCTCGCCGCGCTGCAAAAACAGATCGGCGTTCCGGAACAGCTTCTTTTCGCCGAACGACTTGGCAAGGCCGCTGCAGATCAGCACGTCGTTGCCGCTTGTCAGCGCGGTCTGAAAGCTGAAGCGGATCGGCTTTTGCTGCTTTTCGGGCGCGACCAGGTCCTTTTCCAGCCGGTCGATGCTCTTTTGCTTTGAGGCGATCGTTTTATAGTTGCGCTCGCGGTTGAAGCGCTTTTGCTGTTCAATGATGCCCTCGATCCGGTGAATCTCCTTCATCGCCGCGGCATAGACGCGCTCCTCGGCCTTCAGGCGTTCCTCCTTCAGCGCGCTGTAGCGGGTATAGTTCCCGTTGGCGGCGAACAGCCTGCCGTGCTCCAGCTCGAACGTGCGGGTCGTCACCTTGTCCAGAAAATAGCGGTCGTGCGAGATCACGATCACCGCGCCCGGGTATTCCGCAATGAAGCCCTCGAGCCAGCCGATGGAGGGAATGTCGAGGTGGTTCGTCGGCTCGTCCAGAAGCAGCAGATTCGCGCCGGAAAGCAGCAGCTTGCAAAGACTCAGCTTGGAGCGCTGCCCGCCGGAAAGCAGGGCGCAGGGGAGTGAAAAGTCGCGCTCTTCAAAGCCGAGACCGAGCAGGGCGGAGCGCGCCCGGCTGCGGCAGGTTGCCCCGTCGCGCCGCGTAAACAGCTCCAGCAGCTCCTGCTGACGGTGCAGCAGCAAAGCGGCGTCACCCGTGTGGCCGTCCAGCTTCTTCGCAATTTCGTCAAGCTCCTTTTCCGCTTCAAGCACGTCCGCATAGACCGTGAGCATCTCGTCGAACACGGTCTTTTTGCTTTCGGCGCAGGCGTGCTGCTCCATATAGCCGAGCGTCACGTCCTTGCCGAAGAACAGCGCGCCCTGCGACGGCGTATACTGCTTTGTGAGCAGGCGAAACAGCGTGGTCTTGCCCGTGCCGTTGGCCCCGATCAGCCCGATCTTGTCTTTGGGACCCACGTCGAACGAGACGCCGGAGAACAGCGTGACGTCGCCGAACGAAACGGCAAGCGCGCTTGCGGACAGCAAAGCCAAGGGAAACGCTCCTTTCCTGAAAAATGTCTGTTCTATTCTATCTCATTGCGGCGAAACTTGCAAGTCCCTCGGCGGGAAAAACACAATTTGTTTTCATTTTGCTCTTGTAAAAACGGGAAGTTGATGCTATAATGTCAAAGAATAAGACAACGTGGGAGGACTTGTTATGATTTGCAGATTCTGCGGCAACGAGATTGCCGACAACGCGGAGTATTGCTTCGTCTGCGGACAGCGGGCCGCTGCGGACGCCGCGCAGCCGGAACCGCCCGAAGCCGAAGCCCCGGCCGGGGGCGAACCGCAGGTCGCGCCGGTTGCCGAACCTGCCGCACCCGCCGACTATGCCGCCGTGGATCCCGCGGACGTGCAGAAGGCCGGCAGATTCACCCGCTTTATCTGCTTCCTCTTTCCGCTGATCGGCGTCATCATCTATCTGATCCGCGCCAAGCAGGGGCAGACCGGCAAAAAACGGTCCGTCGCCAACGCAACCATGTCCGGCGTTTGCTTTTATCTGATTCTTGCAATCGCGGCCGTTGTCATGAAAACCATGTTTTAAGGAAGATTGTTCAGGAAAGGATTTGATTCAAATGAAAGAGATTACCAAAGATATGCTGATCGGCGATATTCTGGACGCCGACAGAGGCACCGCCGTGTTCTTTTTTGAAATGGGCATGCACTGCCTGGGCTGCCCGGCGTCGCGCGGCGAGACCGTGGAGGAAGCCTGCATGGTCCACGGCGTGGATCCCGACACGCTGGTCGCCGCGATCAACGAATATCTCGCTTCAAAATAAGACCCGACAAAGCCGCCTGCCGGGGCACCTGAGGGAAGGTGCCTTTTCGGGCGGCGGCTTTTTTCAAAAGGAGACCGTCCATGTCCATCCAGCTTGACCCGCGCCTGTCGCTTGTCGCTTCGTTTGTGCGGCCCGGGCGCGTGCTCGCCGATATCGGCACCGATCACGCCTATCTGCCCGTCTTTCTGGTGCAGACGGGGCGCTGTCCGCGCGCCGTGGCGTCCGATCTGCGCGAGGGCCCGCTGCAAAACGCGCAGCAGACCGTGCGCGAACACGGTCTGGAAGAGCGCATCCAAACCGTGCTGTCCGACGGACTGGACGCGCTGGCGCCTTTTTGCGCCGACGACGTGGTGCTGGCGGGGATGGGCGGCATTCTGATTGCGGAGCTGCTCGCGCGCGCTTCGTGGCTGCGCGACCCGGCGGTGCGCGTCATCGCCCAGCCGATGAGCCACGCGGAGGACGTGCGGCTGTGGCTGTTTCAAAACGGCTTCACAATCACGGACGAAGCGTGCGCCGTTGACGGCCGGCACTGCTACGTCGCCATGGCCGCGCAGTACACCGGAGAAGCAACCGCGCCGTCGCCGGCTTTGCCCTACGGCGGGCTGCTGTTCGGCCGAGGAGACGAAGCCGCCGCGCGCTATCTGAATCAGCAGCTTTCGCGGCTGCAAAAACGGCATGACGCTTTGCTGCGTGCGGGGAAAGACCCCGGGGAGGTTGAACGCCTTCGTGCCGTGATCGAAGACTTTGAACGGAGGATGCATCCATGCTGACCGTAAAAGAGCTTTCCGCTTTTCTCAATACCGTCGCGCCCTATGACACCCAGTGCGGCTGGGACAACTCCGGGCTGCTTTGCGGCGATCCGGCAAAGGAGGTGCGGTGCGCGGCCTTTGCGCTCGATCTGACGAGCGAAACGCTTTCCATGGCGAAGGACGCCGGCGCCGACGTGCTGGTGACCCACCATCCGGTGATCTTTCAGCCGAAGCGCCGTCTGCTTTCGGACGACCCGGTCTGGGCGCTTTGCCGAAGCGGCCTTGCCGCCGTCAGCGTCCACACGCCATGGGACTGCGCCGAAGGCGGCGTCAGCGACGTGCTGTGCGGCCTGCTCGGGCTCGAACACGTGCGTCCCGTGCCCTCGGAGGAAACGGCTGTGCCCATGGTGCGCCTCGGCGACTGTGCGCCCTGCGCGCCGCAGGCGTTTGCAAAAAGGGTTGCCGCCGCGCTCGGCACAACCGTGCAGCTCGTGCCCGGCAGGGATCCGATCCGCTCGGTCGCGGTCTGCGGCGGCGCGGGCATGGACTTCTTCTTTGACGCAGTCGCCGCCGGCGCGGACGCCTACGTGACCGGCGAAGCGAAGCACCACGAGCTGCTGGCGGCTGCCGACAGCGGCAAAACGCTGGTTGCGGCCGGCCATTTTGCCACGGAGGCTCCGTCGATGGCGGCGCTGCAGACGCGCGTGCAGGCGGCGTTTCCGGCCCTGCGCACGGTGCTGCTGCCCCAGACGGATCCCGTGACCTTCGTTCCGGCGGAAGGATAAGACCATGGCGCTGGACGGACTGTTTTTTTCAAAGATCAAAGACGAGCTGGAGCGCCGCGCCGTCGGCGCCCGGATCGATAAGGTGCAGCAGCCGTCGAAGGACGAGGTGCTGCTTTCGCTGCGCGGCAAAGCCGGCGCGGAAAAGCTGCTTTGCTGCGTGCGGGCCGACGCGCCGCGGCTCCATCTGACGGCGCAAAGCGCCGAAAGCCCCCAAACGCCGCCCATGTTCTGTATGCTCCTGCGCAAGTATCTCGTGGGCGCGCGGATCACCGGCGTGCGGCAGCTCGGGCTCGACCGTCTGCTGTTTCTGGACCTTGACGCCGCGAACGAGATCGGCGACAGAATCGGGCTCACCCTTTGCGCGGAAACCATGGGCACCTATTCCAACCTGATTCTGGTCGGCCCCGACGGCAGAATCATCGACGCCGCGAAGCGCATCGACTTTGCCGCGTCGAGCGAACGGCAGATTCTCCCCGGCCTGCCTTATGTGCTGCCCCGGCAGCAGGAAAAGCTGTGCCTGGAAACCGAAACGGCCGAAGCCGTGACGAAGGCGATACTCTCGAAGCCCGCCAAGGCGCTCTCCTCTGCGGCGCTGCAGACCGTGCAGGGCATCTCGCCCCTGATTGCGCGCGAGATCGCCTATCGCTGCACCGGCGCGGACGAAACGGTCGGCGCGCTCACCGACGTTCAGAAACAAAACCTGCTCGCCGTGCTGCGCGAGATGAAAAACGCCCTGCACCGCGACGCGGACTGCTGGATGGTGCTGGACAAGACCGGCGCGCCCAGAGAGATCGCTTCCATGCGGATCTACCAATACGAAGGCGCGTTCGAATTCAGAAAATACGACAGCCCCTCGGCGCTGCTCGACGGCTTTTATGCCGAGCGTGACCGCACCGCGCGGCTGCAGCAGCGCGGCCGCGAGCTGTTCAAGGCGATGCACAACCTGAACGAGCGCACCCTGCGCCGCGTCACGGTGCAGAAGGATGAGCTGCGCCAGAGCGCCGACCGCGACAAATTCCGCCTCTGGGGCGAGCTGATTACCGCCAATCTCCACCGGCTGCAAAAGGGGAGCGAAAGCTACACGGTGGAAAACTACTATGACAATATGCAGCCTTTGACGATCCGCGTGGATCCGGCGCTGGACCCCACGCAGAACGCCAACCGCTTTTATAAGGAATACCGCAAGGCGAAAACCGCGGAGGCCGTGTTGACCGAACGGATTGCACAGGGCGAGGCCGAGCTGCAATACTTCGACACGGTGCTTGACGCGCTCTCCCGCGCCGAAAGCGAACGGGAGCTCTCCGCCATCCGCGAAGAGCTGTCGCAGGGCGGCTATCTGCGCAAAAAGAGCGGCAAGAAGCTGCAAAAGCAAAAGCCGCTGCCGCCGATGGCCTTCCGCTCCTCCGACGGCTACCGCATCCTCGTGGGCCGCAACAACACCCAGAACGACCGTCTTTCGCTTAAAACGGCGAACAAGCGCGACTGGTGGTTCCATACGCAGCAGTCGCCGGGCTCCCACGTGATTCTGGAAACCGTTGACGGCGAAGCGAGCGACACCGCGATGGAGGAAGCCGCCGTGATTGCCGCGACCTGCAGCAAGGCGAAGGATTCCTCGCTCGTGCCGGTGGACTACACCCGGGTCAAACAGCTCAAAAAGCCCGTGGGCGCCAAGCCCGGCAAGGTGATCTATCACGAGTATTACACCATGATCGTGACGCCGGACAAAGAGAAGTGCAATCTGCTGCGGGAGGAATAGTGCCCTGCGCACTGTGCAAGCAAAAAAGAAAGGAGGCCCCGCTGTGCCATTCACCCATCTGCATCTGCATACCGAATACAGCCTGCTGGACGGCGCCTGCCGCATCTCGCGTCTGATGGACGACGTGAAGGAAAAGGGTATGTCTGCCGTGGCAATGACCGACCACGGGGCCATGTTCGGCGCGGTCGAGTTTTATCAGGCTGCCAAAAAGGCCGGCGTCAAGCCGATCATCGGCTGCGAATGCTACGTGGCCGCGCGCAGCCGGTTCGACAAAACGCGCGGGCTCGACACACAGCGGCATCACCTGGTGCTGCTTTGCAAAAACGAACAGGGCTACCGCAACCTGATCGCCATGGTCAGCAAGGCGTGGACGGAGGGCTTCTATACCAAGCCGCGGATCGACAAACAGCTGCTGGCGGAATACCACGAGGGGCTGATCGCGCTGTCGGCGTGCCTGTCGGGCGAGATCCCGCGCGCGCTGCTCGCCGGCGATTACGACGGCGCCAAAGAGACCGCCCTGTGGTACCGCGACCTCTTCGGCGAAGGCAATTTCTATCTGGAAGTGCAGAACCACGGCCTGCGCGAAGAGCTTTCGCTGATTCCCGATCTCGTGCGGCTTTCCAAAGAGACCGGCATCCCGCCGGTCGCCACCAACGACGCGCACTATCTTTGCAAAGAGGACGCCGAAATGCAGCAGGTGCTGATCTGCATCGGCACCAACCACGTGCTCGGCGAAGAGACCGGGCTCGAGTTTTCCACCGACGAGTTCTACGTCAAAACCGAAGCCGAGATGCGCGCGCTGTTCCCCGATCTGCCCGAAGCGATCGACAACGCGCAGGTGATTGCGGATCAGTGCAACGTGGAATTCACCTTCGGCAACACGATTCTGCCTCATTTCGAAGTGCCCAACCATATGGACCACTTCGAGTATTTCAAAAACCAGTGCTTTTTCGGCCTGTGTCAAAAGTTCGGCGACGAACCGCCGCAGCCGTATGTTGACCGCCTGAACTATGAGTTGGGCGTGATCCGCGACATGGGTTACGTGGACTACTTTCTGATCGTCCACGACTTCATCCGCTACGCCAAGGAAAAGGGCATCCCCGTGGGCCCGGGCCGCGGCTCCGGCGCGGGGTCGCTCGCGGCCTACTGCATCGGCATCACCGGCATCGACCCGATGCGTTATAACCTGCTGTTCGAGCGCTTCCTCAACCCGGAGCGCGTCAGTATGCCGGACTTCGATATCGACTTCTGCTACGTCCGGCGGCAGGAAGTGATCGACTACGTGATCCGCAAATACGGCGCCGACCACGTGGCGCAGATCGTCACCTTCGGCACCCTGGCCGCCCGCGCCGCCGTGCGCGACGTCGGCCGTGTGCTCGGTCTGCCCTACGGCAGGGTGGACGCCGTGGCAAAGCTGATTCCGATGGAACTGAAGATCACGATCGACAAGGCGCTTTCGCGCTCGGCCGAGCTGCAGGCGCTCTATGACAGCGACGAAGACGTCCGCCGCCTCATCAATCTGTCGCGCAAGGTGGAGGGCCTGCCGCGCCACGCGTCGACCCATGCGGCCGGCGTGGTGATTACGCGCGAGCCGGTGTCGTATTACGTGCCGCTCGCGGTCAACGACGAAAGCGTGGTGACCCAGTTCACCATGACCGCGCTGGAGCAGCTGGGGCTTTTGAAAATGGACTTTCTGGGCCTGCGGACGCTGACGGTGATCGACGATACCGTGAAGCTGATCCGCCGCAGGGAACCCGCGTTTTCGCTCGACCGGATCGACGTGAGCGACAAGGCGACCTACGCCATGCTTTCCACCGGCAAGACCGACGGCGTGTTCCAGTTTGAATCCGCCGGCATGCGCAGCGTGCTGACGCGCCTGCGCCCCGAAAGTCTGGAGGACCTGATCGCGGTGATCTCGCTCTACCGTCCCGGTCCCGCCGACTCCATCGACACCTATATCAACAACCGCCACCATCCCGAACAGACGACCTATCCCTGCGAGCAGGTGAAGGACATCCTTTCGGTCACCTACGGCTGCATGGTCTATCAGGAGCAGGTGATGGAGATCTGCAGAAAAGTGGCGGGCTACTCCTACGGCGCCGCCGATCTGGTGCGGCGCGCCATGGCCAAGAAAAAGTGGGACGTGATGGAAAAGGAGCGCAACCACTTCCTTTCCGGCGCGGCAAAGAACGGCGTCGACCCGGGCGTGGCGGAGCGCCTGTTTGAGCAGATGTCGGCCTTTGCCAACTATGCGTTCAACAAATCGCACGCCGCCGCCTATGCGTTCGTGTCGTTCCAGACGGCGTGGCTCAAATGCCACTATCCGTGCGAGCTGATGGCCGCCACGCTGACCAGCGTGCTGGATTCCTCGGCCAAGGTCGCCTCCTATATCGGCGAATGCGTGCGGCTGGGCATCCGCGTGCTGCCGCCCCACGTCAACGAAAGTGCCGAGGGCTTTTCCGCGCAGGACGGCAGCATCCGCTTCGGCCTGCTGGCAATCAAAAATCTCGGCCGCGGCTTCATCCGCACGATTCTTTCCTGCCGCGCTCAGGCGCCGTTTTGCTCGTTCTATGATTTCTGCAAGCGCACGGCCGGCCGGGAATTCAACAAGCGCGCGGTGGAAAGCCTGGTCCGCTGCGGCGCGCTGGACGGGCTCGGCACGAACCGCCGCCAGATGCTGTGCATGCTGCCGCAGATCACGTCGCAGCTGGAAGACGACGCCCGCCGCAACATTGCGGGGCAGATCGGCTTCTTCGACGAGGGCTCGCAGTTCGCCCGGAACGACGAGCCGGTTCCGCCCCCGATGGAGGAGTTTCCGCGCGAAGACATGCTGCGCGACGAAAAAGAAATCACCGGCCTCTATCTGTCCGGCCACCCGATGAGCGAATATGACGAGCTGGCCCAGACCGTCGGCGCCGACCGGATCTGTGATCTGCTGCTGGCGCAGGAGGGCGCCCGCGAGGGCTACCGCGACGGCGCGCCGGTCAAACTGTTCGGCCTGGTGGAGCATCTGGAAAAGAAGACGACCAAATCCGGCGCGTCCATGGCCTTCCTCCGGCTGGAGGACCGCACGGGTGCGATCGAATGCCTCGTCTTTTCCAAGCTCTATGCCGACCGTCAGCTTTTGCTGCGCGAGGGCGAAATCCTTCTGGTGGAGGGCCGCCTGTCGCTGCGCGAAGAGAAGGAACCCACGGTCGTGTGCGACCGGATCGAGCCGAACCCGAAAAACACGGTGAAGCCGCAGGAGGGCCCGCGCAAAAAGCAGCGCCCCGGCTATTTCGTGCGCCTTTCCGGAAAAGACGACCCGCGCCTTGCAAAGCTCCGCCTGCTGACGGAAATCTTTGAAGAGGGGCGCTTCCCGCTCTATATCTTCACGCCCGAGGGCGGCTATGCGCTGCTGGGCACGGTGGAGGACTGCGATCCGGTGACGCGGGAGCTTGAAACGCTGTTCGGCCCCGAAAACACGGCGCACCGCCGCGCAGACAGCTATTGACTTTTTTCGCACCGCCGTGTATAATACCCTTTGACTGATTTTTCCTTGACACAGGAGGAGACGACTATGATCAAAACAATCGGAGTTCTGACAAGCGGCGGCGACGCCCCCGGTATGAACGCTGCCATCCGCGCGGTCGTGCGCGCCGGCTGCGAACTCGGTATGACGGTTTACGGCATCAACCGCGGCTACAACGGTCTGATGGAAAACGATATGTATGAGATGCACCTGCGCACGGTGTCCGACATCATCAACCGCGGCGGCACGATTCTTTATTCCGCCCGCTCCGAACGGTTCAAGACCGAAGAGGGCATGCAGGCGGCCATCCGCGTCTGCCGCGAGCGCGGCATCGAGGGCCTTGTGGTCATCGGCGGCGACGGTTCGTTCCGCGGCGCGCGCGACCTTTCTCTGCGCGGCATTCCCTGCGTGGCGATTCCCGGTACGATCGACAACGACATCGCCTGCTGCGACCGCACCATCGGTTACGACACGGCGATGAACACCGTGGTCGACATGGTCGACCGCATCCGCGACACCACGGAATCGCACGACCGCTGCGCGGTGGTGGAGGTCATGGGCCGCGGCGCCGGCTATCTGGTGCTCAATTCCGGCATCGCCTGCGGCGCGACGTCGATCCTGATCCCCGAGGTGCCCTATGACTTTGAACGCGACGTGATCGAGCGCATGAAGCGCACCCAGCGCAGCAACAAGGTCCACTTCGTCATCATGGTCTCCGAGGCCATCGGCGGCGTGGCCGAAATGGCCAAGCGCATCCAGAAGGAAACCGGCGTGGAAAGCCGCGCCACGGTGCTCGGCCACGTGCAGCGCGGCGGTAGCCCCACGGCGGCGGACCGCATCCTCGGCAGCCAGATGGGCTATCATGCCGTGCAGCTGCTCAAGGAGGGGATCGGCAACCGCGTGGTCGCCACCCAGAAGGGCGACATCCTCGACTTCGATATCTTTGAAGCGCTCAACATGACCAAGGAGATCGACCTCAGCCTTTACACCATGTCGAACGAGATTTCGATCTGAACGAATCGTTCTGCCGCCCTTTCACGGGGCGGCAGACTTCATTGCAACGCAGACCGGGAGGAAAACGATGACAGACGGAAACATCCACAAGGGGCACCGCCAAAAGCTGAAAAACCGCGTGCTGGCGGGCGGCCTTGCCGGCGAAGCGCCGCACACGATTCTGGAGCTGCTGCTGTTCTACGGCATTCCCCGGAAAGACACCAACCCGATTGCGCACGAGCTGCTGGACCGGTTCGGCTCGCTGTCGGGCGTGCTGCGCGCCGGGGTGGAAGAGCTCAAAAGCGTGCAGGGCATGACCGAAAACGCCGCGCTGCTGCTGCATCTGATTCTGCCCGTCTATGCCGCCTATGAAGAGGACCTGCGGCGTATGCCGACGCTGCCGGAGTCCGCGGCGCAGATCGTGGATTTCATGCGGCCGAAGCTGATCGGCAGCACGACGGAAAAAGCCTATCTGTTGTGCATCGGCGGCAACGGCAAGCTGCTTGGCCTGCGCAAGATCTGCGAGGGCGATCTGTCAAGCGCTGCGATCGATCTGCGCGCGCTGGCCGCCGCCGTGCTGGAAACCAAGGCGCAGGACGCGATTCTTGTGCACAACCACCCCAACGGCGTTGCCGCGCCCTCGCTGCAGGACATTGACGCGACGAAGCAGATCGTTTCGTTTCTCGATCAGATGAAGGTGCGTCTGGTCAATCATATCATCCTCAGCGAGAACAACTATTGCTCCATGGCGGACAAGAAGAACTTTGTGCATCTGTTTTACGGAATGGAACCTCTCTACTGAGAAAAATCTTTCAGTTTTTCGTCGGTTTTGCTTGACAAAACCACTTGCGGCCGATATAATATTAAGCGTTATTATGAGGTGAGTCATGATGATCGATCTGGAAAGCCTGCTGGAAGGCGGCTGCGAACGGCTGACGCTGGACGAATCGTTCGATCTTTCCGACGAGGCGCTCGACGGTGTGTTTCCATTCACCACGCCGGTCCGCGTTCGGGGAGACGTCGTCAACCGCGCCGGTATCGTCACGATGGAGGCCGTCGCAACCGGCGTCATGCACTTCGTCTGCGACCGCTGCGCCGCCGAGGCCGAACGGACGCTCTCGGTGCCGATGGAGCACATCCTCGTTTCCGCGCTGCAAAGCGAAGACGATGCGGATCGCTACATCCTGGTGCCCGACGGCAAGCTGGATCTTCGTCAGCTCACTTTAGAAGACATCTTTCTGTCTTTGCCGAGCAAGCTTCTGTGCAGCGAGGACTGCAAGGGCATCTGCCCGACCTGCGGAAAGAATCTGAACGAGGGGCCCTGCGGCTGCAAAAAAGAAGTCGATCCCCGTCTGGCTGCCTTGCTGGATCTGTTCGAATCATAAAGCAAACGGTTTACGACATCTAAAATCAAATGAAGGAGGTGCTGGTGATGGCAGTACCGAAGAGAAGAGTATCAAAGGCAAGAAGAGACAAGAGACGTTCCAACGTCTGGAAGCTGAGCGCTCCCACGCTTGTGAGATGCAAGCAGTGCGGCGAATATACGGTTCCGCATAAGGTCTGCGGCAGCTGCGGTTATTATAACGGCAAGCTCGTCGTGGCGAAGGACGAGGACTGATCTGCAGTCTTTGATACGGTTTGGAGAGGTGGAGAAGCGGCCTGCTTTCTCTGCCTTTTTAACTTGCAAAGCGAAAACTGACAGAAGACGGGAGGGGACGGCGCATGCCGGTACAGATCAAATCCGTTGCGCCGCATTCGCCTGCGGCCAGAAAAGGCCTGCGTGCGGGCGATTATCTGCTCTCGCTGGACGGCCGCCCCGTCCGCGACGTGCTGGACTATCAGTTCTATGCCCAGGACGCCAGACTGCGGGTGGAGTATCAGAACGCCAAAGGCAAAAAGAAGACCGTCACGGTGCGCAAGGCGGAGGGGGAGGACCTCGGCCTGGAGTTTGAAACCTACCTGATGGACAAGCAGCAGCACTGCAAGAATAAGTGCGTGTTCTGCTTCATCGATCAGCTGCCGCCCGGGCTGCGCGACACGCTCTATTTCAAGGATGACGACGCCCGCCTGAGCTTTCTGTTCGGCAACTATATCACCCTGACCAATCTGACCGACGCCGACGTGGACCGCATCATCGAAATGCACATCAGCCCCGTCAACGTCTCGGTTCATACCATGAATCCCGATCTGCGGGTGCGGATGATGAAGAACCCGCAGGCCGGCGAAAGTCTGCGTCTGCTGCGGCGGATCGCCGGCGCGGGGATCGCGCTCAACACCCAGCTGGTGCTGTGCCCCGGTCTCAACGACGGAGACGAGCTGGTTTTCAGCTTGAAAGAGCTGGAAAAGCTCCGTCCCGCGCTTCGTTCCGTCGCCGCCGTGCCGGTGGGGCTCACGAAGTACCGCGAAAGGCTGCCTCATCTGGAAGAATTCACCCCCGAAACGGCAAAGCGCGTGATTGAAACGATCGACGCGTTCGGCGCGCGCTGCAAGGAAAAATACGGCTCGCGGCTGGCCTTTGCCGCCGACGAGTTCTATCTCAAGGCGGATTTGCCGCTGCCGGACGAGGACTACTATGAAGACTATCCGCAGCTGGAAAACGGCGTCGGCCTGTGGCGCAGCTTCGACAGCGAGTTCCGCGCGGCCCTGCGCGACTGCGATCTGCCGTCCGACGCGTCCTTTTCCGCCGCGCTGGCCACGGGCGTCGCGTCGTTCCCGCTGCTGCGCTCGTTCCGGGCGCTGCTGGAATCCCGCTTCCCCAACGGCAGGGTGGACGTCTATGCGATTGAGAACGACTTTTTCGGCCCGTCCATCACGGTCGCCGGCCTTGTGACCGGGCGGGACCTGATCGCTCAGCTGCGTGGCAAAGACCTGCACGGGCGGCTGCTGATCCCGTCGGTGATGCTGCGCGCCGAGGGCGACGTCTTTCTGGACGACGTTTCCAGAGAAGACGTGGAGCGCGAGCTCGGCGTCCGGCTGATCGTCGTTTCCAACGACGGCGCAGCGCTTTTGGATGCGATCATCGCGGCGCGATGATCACATCAATTCGGAATTCGGAATTCGGAATTAAAACAACCGGAGGTGTTTTATGAAACCTGTTGTCGCCATCGTCGGCCGGCCCAATACCGGCAAGTCGACGCTGTTCAATAAGCTCGTCGGCCGGCGTCTGTCCATCGTGGACGATACGCCGGGCGTGACCCGCGACCGGATCTTTGCCGACTGCGAATGGCTGGACCGCCATTTTCTGCTGGTCGATACCGGCGGCATCGAGCCGAAGACCGACGACGTGATCCTTCTGCAGATGCGCCGGCAGGCGCAGCTTGCCATTGACAGCGCCAACGTGATCATTCTGGTCACCGACGTGCGGTCGGGCGTCGTCGCGTCCGACGCGGACGTGGCCGCCATGCTGCAAAAGAGCGGCAAGCCCATCATCCTGTGCGTCAACAAGTGTGACACGGTGGGGGAGCTGCCGCTGGAATATTATGAATTCTATAACCTCGGCCTCGGCGAGCCGATCGCCGTTTCCGCTGTGCACGGCCACGGCACGGGCGATCTGCTGGACGCCGTGCTGGCCTATCTGCCCGACGCGCCCTCGCAGGAGGAAGAGGAAAACACCGTTGCCGTCGCCGTGATCGGCAAGCCCAACGTGGGCAAATCGTCGCTGGTCAACGCCATTGCGGGCGAAGAGCGCGTCATCGTGTCCGACGTTGCCGGCACCACGCGCGACGCGACCGATACGCTGGTTTCCAACGAGTTCGGCGACTTTTTGTTCATCGACACCGCCGGTATGCGCCGCAAGAGCCGCGTGGACGACCAGCTGGAAAAATACTCGATCCTGCGCGCCAAAATGGCGGTGGACCGCGCCCACGTCTGCGTCATCATGATTGACGCGACCGAGGGCTTCACCGAGCAGGATTCCAAGGTGGCGGGCATCGCGCACGAGCAGGGCAAGGCCTGCATCATCGCCGTGAACAAATGGGACGCCGTGGAGAAAGACGGCAGGACCATGGACGCTTACCGCAAAAAGCTGATGAACGACTTTTCGTTCATGTCCTACGCGCCGATCATCTTCATTTCGGCGAAGACCGGCCAGCGGCTCGACCGCCTGTTTGAGCTGATTAGGTTCGTGGACGAGCAGAACGCGATGCGCATTTCCACCGGCAAGCTCAACGACGTGCTGGCCGCCGCCACGGCGCGCGTGCAGCCCCCGACGGACAAGGGCAAGCGGCTGAAGATCTATTACATGACCCAGGCCTCCACGCGCCCGCCGACGTTCGTCTGTTTTGTCAACCGCGCCGACCTGTTCCACTACAGCTATCAGCGCTATATTGAGAACCAGATCCGCGAAGTTTTCGGCCTCGAAGGCACGCCGGTGCGCTTTGTGATCCGTGAACGTGAAAAGAAGAACTAAACAAAAAGCGCCCCCATCAGGCGCTTTTCTGTTCGAAAGAATGCTTCTTTCTCCGTTCTTACTTTTTACGCTGTATCTTTCGTCGGTTGCCGAACTTGTCCACAATGTAGGTGCTTTCCAGCTGGCCGACAAGGCTTTCGCGGAACGAGGCGACGTAAAGCTCGCGCAGCAGCTTCTGTTCGCTGCGTTCTTCTTCCGTCAGCCCTTCCGGCGTCTTGCTTTTCCGCGCCAGTTCGTTGATGCGGTTGATCTGTTCCTGTGTGACCATCAGCCCTGCGCCTCCCATTGTTTCCAGATTTCCGGCTGCACGCCGAGCGTCGCCTGCTTGCTGTTGCGCACGATCGGCGTTCTGAGCCACGTCTGGTTTTCCAACAGTTTTTCTTCTTTGGCTTCCTCGCTTGCAAGATAACTCACCACGGCGGCGTCGCCTTGTCTGGCCTTGTCGCTGATGAGGTCTTCCGTTTTGCATCGGAGCGCCGTTTTGACCGAGCGCAGCTCGCCTTTCGATATGCCGAACTTCTGAAGGTCCACAAACTGCACCTTGATCCGGCGTTCTTTGAAATACCGCTGCGCCTTCTTGGTGTCAAAGCACTTGGCCGTGCCGAAAATCTGGATATTCATCGTTTCACCCGTTCCTGTTTGATCGACTTACTATATCACATTTTTGCCGTTTCGTCAAGAAACGGAAAGGAGGATTTCCATGGCAAAGACCTGCTGCATCATCGGCGCGGGCGCCGTGACGGCGCTTTCGGTTCCGCGTGACGCGCTGGTTATCTGCGCCGACGGCGGTCTTGCGGCCGCGCAGAGGTTCGGCGTCACGCCCGATCTCATTGTGGGCGATTTCGATTCGCTCGGCGCCGTGCCGCAGGGAAACAACGTGGTTGTGCACCCGGTGGAAAAGGACGAGACCGACTCTTTCCTTGCGCTGCGCCTCGGGCTGGAGCGCGGCTGCAGTCGCTTTCTCTTTTACGGCTGTCTGGGCGGGCGGCTCGACCACACGCTGGCGAACATCCAGCACCTGCAGTATCTGGCAGAACGCGGCGCGGAAGGGGTGCTGATCGGTGCGCACGAAACGCTGACGGTGGTCAAAAACGGCAGTCTGCGCTTTCCGGCGGACCGCACGGGCGGCGTTTCGGTGTTCTCGCTCAGCGACAAAAGCGAGGGTGTTTCAATCGAAGGTCTCTACTATGAGGCAAAGAACGTGACGCTGACCAACGGGTTCCCGCTCGGCGTCAGCAACCGCTTTGTGGGCCGGGAGGCCGAAATCAGTGTGAAAAACGGCGTTTTGCTGGTTGTGACGCGCGACTGTGCCTGAAACGCTCGGACGGCTTTCAGTCGTCCGTTCTTTTTTTTGCAGGGTATTGGGCGGCACTTATGATATGGCGGGACACGAACTGCGTGGGGCGCAGCGGAGAACGGTTGCCCGCGAAGGGGACGTTGCCCGCTTTGCCGCGGCGGCAGCGGCTGACTTGTTCCCGCGCCGCAGCTGCCAGCTTCAACCCGGACGGCGGTTTCTCTTTCAACTCAACCTGCGTGGTTTGCTGCGTCAGCAGCAACCACCCCTTCTCTTGAACCGCAGCCGTCAGCTTCAACCCGGACGGCGGTTTCTCTTTCAACTCAACCTGTGTGGTTTGCTGCGTCAGCAGCA
>JAEEGL010168972.1_pt1 | contig 25255 bp, 19 predicted proteins | sample 9134231 | NCBI WGS metagenome assembly JAEEGL01 (sample SAMN16246548, study PRJNA631951) | gut metagenome | biome: gut microbiome; feature: rumen; material: fiber-attached | host: Bos | place: Iran: Karaj | collected 2018-10 | reverse complement strand
CATTTAGCCTCTTCAGGAATGGGAGCAGCGCCATGATGTACCCCTTGTGTTACGGGACACATATTTTTTACCTCTGTTGAGTAAATCATGTGAAAAATCTCCTTTCGTATTGTAAAGTAACTTTCATTACTTACTACCTATAGATGATTGCATGAATCGTAATCTGCCACATGCAATCAAAGATGGCTCTTACATGTCAGTTAATAAGCCGACCGCAGAACACCATTTTTATTTTTGCACAAATCTTTTAGTTTTTCAATGGTTTTTGATATTTTTTTAACATCCTTTTTACAGATAATAATTTTACATAATAATAGCTACAAGCATGCCTATTATTACTATCGTTGCTATTATGCAGATAGCTATGATCCCGACTGTTCTCTTGGATATATAAAACCGTCTCTTCTGACCTATAGTGATCACTTCATCCTCAGGATCAATATCCTCTCCTTCAAGATTTATATCTTTTAGCATATGCATTTTTTCAGATACAAGAACAATAAAAGAAAAGAGTCCGAAATGACTGCTCAAAAATACAATTGCCGGTTCAGGTGCATGATTCATCTTCAAAAGTCTTATCATGGCATTTGGATTCTTGCCGATCATTTCTAATAAAAACTCATGATTTGTTATAAAGTCTATTATTCCCAGCATACCTGTATTAAAGCCGTTCTGACCAAGGATTTCTCTGACAGAAGCTACCATTTGAGGCTTTTCTTCCTTGTATCTCAGGATATAAGCTGCAAGACTGGCAGCACTATCTTTATACCTTTCGTCGGTAAAGGTTGCTATAAGTCCTTCCGTATCTCCTGCCTTGGCACTCACTATTACATTTCCGAGCATATTTGCAATGTTTTCTTTGGTAGACATTCGGCAAGTCCTGATAAAACTGTTAAGCATCTTATCAAGATCCGCCATTTTCTTATCCTGTGCCTTGGCCTTCCACAGATACATATCCCCTTTATCATCAAAGAACAAAATAGCATTGGCGCAGTGATTTTCCGCAAATCCAAGTCTTCCAAAATTAGTTCCAAGGTAAAACTGCTTGGGGCCGACATCATTTAGAAGAATGTTTACAAAATCACTTTCTGCAATGATATTTATTATCTTTTCACGGTTTCTTACGATCTCCGCAGAATACTTGCGGATAAATTCATCAGAAAAGCCCTGTCCGTCAAAAGAAAAACAGTTATCTACAGAATCGTCCATGATGGTAATGTACTTAGCCTTATTTCCGCCCTTGGAATGGCCGGTTACTGTAATTGCTTCGTATCCATCAAGATCAAGTGATCTGTACCAGTTTAAGGCATTTTCCTGAAAGGCAGTAGGAACAGTATATAGTCCGGAAACATTATCTATCCATTCCGCATCGCTCTGTGTTCCCTTAAAGGCAACTATAGCCTCATTGTACGCAGGATCTATCAAAAATGCGCTTCTTCCGCCACCGACATTTGCACCCTCATAGTGAACTTCCTGTATGATTATCCCGCAAAGGTGCTCATTTACCTTAACAGCCTGTAGTATTTCCTTGTACTCAGCACCTGTGACTCCTGTACTATACTCAGTGTCATCCTCAATATCTGCACTATTTCTAAGAACTCCCCTGACGTAGTCTCCTATTGTCTTGGATTGTTGACTTGGATGTAAAAAAGTTCCCCTTGGCCCTCCAAGGTTTTCGCAATAAAGAAGGTTATTGATAAGAACTATTTCTTCTATCGTAAGTTTGCTGTTCATACACTTCCCCCAAATTCAGTCCAGCGTCACACTCTTTGAATACAACCTGTCCCTGGCAAAATCGCTATCGGCATCCTTTAGAACAACTATGTAAATATCACCAATTACTTTCTTTCTGACCAATAATTCTTTGATCTTTGCAACAACCTCCTCATATGGAGCGCCGGAAAGTTTGGAACCGTCAAGAAAGATCTTTATATCATTTCCGGCAGGAATAATTCCCTGTAATACCTCGTCTGCAGAGATTTTCTCTCCGTACTCTTTTCCCAGATATTCCCAGAATCCAATGTTTACCTGTACTACCGGAAGTCCAATCTGTTTAAGGTCACCTTCTATCATTTCCTGAATTTCTTTTCTTACGACTTCCCCGTAAAAATCATCTTTTATCTCAAGTTTTCCATCCATTTCCCGGCTTGTTGCGATAAAAGCAGAATCCCGCTCTATCCCTTCTGCTCTGTAATACCACTCATTGTAATCCTTGGCAGTACCGGCTTTAAGTTCGCATCCTGTAATTACAAATTCATAGCTGGGATATTTTTTCTTAAGATAAGCCCCAACTGCTCTCATCTCAGTCAAAAGAGCCTTGTCATTTTCGTCCAGTTCCCCGTTTTTGATCTGTTCCCCGTTAAAAGATATACCCGACAGAATACTTTCTTCTTCATGTGTCAGTTCCATAGAATCCTCCTTGCCTTCTCAATATGCAATTTATCTTGATATACAGTAGCTTAGCAGCTCTGTCTTAGTTATAGGTTTGGAAAAGAAATATCCCTGATAATAGTCAACCCCAAGCTTTTTGAGCTTTTCAACATGTTTTTTTGTCTCGACACCTTCAACAAGGATTTTCCTCTTCATCTGCTTGATCATATGAATGCAGCTTTCTAATATAATTTCTCCCAGTTCACTGTTTTCCGCATCCCACAGAATACTCTTATCAATTTTGACAATATCAAATGATAGTGAGAAAAGAGAATGCATATTTGAATAACCTGTTCCATAATCGTCCATAGAGAACTGAAAACCATTTTCTTTAAGACTCGTGATAACCTTGCTCAATAGTTCATAATCGCTTGCAGAAACAGACTCTGTTATTTCAAAGTTGATAAGTGATTTGGAGATTCCATAGCTATCTACTATCCCTCTGATTCTCTCAACAAACTTATCCTGCATGCACTGAACAACAGAAAGATTTACATTAATGCACTCCATTCCAAGCCTTGTAGGCTCTCCGCTCTGCAAAAAGGCGCATACCTCTTTGAGAACATAATCATCTATATCATCGATATATCCGGTCTGCTCAGCGATAGGAATAAATTCATCCGGGAAAAGATCTCCAAGTTTAGGGTCATGAAGTCTTATAAGGGCCTCTGCCCCGTGAAGAGTCACACCGTCGGAACAATAAGTTGGCTGGTAATAGACTTCAAAATTCCCCTTCTTAAGTCCTTCAGTTATAGCTGCTTCAACTTCAGCTCTCCTTGTAAGGAATTTAAGATCTCCGTTTCTCAAAATAGTGCGGTCTATATTTTGGGGCACAGGTGTATCAATCATATACATAAGATCTGCAAGGGTATGAATATGCATAGGGATACTGGCTACAATCGTAACTGCAGATAGCTTCATCTGTACCCCATGAACTGTCCACTCTGACTTAAAGCGGCAGTCAATATCTTCTGCAATTGTGAGCGCTTCAAGTTCAGAGTTAATAAAATCATCCTCTTTGACCAAAAGAAGCATGGTATTGGGATCAGTATGATAAATGTAATATCTCGGAAGCAAAGTTTTAAGGAAAACTGCCACCTCCTGGATTATCTCATCTGCATTTGAAAGTCCCGTGATACGTCTCACGGAATCTATATTTGTGATCTTAACGCAAACTATGTAGAATACATTCTTTTTGGTAAGAAGACTTTCTACATCCATTTTCAGGGCATTTCTGTTATAGAAGTCCGTTTCCGCATCCAGCCTGTCATCTTCATTTTCTACAGCCAGCATAAGACCGATGAGCGCTATAGATTCAGCGAACAGTTCACTCTTTATACTTATATCCAGAAACTGTACAACAACGCCGGTTATGGTGAGGATAAAAAAGTATACAATAGCCCATCTTCTGCGCCTCGTGAGCGCATTCCATGACAGCATCAGACATATAAAAGCAAACACAGTATAAGCAATAGAGACTAAGTAGATGATTATCTCGCCCCAGCTTCTGTTAAACTGCATGCCCTCAGAATAATAATAAACAAAATGAGTAACAGGATTTGTTAAAACCAGAAACTCCGTTAAACAAAGCGGAATCAGATATAAAATTTTAGAAAAAACAGATTTATTCCGGATCGACCCTGTAACAGTCAAAACATAGTATAGAAAAATAGCGGCAATCGGCGTATGTACCAGGAAGTATACATACTGGAACAACATTATAAGTCCATCACCTCTTAAAAAGAAATGCCGGTATAATTCAATAAATTCGCTGCAAAGACATGTGATCGCATTAAAAAGAACAACATAATTCATAAAAAGAAATATCCTGTTCTGACGGCGATCCGTTCGCTTCTGCAAATTAGTGTAGATAATGGCTGTGAGTCCCACCAGAATCGTTGCACAATAAAATGCTATGTGAAACAGATTATCATTCATTGTTCTACCCCCATTAGAAAACTACTGGGTATCTTCTATCAATAAGACTATCGCGCCAAAGTAATTATAACATATTTGCAATTATTTACTATCGTAATACTATTATCACGCTGTATTTATATCTTATAATAAACCGCTGTAATTGCAGATAAATAGGGAGTGCTGATATCTCTCACGCACTCCCTTTAAAAATTTATATTTATTTAATATTCTAATAGCTTAATTCTTGACGATCATCTTACCGCCACGCTTTGATACAACATCAAAGATTACTGCAGCAAGAAGAACTACGCCCTTTACAACCTTCTGCATATTGGCATCGACACCCATAAGTGACATACCAAGATTGATAACACCCATAAGAACCGCACCTACGATAACCCCTGGAACAGTACCGATTCCGCCATAAGCAGAAGCTCCACCGATAAAGCAGGAACCAATAGCATCCATCTCGTAGTTCTGTCCATAGGTTGGCTGAGCTGATGTAAGTCTTGCAATAGTAACCATACCTGCAAGTGCTGCCAAAAATCCCATGTTCATGTATGCAAGGAAGTAAACCTTGTTTGTATCAATACCAGAAAGCTTTGTAGCCTTTTCGTTGCCACCAACAGCGTAGAAATAACGGCCAGTTGTGGTATTGCTTGTGATATATCCATAAATAATAACTACGATGAGTACCCATATAAGAACTGTAGGAATACCCTTGTGCTGAGCAAGCTTATAAGCAAATACAAGGATTGCAGCTGAGATCAGGACTATCTTAGAGCAAAATGCCCATAAAGCCTCTACTTCATATCCGCTGTCAATTTTCTTTTTACGGCTGTAAATATTAAGTGACAGTATTGCAATTACTCCAAGGATTCCGCCAAAGAGGCAGGTAAGGTTAAGACTTTCACCGCCAAAGAAATCACGGATATAGCAGTCAGCACCGCCGCCAAAAAGGTTTACAAAAGTAGTCTGTTCCTTGATAGAAACTGTAAGTCCGTTAAGAACAACGTTTGAAAGTCCTCTAAATGCAAGCATTCCAGCCAGTGTAACAATGAAAGGTGGAATTCTTACAAAGGCAATCCAGAAGCCCTGGAAAGCACCAATTGCTGTTCCGATGATAACCATTACTATGATCGCTACCCAGAATGGAACATTTAAGTTTACCATCAAAATAGCTCCGACAGCACCTACAAAGCAAACTACCGATCCAACTGACAGATCGATGTTACCTCCTGTCAGGATACACAAAAGCATACCTGTTGCAAGAATAAATACATATGCATTCTGTGATATAAGGTTACTTACATTCATTGGCAGAAGAATTGCTCCGGATGTCTGCCATGAAAAGAATCCCAAAACTATCAGAAGCACTATGATCATAGTGTTCTTTTTCAAAAATTCAAAAACTTTATCCTTATTCATGTTTCTCCTCCTTAACATCGGCAGATTTCAAGATACAAGCCATGATCTTTTCCTGAGTTGCATCCTTGGCATCCATTTCCCCTACCATCTTGCCTTCGTTCATTACATAAATTCGATCACACATTCCCAGTATTTCAGGAAGCTCTGATGAAATCATGATCACAGCTTTTCCCTCAGCTACCAGCTGATTGATAATACAGTAAATCTCGTACTTGGCGCCTACATCGATACCTCTTGTGGGCTCATCCAAAATCAGTATATCCGGATTAGCAAACATCCATTTTGCCAAAAGAACTTTCTGCTGATTGCCTCCACTTAAGTTGCCAACGTTCTGCTCAACTGAAGGACATTTTGTACGGAGTTTATCTTTATACTCTACAGCTACAGAGTATTCTTTATGCTTATCGATTACCTTATTGGTACTTACTTCATCAAGGTTTGCAAGGGTCGTATTGATCTTGATAGGATTAGAAAGAATAAGTCCATTCCCCTTTCTGTCCTCGGTAACATAAGCAAGTCCGTGTTTGATAGCACTGTTTACATTTTTAAGTTCAACTTCTTTTCCATTTATAAATATCTGTCCGGAAATGTTTTCTCCGTAGCTCCTGCCAAAAATACTCATAGCAAGCTCTGTTCTGCCCGCTCCCATAAGTCCTGATATTCCCAGAACTTCTCCTTTTCTGACATTGATATTTACGTTATCTACAACTTTTCTATCCTTGTGAAGCGGATGATATACATTCCAGTTTTTGACTTCCATCATAACTTCGCCAAGATGTGATTCTCTCTTCGGGAATCTGTCTGAGATTTCTCTTCCGACCATTCCTTTTATGATCCTGCTCTCGGAGAAATCATCCACACCCTTGGCAAGTGTTTCTATCGTAGATCCGTCTCTGATAACAGTGATCTTATCTGCAACATAAGATACTTCATTTAACTTATGAGAAATAATGATAGAAGTAAGATTTCTTTCTTTTTTCAGCTTCAAAAGAAGATCAAGAAGTGCCTTGGAATCAGTCTCGTTAAGAGATGACGTAGGCTCATCCAGAATAAGAAGCCTTGCATCTTTAGAAAGAGCTTTAGCTATCTCAACAAGCTGCTGCTTACCTACACCAAGATCTTTTACAAGTGTCTGTGTACTTTCATGTAATCCAACTATATTCAAGAACTTTCTTGCAAGTTCATTAGTTTCGTTCCAATTGATTTTAAACTTTGTTCCTCTCTCATTTCCAAGGAACATATTCTCCGCAATTGACATATACGGAATAAGAGCCAGCTCCTGATGAATGATTACAATACCTTTTTCTTCACTATCCTTGATAGCGTTGAACTGGCAGACTTCAGAATTATATATAATATCGCCTTCATACGAACCATATGGATAAACTCCACTAAGGACGTTCATAAGCGTAGATTTACCTGCACCATTTTCTCCAACAAGTGCATGAATTTCACCTTCCGACACCTTCAGATTAACATTGTCGAGTGCCTTAACCCCAGGGAAGGTCTTGGTGATATTCTTCATTTCCAGTATTATCTTTTCCACCTTTGCCCCTCCTCCTTTTCTTTCATAGTTAAGGCGGGCTTTTTAGTTCCCGCCTTGTATTTTCTGAGTACTATACGTCTTGCTTCACTTCGTTTCCGCAAGACTGCATACATTCGGAATCCGCTAATTTGCAGGGCAAATTGCTACTTCCTCATGTATGTTCGCATCCCGAGGTCAAAATGCCATTAGTGCAAGCACATGACATTTTGACTTCTGTCTGCTATATCACTCACTTGAGATCGTCTTCTTTGTAGTAACCTGAATCGATAAGAAGTTCCTTGTAGTTGCTTGCATCAGCAAATACAGGCTCGCAAAGGTATGAAGGAATAACACCAGTGCCGTTGTTGTATGTTTCTGTATCGTTAACAGGAGCTTCTGTTCCCTTCATGATAGCGTCAACCATTTCAACTGTCTTCTTGGCAAGATCACGAGTATCCTTGAAGATAGACATTGACTGCTTACCAGCGATCATGTTCTTAACGTTAGCAATATCGCAGTCCTGACCTGTGATGATTGGCCAGTCACCTGTGTAGTTAGCTTCAAGAGAGTTTGTAACGCCGAGTGCTGTTGAATCGTTTGAGCAAAGAACAGCATCAAGCTTAGTTCCATCAGCATAGTTAGCAGAAATGATTGCATCCATTCTGGACTGAGCATTTTCTGTTGACCAGTTAGCTGTTGCTACATTATCGAAATCAACCTGACCAGACTTAACTACAAGCTTGCCATTGTCAATGTATGGCTTAAGTACGTCAATAGCACCGCCATAGAAGAATCTTGCATTGTTGTCACCAGGGTCACCTGTGAAGATTTCAAGATTAAAAGGACCTGCTGCATTGTCAAGATCAAGCTGCTGCTTGATGTATTCGCCCTGCTTGGTTCCTACCATGTAGTTATCGAATGTTGCATAATAAGAAACAGCGTCAGAATTCATGATAAGACGGTCATAAGCGATAACCTTGATGCCGGCTTCTTTTGCCTGTGCAAGAACTGTTCCAAGTGAATCGCCATCGATAGAAGCAATTACAAGAACCTTAGCTCCTGAACTGATCATGTTCTCAATCTGAGAAACCTGAGTTGCAATATCATTAGAAGCATACTGAAGGTCAACATCGTAGCCGGCTGCCTTGAGCTGCTGCTCCATGTTTGCACCGTCCTGATTCCATCTCTGAAGATCCTTGGTAGGCATTGCCACACCAACTTTACCATTTCCACCGCCACTTGAGCTTGCAGGAGCCTGACTTCCGCATCCAACAAGGAGTGATGCTGCCATAGCAGCAGCGAGCATTACGCTAAATAACTTTTTCTTCATCTCTTTTCCTCCGTCAAAAATATGCTATAAGTTTATAAACTTTTAATAGTTCGGCATGGCTCATGCCTCCCTACGCTTAACAATTTACCACACAAAAACAAGCACTAACTTGCAATATTAAGCAAATTTTTATTATCTGTAAGCCTAAAAAAACAGCAGTGCTAGCATTATTTTGCAGGCACTGCTGTCTCGTCACAATTTTGTGCTATCCCTTCATATCTTACAATAACCCGGGTAGCATTCTTAATATGGAATGTTCAAATAGACGTCCTCTTTCAAATGGAATCCGCTCTTTATAATAACATCATCCATGTTATCCTTTGAAACACTTACTGTCTCTATCTTGAGGTAAGGAACAATCTTCTTGCCGTCATCGTACTCAGACAATTCATCCGCCGGAAGCTCTTTTTCATTTGCAAGGGCAACTGCTGCCTCTGCTGCCTTCCTTGCAAGTTTCTCAATGGGCTTATAAACAGTCATCAGCTGAGTTTCCTCTACAATTCTCTGGCAGGCCTCAAGATCCGCATCCTGTCCGGATACCATTTTTTTACCTGCAAGCCTCTTCTCTGAAAGCGCATATACAACCTTACTTGCCAGGTCATCGTTACCACACATGATCGCATCTGCTTCTTCTATAAGCTTAGTATTGTTATAAATATAATCCCCTGCTGCCTCTGCTTTCCATCCATCCGCATAGTAAATATCAAGCACTTCATTGTCATTTTCTTCCATGACTTTTGTGAAACCATCACGAACCATAGGAACATTATTATCTGTAAGCGGGCCGCATATCATTACCACCTTGCCGCCCTTTAAGCCGTTTTTGACAAAAGCCTCTCCCATCATCTCTCCAACCATCTCATTATCAAAAGATATGTAGAGATCTGCTCCGGCATTTGAAATCGGTCTGTCATAAGCAATAACTTTGATTCCCTCATCCTGGGCTTTTTTAACAGAATCTGCTATCTCCTTTGAATCGATACAGATAATGACTATAATATCCATCCCCTTTTTGATGAAATACTCTATCTGTTCCTTTTGTTTGGCCGGGTCACCATTAGCATTCTGAACATTAACTTCTGCACCCAGTTCCTTGGCTGTAGAAACAAATACATCCCTGTCCCTTTGCCACCTCTCTATGACAAAAGAATCAAAGCACATTCCTATCTGCACCTTGTCACTTTTCTCTTTTCCGGAATTATCAGCTTCTCTTGAAGGGCTACTGCATCCGGATAATAAAGCTGTAAGTAAGCAACCTATCAAGCACCCTAATACAAACTTTTTCTTTCCCATACCCTTTGCCCCACTTAAAACCTGTCTTTGTATTCTGTCGGTGTAACTCCCACATTCTTCTTGAAACTGCGGCTAAAATAATTAGGGTCCGAATAGCCACAGGATATACATATTTCTTTAACGGACAAATTAGAATTCTCCAATAGATTCTTGGCTTTTTCTATTCTGATGTTAGTCAGATACTCAATAAAATTAAGTCCGCTCTCTTCCTTGAAGATCTTACTGAAATAATATGGTGAAATATTTACTACCTTTGATACATCGTCCAAAGAAATATCCTTGTCAAAATGTGCATCAATATAGTCCTTGGCAGTCTTGATGATATTACCTGAGCGTTCCTGTCTCTTACTGATAACATCGCTACAGGCCGCCATAACCTTGGAAATAAACCATTCTCTTATCTCCATAGGAGTATCTAGAGCCATTATTTCGGGAAGATAATTATTTCTGCTGGAATATCTGTAAGTCTGACCACCATTTTGATAAGCAAGATGCTCAGCATAAAGTGAAAACTCCAAAACCTTGAGTCTCATCGACATAAGATCACCATCTGCTGCCTTCTGGCACATCCAGTCAGCATACTTCTCAGCTATAACTCTGGTCTCATTAAGGTCGCCTTTACCTACAGCTTCAAAAAGAGGCTTCTCAAGAGCCTTAGGATATCCATCCTCATAATCGCAATTAATTGTAAGGTCATCTGCATGAGCTACCGATCCGGTTGTAGCTATCAGTGCATTAAGAGCTTCCTTGTAGGAGTCACCAAGTTCCTTTAAAGGCTTAACTCCTCCAATACCTACTCTAAAGCTGATATCCGTCTTCTTTCTGAGATATCTTGCCATTTCCCTTGCTCTGTCTATAAGCTCTGAGCGAAGTCCCAGTTCCATCTGCGGCTCTTTTTGAGGAATCAGAACAGCTATTTTATTAGCCATTACATTACCTATCTTGCAGTCAAAGAAGTTCTTGACCCCTTCTCTTATTTCCTGATACTTACCGGAGATCTTGACAGAACTTCCGATAGCATTAGTCATGTGATTTCCTTCCTGAGAATCTCCGCACACTATTGCCATCATGTATCCATAGCTTTCCTCTATTCCCAGAATAGTTCTGTAATTGTCTATATCTTCCTCGAAATGCTCCTGCAAAAGAATGTCATAAATAAGTCCGTTCTCTATAATAGGTTCTACAGTCTCCAGTTTTTCTTTAATGAGAAGTTCATTGCTCCTCTTTTCCCTGTCTGAATCTATCTGCTCCATTGCCTTTTTAAGAACACTTATAACCTTGGTCTTATCCATGGGCTTGGTAATATATTCAAGAACTCCAAGCTTAATGGCTTCCTTGGCGTAATCAAATTTGTCATAGGCAGACATTACTATAAATACTGTATTACTGCTAAATCTCTGCATCTCTCTGATGGCATCAATACCATTTATGCCGGGCATATGGATATCTACAATTGCTATATCAGGTCTGAAGGTCTCAGCTAGTTCTATCATCTTTCGCCCAGACTTGGCAAACTCCACCTGACATGTATTTCCGAATTCTTTTTCTATAATAAACTTAGTAGAATCAATCACGATTCCTTCATCATCTGCAAGCATTACCCTATACATTTACTAATTCTCCTCAAGGGGAATGCTCAGTTTTATCTCGCACCCCTTGTTTTCACCTTCACTCTTTATACTGATAACATCTCTTCTTCCTGCGAACAGGCGAAGTCTTGATATAACATTGTCCATTCCGATGCCGTTGTTGTCATAGCTGTTCTCATCAGGATTTCTGGTTCCGGAGAGAATCTCTTCTATGGTCTTTTCATCCATTCCCTTGCCGTTATCTATAACGCTGATACAAAGATTGTCATCTTCCCTGTAAACCTTTAGAAGGATCCTGCCATCCCCTGCCATTTCTCTTATTCCATGATTAACAGCATTCTCAACAATAGGCTGCAGGATCATACTGGGCATCTTGTGGTCAAGGAGCCTCTCATCTACCTGCTTGTCATAGCCAATATCCCCTGAGAACCTTACATTAAGTATTCTGATATAGTTGTCGACAAGAGTAACTTCTTCGCGGACATTAACTGTATCCTGACGGTTTTTGACATTATACCTAAAGAAATCAGCCACAGTCTGAACATACTCATAAGTTCTGTCAGCACCTTCCATCATGGCAAGCTGAGCTCCGGCATTAAGGGTATTAAAAAGAAAATGCGGATTTATCTGAGCCTTAAGGTACTTAAGCTGGGCATCCTTGAGGTGAGCTTCCATAGTAAGCTCTTTTTCCTGCATATCTTTCTCTTTTTCCAGGCTCTCTCTAAGCTTCTCGATATAGTCCTTGATACTGATGACCATCTTGTTAAAGGCACCAATAACAATGCCTACCTCGTCGTTGTAATGGGCTGTAGGAAGAACGATATCGAAATTACCATCTGCAACTTCATCCGCTGAGTCAGATAACTTCTTGAGCGGTAAAATGATAGTCTTAACAAAGCTTGTAATAATAAACACGTTGCCTATCATTACAATGAACATGACTCCCACAGCGACTACTTCAAAATATCTAAAGGCCTTGATAAGAGTGTTAAAGCTCTCTGAATTGGATACAAAAAGCTCAAGGTTAAGGCTGGTAAGATAAGCCTTGATATCCTTATACAGTTCTGTGGACTTCTCATAATAGGCTCTGTATTTTTCGACGTTTCTGCCTCTCTTGGTATCTATAGTCTTCTCAACCTCACCAAGATAATTGCCTGTCATGTACTTGATATTTCTTTCCATTCGGTTATAAGAAAGATCAGTTATCTTATCATCAAGCTCACCTGATAGATTCGTTAATTTCTGGGCACTTATATAGTAGTTTTCCAGGGAATCACTTGTCTTGGAACTAAGATAAAGAGTCATCGAGTCCTGAACTTCATCAAGTGCTTTGGTAAGCTCATTAAGTGCCCTGTTATCCTGATATACCATGTCCATATCATTGGACATACTGTTAATTCCCAGCAAAAGAAATATGTTTACCACAAAGATAATTACATTAGCAAACACACAAACACTTATGATCTTGGTCTGGAGAGAGCTGTTAAAAAATCTATTCATCCTGCTCCTCCTGTTTTTTGAACTCATCTACATTATCTTTATCAATAAGTGTTATATCTGCAGTGTAATATTCACTAGTATTTCCATATTCATAATAGTCCATCAGCGCCTGGATACTGTATGTGCCCAGCTGATCAGTATCAATAGAAATGGTCGCAAAAATAACTCCCCTGTCAATTGCCTTGATTATTTCTTCCGAATCATAATATCCAAGAACATTGACATCTCCAACCATGTTATAGTCTACAACTGCCTGATAAGCGCAGACTGTGCTCTGCTCATTAAGGCACACTATTACATCAGGGACATCTTTTTGCATAAAAATATCTCTGATTGATTCCTCTACTGAGAAGGTATTAGTATTATCGACAGTTACAATTGAAACCTCAAACTCAGAATCCGTAGCATTTTCCTGTCTGATCGTATCCTGCATTGACGATATGATGATGTTCTGTCCGGCATCAAGAGTATCAGAATTTGCTAAAGCAGCAATCTGGATTTTGGTCCTGTCCCCTATCGTTTCTGATTCCAGAAGCTCCTGCCTTCTGTTCTCCTTGATGATCCTGACTATCTGCTTGCCATATAGCTTACCTACACTATAGCCGCCAACGCCGACAAAACTGATCCTGTCTGAATGCGTGCTATCACCATACAATGTCACCACAGGTATTCCGCTTCTGACTGCCTCATCGATCAGATTAGTCATGGATACCGCCTCACTGGCATAGACAATTATTCCGTCAACTTTGGAAGCTATTGCTATGCGCATCAGTTCCTCACAGGAATAATCTCCCGACAGATTTTCTCCCAATAGATCTACATAAATATTGTTCTCTTTGGCAAATTCAAGCGCTGATCTGTATACAGACTGCCAGAAATCCGACTTGTAGTTGTCTGTGATCATCACATAGTACTGCTCGTATTCATTGCCCTCCGCCTTGCCTGTTATCCCTGCTCTGTAGAATCTGAAATACAAAGACCCTGCAATAAGAGTAGTTACTACAAACACAAGGGTAAAGACAAGAGTAAGATACTGTCTGTTTATTCTTTTTTGATATATATCCTCATTACCTTTTTTCATATGCATCATTTTATCAAATGGGCCTGGTATAGCAAAAGTGGATTATCTTGTCATTTGTATCAGAATGACAAAAAAATCCACTTGAAAATTCACTATGTCAATTATATAGTCACTGCTCCTTACACTTGGTAAGCGCAACTGTCCCTGTTCTTGCAATTTCTACTATGCTGACACTTTTGAGCATTTCAATGAAAAGCTCAATCCTCTCTGAAGTATCGCATATCTGTATCATCATAAGATTCTTGGACATATCAACAATCTGAGCATTCATGATCTCACAGTTCTCCATGATATCACGTCTGTTGTCTCTGTTATATTTAACCTTAATGAGCATCAGTTCTCTGTTTATGGACATGCTCTCCTTAAAGGTCTTAACCTTGATGACATCAATTTTCTTATTGAGCTGTTTCTCAATCTGCTCTATTGTACGCTCATCACCGCTGGAAACAATGGTCATGGCAGATATTCCCTTATCAGCAGTTTCACCTACAACCAGAGAATCTATATTAAAGTTTCTCCTGGAAAAAAGACCTGCTACCTTAGAAAGAACACCGGCTCTGTTCTCAACCAGTACTGAATAAATTCTACGCATTTTTCTCCACTCCAGATTTCTGTCATTTAATATTTAACAAGTTCCATAGGGTCTACGCGAACTTCCATAATAGCTGCATTGTCATCTGAGAAGAATTCTTTGAGCTTGTTCTCTATACTATCATCCCCTGTAACTTTCATGTATTCCATATCGTAGGCAGCTGCTATGAGGGAAAGATCCGGATCTCCCTTAAGCTCTACCATGCAGTAGTTATCATCATAAGCATAATGCTGATGTTCTCTCACCATACCAAGAAAGCCGTTCTTCATAACGATTATCTTGATGTTAATGCCATACTGTCTCATGGTGGCAAGCTCCATCATAGACATCTGGAAGGCTCCGTCTCCGATGACAGCAAGCACTTGCTTGTCAGGAGCAGCAAGCTTAGCTCCCATGGCTGCCGGAATAGAGTATCCCATTGTTCCCATTCCGCCTGATGTCAGAAATCTGCCGTTTCTAACCTTGTAGTAAGCACAGGACCACATCTGGTTCTGCCCTACATCTGCAACATAGATTGCATCATCATTTACTGCTGCCGAGAGCTTTGTCATAAACTCCTTAGGTTCCACATAATCATCATCGCGTGGCACCCTCTCAGAAGCCATTTCTTCTTTATATGTATTAAGAGTAGCAAGCCAGTCGCTGTGATCATCCGCATGCTCATCCTGTTCAAGAAAATCCTGAAAAATATTCTTGATATCACCAACAAGCGGAATAGTAGGTCCGACGTTTTTGCCAATTTCAGCCGGGTCAACGTCAATATGCACCATTACCTTATTCTCTGTAATGAGGTCCGGTCTGTTGACCGCTCTGTCTGCAACTCTTGCTCCTACCATGAGAAGAAGATCTGACTCATTCATGGCCCTGTTAGCAAAGGGCTGACCATTGTTACCAACCATACCAAAGAAAAGCGGATGGTCAGATGGCATAACGCCTATTCCCATCATGGTAGATACAACAGGAACGCTGTTAAGTTCAGCAAACTTCCTGATTTCCATTGTTGCCTGACTTAGGTGCACGCCGCCTCCCACGCAGATAATAGGTCTTTTGGCCTTTTCAACCTCTTTGATGACCTTTTTGATCTGAGCCATATTTCCCTTTACGGTAGGCTTGTAGCTTCGCATAGAAATAGATTCCGGATAAGCAAACTTGTCTTTGTATTCTGCATTTTGAATATCAAATGGAATATCAATAAGAACAGGGCCTCTCCTGCCTGTACTTGCAATGTAAAAAGCTTCTTTGATTATTTTCGGAAGGTCATTAACATCTCTTACCAGATAGCTATACTTGACAAAAGACTCTACAGCACCTGTAATATCAGCTTCCTGGAAAACGTCACTTCCAATCATGTCGCTGTTAACCTGTCCTGTAATAGCAACAAGAGGAATACTGTCTGCATATGCAGTTGCTATACCTGTGATAAGGTTCGTAGCACCCGGGCCTGAAGTAACAGCACACACTCCGACTCCCCCACTTATTCTGGCATAGCCGCTTGCAAGATGAGCTGCATTTTGCTCAGTACGAACAAGCACTCTTTTTATCTTAGAATCAAGAATCTTATTCCAAAAAGGATCTATAGCAACACCTGAATAACCAAAAATAACCTTGGTGTTCTCTTTTTCCAAACATCTTACGATTACTTCTGCCCCTGTCATAGGTTCCTCCAGTCTTATTCTATTCCGAGTATATTCTTGACAACTCTCACAGCATCGGCTGCATCAGAAGAGTAGCCATCTGCCCCAATCTCATCTGCATAATCCTGAGTCACAACTGCGCCGCCGATTATGATCTTGGCATCAAGATTTTCCGCGTGGGCCAGGTCTACTACATTTTTCATTTCCTTCATCGTAGTAGTCATAAGCGCAGAAAGCGCAATTATCTTAGCATCATTTTCTCTGGCAGCCTTAATGATTTCCTCTCTTGGCACATCCTTGCCAAGATCAATAACATTAAAGCCGTAGTTCTTGAGCATAAGAGCTACAAGATTCTTGCCGATATCATGGATATCTCCATGAACAGTAGCTATCACAATAGACGGAAGCTTTTCTCCTGAATCAGCCCCCTCTTTTAAAAGAGGCTCCAGATATCCGATAGAAAGCTTCATAGCCTCAGCTCCTGCTATCAGCTGAGGAAGGAAGTACTTGCCCTTATCAAAGAGATCTCCCACTTCATTTATAGCAGGCATCAGTACCTCATCAAGGATTTGTCTTGGGGAATTGCCTTCTTTAACAGCTTTCTCAGTATCCTTAACAATTCCTCTCTTGTTTCCTGTAAGTACATCTTTCTTAATTATATCAAGAATATTATCGTTTTCCAAAACAGCTTTGGCTGAAGATACGTTCTGAGCTGCACTATTTGCAGAGTTTTGATCTGCATAGCGCTCCATTCTTGTTATATATCTTACGTCAGCGCCTTCTTTTTTACGAAGAAGGTCTGAAGCAAATGCTGCATTTACCAACATTTCCTGCGAAGGATTAGCAATTGCCATTGTAAGGCCTCTTGCAATCGCCATCGTAAGGAAGGCTGTGTTAACGTTGCTTCTCTGAGGAAGGCCAAAAGAAATATTGGAAAGGCCACAGATAGTTGCATAGCTGTTCTCATGGCAATATCCTATAGTATCAAGCGTATTGATCGCTGCGTTTGGATCAGCACCTACCGTTGCAACAAGTCCGTCAACAACGATATCCTCTTTATTCATCCCAAGTTTTGTGGCCATTTCATAAATTGTATTGATATTATCTATCTTCTCCTGACTATCCTTGGGAAGAGCTTCAGCAAGTGGCAAAAGAATAAACATAGCCCCATACTTTTTGGCAAGAGGAAGGAACTTTTCAGCCTTACCCTTTTCAAGAGAAATTGAATTCATAAGAGCTCGTCCGGGATAAAGACGAAGGGCTGCTTCCATAACTTCTGCACTACTTGTATCAATGCAGAGAGGAAGGTCAGTAATGGACATAACTTCTTCCATAACTTTGAGCATCATTTCTTTTTCATCAATTCCGCTCATTCCAACGTTTATATCAAGAATAGAAGCTCCCTCTTTTTCCTGATTGGCAGCAAAATCGCAGACCATATCAAGATTGCCTTCTCGTAGCTGTTCCTGAAGCTTCTTTTTGCCGGTAGGATTGATTCTCTCACCAACTATCATAAAATTCTCATCAAGACCAAAAGAGAGACTCATTCTCTCAGAAGCCAGATATCTTCTGCCACAGATCTTTCTGGGAACAGGATTTCCCTCTCCATCTCTTATATCGTTTGGTTTAACATTACCATATCTGTCTTTAAGCCCCTTTATATAATCAGGGGTAGTTCCGCAGCAGCCGCCTATAATAGAAGCACCTGCACTTACTAAAAGCTCCATCTCTTTAACAAAGGTATCACAGTCCATGTCGTACTCTGTATTACCATTCTCATCAACAGATGGAAGTCCTGCATTAGGCTTGGCAATGATCGGAATACTTGTCACAGCAGCCATATCGCTGATAATAGTCGCCATCTTATCTGGTCCGGTGGAACAGTTCGCGCCTATAGCACATGCCCCAAGTGCTTCTAATGTGATTGCACTTGATGCAGCATCTGAGCCATAAAGAGTTCTGCCATCAGCTTCAAAGGTAAGGGTAACCATAACCGCAAGGTCAGTAACTTCCTTGGCCGCTATGAGTGCTGCTCTACACTCCTGAAGACTCATCATAGTCTCTACAACAAGAATATCGCAGCCTGCTGCTTCCAGTATTTTGATCTGCTGTTTGTAAACATCTACAAGCTCCTCAAAGTCAAGATCACCTATGGGCCTTAGCTGTCTTCCGGTCATGGTAATATCTCCGGCGACAAGAACTCCCGGTGCCGCTTTTTTGGTGAGTTTAACAAGACTTGAATTGATTTCTTCTATCCGGTCTCCCAGACCATAATCCGCAAGTTTTATCCTATTTCCTGTAAAAGTCGGGGCATATATAATGTCCGCACCTGCCTTGGCGTAATTGCTCTGTAGATTTATCATTACATCCTGATGCTCAAGTATCCAGTTCTCAGGGCACACTCCTGCGGGCATTCCGGCCTTCATAAGATTCGTTCCCGTAGCACCGTCTAGAAACAATATTCTATTATTACTCAGACCCCAAAATTCTTCCTTAGTCATTGTCGTATCCTTTATTTTTTACTATCAAATATAACCTTAAATTACATCATCTACTAGATGGCATTTTTAACCATTTTTCAAAATACACCGGAACAAAATAGAATAAAATTACACAAATAGCCATTATCATCAAAGGCTTAATTCCCATTGAAAGCGAAGGGATAATGCCTTTTTGAGCCATAATATCTATCACAGCTATGATCAGCACATGATAATAATAAATGTTTGAAGAAGCTCTTTTACCTATTCTCCATATATAGTTTCCTGATGGAATCCTGCACTCTGACATAAACAAAATACTGATCACTATGAAAAGAGATCCAAAGTGAACCTCTTTATTTCCATATATTCCAATTTCTGCTATCGTGAGGACTACGCCAAAAACAAGTCCTGCAATGGCCTTGTGTCCGGTACTTATCTGCCACTTTTCAAGCTCCTTGGGAGAAAGATTGGCTTTAATTTCTCTGATATGGTCCGAAAAAAGAATACCAATAAGCACAAATGGAATACCGACAAATAACCAGTTTCTCATAACAAACCAGGTACAGATATTAATTCCAAATGGTCTTATAGGGTAATAGGTCTGCAACAGCATTCCCAGGTACAAAAAGAAAAGAAGTATACCGATAAGTCCCTTGTACCACTTTCTCAAAACTCCTGCAAAAATATAAATAAGGCCATATACATATATAAGCGCAAAAAGATACCATAAATGGTCAAAGGTATATGAGCCGTCATATATAAATCTTCCGGAATTATACAAAACAAAATTAGTAAGCTCAGCGAAATTAAACTTGGAAGATAGCCACTCTGAAACCGACATCTGATTAAAGATATTGAATACCAGAGAAAAAATAAGATGGATGATATATACAATTCCAGTAATCTTAAGCAGTTTAAGAAGCGCTTTTCCTGTTCTCATACGGATGAAAGCTATAGAGTTGTCTGAAGTATCCAAAAGAAATCTACCTGAAATCGCAAAAAAATAAGGTACCGCAAATCTGGCCAGGGCATCTATTACCTGACCAAATTTTCCCGGAAACCTTGTATGTATAGTTATGACTGCAAGGCAGGCAATAAACCTTGCAGCATATAAAAATCTGTTTTCTTTCATGAACTTATTCTGCGGTTGCTCCTATAGTAGAGAACTGACCTGCCTCCTGCGTAGTAACTATAACTCCGTCTCCCTCCGGTATTTCTCCGTGGAGAACCTGCAGCATAACATTTACTCTGCTATTTGCCCTTTCATAATACTGAGATGCAAGCATCTCACTATCTTCATCAAAAATGCCATCATAAGCCTGATGATAGCTCTCATTAGCCATCTGCATATAGTCTGCAGCCTCAGCAGCAATATCTGTAATTCCGGAAAACTCCTCCGGAATAGCTGTTGCAGCCATCACCTTGTAAGCCTCGTTCATCTCATCAAGATAGCCCAAAAGCTCAATCTTGGCAGTCTCTGATGATGTATCAATATTGTTTATTGAATTATCCAGACTTGAAAGCTTATCGTAAAACTCCGTCATGCTGGCCTTGTAGTCTGTAAGTTCCTGTGATCCCTTATTTCCACATCCTGCAAGAAAAATACTACATGCCACAATCATTATCATTAAAAAATGTTTTCTGTTATTAAACAAATTATGTCTCCTAATATCAGTCAGAATATTTAGAAGCAGCTTTAAGCCTTGTAAGAGCTCTGGCAAGTCCTGCCTGAGACTTCTTAAACTCCTTGATCGACTGCTTCTGCTGAAGATGCTCCATAGCAAACTCATATGCTTCCTGGGCTCTTCTCTTATCTATATCCTCAGGTCTCTCTACAGTGTTAACTATTACAATACATCTGTTATTGGCAACCTGAACAGAGCCCAGACTCACAACACCGTAAATCCACTCTCCACCAGGTTTTTTAATCTTGATGACACCGTCATTAAGAGCAAGGATCATTTCCTCATGACCGGCCAGTATTGCCAGTTCACCATCATCCAGAGGTAAAATGATCTCCTCAGCTCTGTCATCATAGAACATTCCATTAACAGAAATAACCTGAAGACCAAAGGTTGCTACTCTTGCATCACTCATATTTATGCCTCTATCTGCTTAGCCTTCTCAATAACTTCATCTATTGTACCAACATTAAAGAAAGCTGCTTCCGGATAAATATCCATCTCTCCATCAATAATAGCTTTAAAGCCCTTGATTGTCTCAGCAAGCGGTACAAACTTACCAGGAATACCTGTAAACTGCTCAGCTACATGGAAAGGCTGTGACAAAAATCTCTGCACCTTACGAGCTCTGTAAACAGTAAGCTTATCCTCATCACTAAGTTCTTCCATACCCAGGATGGCAATGATATCCTGAAGCTCCTTGTACTTCTGCAGAATTTCCTGGACCTTCATTGCTGTCTCGTAGTGTTCCTTGCCAACTACATCCTCTTCAAGAATTCTACTGGAGGATTCAAGAGGATCTACAGCCGGATAAATACCCTGCTCAACGATCTTTCTGGACAGAACTGTCGTCGCATCAAGATGTGCAAACGTAGTGGCAGGTGCAGGATCTGTAAGGTCATCTGCTGGCACATATACAGCCTGTACAGATGTTACTGATCCAAGTCTTGTAGAAGCAATTCTCTCCTGAAGTGCACCAAGGTCTGTTGAAAGAGTAGGCTGATATCCAACAGCAGATGGCATTCTTCCAAGAAGCGATGAAACCTCAGAACCAGCCTGTACAAATCTAAAAATATTATCAATGAACAAAAGAACGTCCTGATGCTTAACATCTCTGAAATACTCAGCCATAGTAAGGCCAGTCTCAGCAACACGCATACGTGCTCCCGGCGGCTCATTCATCTGTCCAAATACAAGGGCTGTTTTGTTGATAACACCTGACTCAGTCATTTCAGACCACAGATCATTACCTTCTCTCGAACGCTCTCCAACACCTGTAAATATGGAATAACCGCCATGCTCTGTAGCAATATTCTGGATAAGCTCCTGGATAAGTACTGTTTTACCGACTCCGGCGCCTCCAAAAAGACCTATTTTACCACCCTTGGCATATGGAGCCAAAAGGTCTATAACCTTAATTCCTGTCTCCAAAACTTCCACTACAGGGCTCTGGTCAACCAGCTTGGGAGGTTCTCTGTGGATCTGCCACTTTTCCTCGCATTTAACCTCGCCTTTGTTGTCAATTGCATCACCAAGAACATTAAACAATCTTCCGAGAACCTGTTCTCCAACCGGAACACTTATAGGGCTTCCAGTAGGATAAACTACCATATCCTTGCAAAGTCCTTCACTTGGAGACAGCATAATGCATCTGACAACATCCTCTCCTATATGCTGAGAAACCTCCATTACTCGTTTCTGGTCCTCAACATACACTTCCATAGCATCAGTTATATATGGAAGCTCGTCATCATCAAATTTTACATCTACTACAGGTCCCATAACCTGCAAAATTCTGCCATTACTCAAGGCTTTTCCCTCATCTTCTTGTTTCATCAATCATCTTTGCATCCTGGCCGTGCATTTGCTTCTTTCTGTTTTTCTGCATCTTGGCCAATTTAGCTCTTTTGAGTGCCTTAGCTCCACTTGCGACCTCAGTGATTTCCTGAGTGATCATAGCCTGCCTCTGTCTGTTATAGGTTCTCTGAAGATCATCTAACATCTTGGCGGCATTCTTGTTGGCCGAATCCATTGCCATCATTCTGGAACTCTGCACCGAGCAAAATGCCTCAACCAAAGCTCCGTAGATATAGCCCGTTACATAGTTAGGAACAATATTATCCAGAATAGCCGAAGGACTAGGTTCCATCAGAAATTCTTCAAGCATCGTTCCGGCAGTCGGTTTTTCTTTTCGAATGTTCGTAATGATATCAAGCGGCAATAGCTTCTCAAATCTCGTCTCGCAAACATTACTGTGAACAGTAGTATAGACACAGTAAAACTCATCTATCTCCCTGCGTGAATAGTAATCAAGAATCTCTGCTGCAATCTTCCTTGCTCTATGAAGAGTAGGATTCTGCGAGGTAAACATAAACGATTCCTCAACATCCATGTTCTTGGATAAAAAGTGATATCGTCCAACTTCTCCGATAACAAATAATTTCCATTTATCGCCATCATTAAGGATATGTTCCTCTGCCAGCTTGATCACATTATGATTATAGGCACCGGCAAGGCCCTTATCATCTGTAAAGACGATGTATCCTCTTCTCCTGTCCTGCTCCGGAATTTCAGACCTTGATTCCAGAAATACGTTCTCAACCCCTTCCGGGAGATGACGAACCACTCTCGAAATCATAGCCTGCGTAGCAAAGAAAAATGGTTCTGTTTCATCCAGCATTTTCTTGGCTTTTCGAAGCTTAGTGGAAGAAATAAGATACATGGCATTTGTAATTTTTCTAGTATCGTTAACGCTATTTATGCGATCACGAATTTCCTTGATATTTGCCAATTATCAAACCTCTGTTTATGAATTGTCATTCACACCAATACTTCAGTGATTGTTCTTCTGAATTTCTTCTACTTCTTCTTTAAGTTTTTTATTCTCGATATCGTTAAAAGTATCGACAGCTTCAATGATCTTATGCTTAAGCTGGTCAGATAGCTCTCCGCTTTTCTCAAGTTCCTGGCAGATTTCTCCCTGCTCAGTATTAAAATACTCAAGTAGTCTTTCCTTGTAATCCCTGACTTTTTTGACAGGAATCATATCAAGGCGCTTAGCACCAACTGCAACAAGAATAATAACCTGCTCATGCATAGCAAGCGGATGCTCGAGTGGCTGCTTGAGAAGCTCCATCAAAACATTACCGTGAGCCAGCTGATTCTTGGTTGTCTCATCAAGATCAGAGCTAAACTGGGTAAACACTGCCATTTCTCTGTACTGAGCAAGATCAACTCTTATGCTGCCTGCAGCCTTTTTCATGGCCTTGGTCTGAGCAGCACTACCAACACGAGATACAGACAGACCAACGTTAACCGCAGGCCTCATTCCCTCAAAGAAAAGGTCACTCTCAAGGAATATCTGTCCATCAGTAATTGATATTACATTTGTAGGAATATATGCTGATACATCTCCTGCAAGTGTTTCTATGATAGGAAGCGCTGTTATAGAACCTCCTCCAAGCTCTGAAGAAAGCTTACTTGACCTCTCAAGAAGTCTGGAATGAAGATAGAATACATCTCCGGGATATGCTTCACGGCCAGGTGCCCTCTCCAGCAAAAGAGAAAGTGCTCTGTAGGCTACGGCATGCTTGGAAAGGTCATCGTAAACAATCAGTACGTCTTTTCCCTGATGCATGAAATACTCGGCCATAGCGGTTCCTGAATAAGGAGCTATATACTGCAGCGGAGCTGAATCTGATGCTGTAGAACTAACTACAATCGTATAATCCATCGCCCCTGTCTTTTTAAGGATCTGGATGATCTTGGCTACAGTAGATGCTTTCTGACCAATAGCTACATAGATACAAATCACATCCTTGCCCTTCTGATTGATGATAGTATCAAGAGCTATTGATGTCTTACCTGTCTGTCTGTCACCAATGATAAGTTCTCTCTGGCCTCGTCCAATAGGGAACATTGTATCAATTGACAAGATTCCTGTTTCCATAGGTTCATTAACAGACTGTCTGTCAATAATTCCAGGAGCCGGACCTTCTACAGGTCTGTACCCGGACTCCTTGATATCTCCCTGTCCGTCTATAGGGGCACCAAGAGCATCTATTACTCTTCCTATAAAAGCTTCTCCAACAGGAATACCTGCCTCTTTATAAGTTCTGACAGCTCTTGTTCCCTGCCTGATTCCTGCATCATTACCAAACAGAATACACCCAATATGATCATCTCTGATATCCTGGGCCATTCCCTTGGTTCCATCTTCAAATTCTATTATTTCTCCGTAAAAAGCATGATCAATGCCGTCAACATTGGCAATTCCATCACCTACCCAGACTACACTGCCGACTTCCTTATCTTCAACAGCAAGGTCAAAATTCTCAACCTTGTCACTGAGCAAAGAAATAATCTTGCCGGCATCATTGCCACCATGTTCACGTCTGAGATTATTAATTTCTGCGCGCAGCTGCTTGGCTCTTCCTGCATCAGACCAGTCATACTCATAGTTTTTGCAGGATACAATAAAGCCACCACCAATAGACTTATCTTCACAGACCTCAAGTTCAATGTCATCAACATTAAACTTCTTGCAGAGCATGGCCTTTATTCCATTAACCTGCTCAGAAGTCGGAGAAGTGCTGGCATATCGCAGTTTCGCTAAAAGTTTTTCACTCATTATCTGCTTAAGCCTCATTTATAAATTTATCATACAATTCTCTATCGTCTTGTGTACTATGTTTGGTCGCTGCAATCTTGGAAGCAGCATCAATAACCATATCTGTGAGCTGGGCAGCATACACTTCCTTAGCTCTCT
>JAEEGL012906557.1_pt1 | contig 25257 bp, 18 predicted proteins | sample 9134231 | NCBI WGS metagenome assembly JAEEGL01 (sample SAMN16246548, study PRJNA631951) | gut metagenome | biome: gut microbiome; feature: rumen; material: fiber-attached | host: Bos | place: Iran: Karaj | collected 2018-10 | reverse complement strand
TTCACAGGGTAACAACAACATGGCCGGTGGTTTCGAGCGTTTCTCATTACCTGGATCTTCACAGTTCGGTATGGGTCTTACATTTAAATTCTAAAAGGAGATTACAGATATGAAAAAATTATATACAATCGTTTTAAGCTTCGCAGCTCTTTCATTGAGTTTGGTTTCTTGCTCCGAGGACGTAATGGATGCCCTCAACAAGGACAGAAACCATGCTACTGATGTTAGTGCTAAGTTTATTGTGACCGATCTGATTACCCGTACGGCAATCAGTATTACCGGTGGTGACCTCAACACATACGCTGCCGTAGCTGTAGAGCATGAAGGTGGTGTATTCAACCAGCTTTACAATGCAGAGACTCGTACCAGTGAGTGGAACACTTCTACCTGTTTCAACAACTCTTGGGGTACTATTTACAGCAACATGAAGAATGCCCTGAAGGTAATTGAGAAGACAGCTGATGATTCCGAAAGCACAGATGCTGGCAATGCTGCCATCAGAGGCGTGGCTGAAGTTATCTATGCTCATAACTCTGCTATCCTGACCGACTTGTTTGGTGACGCCCCATATTCTGAGGCTTGCAAAGGTGCTGAAAACCTGACTCCAGTGCTTGACTCTCAGCAGAGTATTTATCAGAGCCTGATGGCTACCTTGGACAAGGCTATTGCCGACCTGCAGGCAGGTGGTGCTAACTCCGGTTTAGGCGCATTCGATTACCTGTATAAAGGGGATAACACAAAGTGGCTGAAATTTGCATACGGTCTGAAGGCACGTTTGTTGATGCACACTATCTTCCGTGCTTCTGACAAGAATGCTGTTTACAACCAGATTATCCAGTTGGCAGACCAGTCTTTTGCTGATCCAAGTGAGCAGGCTGAATTTAACGTATATGACAGCTCTAACTGGAACCCAACTTTCGACTTCCAGTACAGCCGTGACTACTTTGGCTTCAGCCAGAGCATGTATAACAAGATGATGGCTCGCAACGACAAGCGTATCACCCGTATCCTGTTTGAGCCTTACGGATATCACCTGACCCCAGACAGCGAGGATTTGATCCTGGTTCCTAATGGTGAGGATTTCGCTCCTGTTCAGTGGGTATACAGCTTCGATGCATACTGCATGGCCATGACAGCTTCTACTTATCTAATGAGTTTCTATGAACTGCAGTTCCTGAAGGCTGAGGCACTGGCTCGCTTGGGCCGTGATGCAGAGGCCAAGGCTTGTGTAAAGCTTGCATTGGAACAGGCATTCGAGAACACAGAGGCATCTCTTCAGGCTGCTCTCGCTTCTGGTCAGTTGGGTATGCCTGACGACGACGAGAGCACTCCTCTGACAGCTGATGATGCTGATGAGTATTACGAAAGAATCATTGAGCCTTTGAGTGGCAACGCTCTGCTGGCTGAAATCATGGTTCAGAAGTATCTGGCTATGTACGGTGCTAACGGTGAATCACTGGAAACATACAATGACATCCGCCGTATGATGGCTTTGGGTGAGAACTTCGTGGAATTGGAAAATCCAAAGAACGCTTCTAAGTTCCCATTGCGTTATAGCTATGGTGCAGATGATACTACTACCAATCCTAACGTTCAGGCTGCATTTGGCAATGGCCAATATGTATTCTCTGAGCCAGTATGGTGGGCAGGTGGTAGTCGTTAATGAAAAGACACGGCAAACGCATTAATACTCTTTTTTGATTTTTTGAGGGGGGATATCCGTTGAGGACATCCCCTCTTTTTCTTTTACGGATATTACTACATTGATTGTTCACTTTGCCCTTGAAAAAGGCAAGATGGTCACGGTCACACCTGTGACCATAACCACTCTCACATCTTAAAAATCATTTTAGAAAATTATAATCATCAAATTATCAAGAATATTCTTCTCTATAACTCACAACTTCCACCTTCTGCGGTCACATGGTCACAGGTGTGACCATGTGACCGTTTTGAGTGACCAGACAACTGAATTAAATGATTCTCACTAACCAAAACTATAGGTGAGGATAAACGAGGGAAAAAAGGCGGAAGTCTCAGCTAAGATTCAATCGCCTACATCCAAACGATTAGTCATCTTTAGTCAAATGATTATTCGTCTGTACTCAATTTGAAGCGTACTTTTTTGCAAGCATCGCCTTACTATTACTTTGCTGAAGTTAATGGATGGGCATTGCCCTTTACCTCTTTTAGATAAGCCTTAGCTGAGCCAATCTTGAGGTAAAAATCAATACGGATGGGAAGGCGATTCGCGTCGTCAGTAATATAAAAACGAAGGATTTCCTTCTTGTCGCCATCCTTATCGAAAGCAAAAAGTGAGAAGCCTTTGCAAGCATACTTCTTGCCATCCTTGGCCTTGATAGTATTGTCACCTAAGCAAATAAGTATCTCTTCATCCACCTTACGGCCTGTTGCCAAAGGCAAGGTGGTTTGATGTCCCTGCATAAAATGCTCAGCAGAGAAATTGCGGGCACGGGCAATGATGCTCAGCATATCGTAGATGCAACGGCTATCTTCCGTGTCACTTTCAAGTGGGGTAAAGTCCTCTACCCCAGGGCGAGTACGCAACTGGTGCACTTTGCTCACCCCATTCTCGCGAGTGTACCAAGCCTCATCTACACTATAGTGGCTCCCCTCCTCAGCAGCTTTCTTATAGTAGAGAGGTTCGAGGCGCTCAGTCATATATACTTGCAGGGAGTCGCGCAACTTGAATAGCATATCGGCCTCCTTGCTGCCTACAGCCATCAAACGGATATCATAGGCAGATTGTCCCTTATAAACGGTTTTATCGGTAGTAAAAGTAGCATAGCCCACCTTCTTCCAGATGATGCCCCAATCGAAATAAAGGTCATAGCGCACACTCTCGCCTTCCTTGAAAGCGGTGTTCTCCACTTCGCACTGCTGAGCCAGCATGTTGATTGGCAGCAATGCCATTGCCATAAGAATAGTAGTAACCAACTTCTTCATCATCGTCTGATAGTATTACGGTTGTTATTCCTGTTATTATTATTCCGGTCTCTGGTTCTGTCCCTCTTCTGTTCAGGCTTTTGCTTCTTAATATCATCAGGCTTTTGCATGTCGAGTTCCTTGGCATTTAGGTCCCAATCCTGCAAAACATCGAAATTGGCTTTAAACTCAATCATCTGTGGATAATAAAACACCAACTCAGGCTGTAGGTGCAACTCGTAGTTGCCTGTATCCCACTTACCATTGCGGTTTTTATCTCTTACCAAACGAGCCGCATACTTGCCTGGGGCAAGGTAATAAAAATCTGCACGCCCATTCTCCACATTTACTGTTCGCACCACCTCATCTTTGGTATCAAGCAACTCCACGAAATCATCCACTTCCGCCCCACTGATATTAAAAAACACTTGTCCATAACTGTCGAGGGTCTTCACCTTGAAGTCCTTCTTCTGTTTATCAATAAAACGTCCGTAAATGCCCGTTACTGCAGCACTGTCCACCTGGAAAGAATAACTTTCGCCAGGCTTCCAATCTGCATAGACATTGAATACCCTGATTTCCAGGCTATCGTGTTGCATCTCAAAAGGAACGTCTTGCCACAAGGTATCTACCTTCTGCATCAAGTGAAGCCCTGCGGAATCTAAACTTGCTATAGGCTCTGGGAAAGTGAGGGTGAGATAATCATAAACATCCATGCTGGCAGGTGCATAAATATCTAATGACAAAAATTCTATCTTTGGTTGCACATTGAGAGTGTCGCCACGTTCACGACGTCGCTTCTCCTCTTTATCTTTCTCTTCTTTCTCTTTTTGTAGTTCTTTCTCACTCTTAGGCTTTTCCTTAGAAGCCAAGCGAAGAGTGTCGGTACGAGGCACCAGTTCCTTCAGCGAATCAGTATATAGATAAGACACCTCCATTTCCAAAGTATCGAGTTTATAAATGAGTGAATCCTTGATCCAATATTTGAGGGTGTCAATGCGATCTGTCAATCGTTCGATGACAAAAGCATCCATTTCATCGAAGTTAATGCCTCGGATGGTAGGGAAAGTATCTGCTGGTGCAGTAAAGTAAAGTGTGAAATCTTTTTTAGTGGTGCGCTCCGACTTCGCTAATCGTTGGTCTTTCTTATTGTTCACAAATGCCTTCAACATAAGTTTGTCAGGCAGATAATGTGTATATTGACGCTCCACGATGGTGTCAATCACCAAAGAGTCAATCCATGTGGTGTCTTGGCGCATACGCAGTTCAAAGGTTGGTATTACCAAAGAATCGTCAAACGCCACCATCTCAGTAGGTTGAGAATAAAAATAATTTTGGTCAGTTTCCTGCAAAGCAAAAATATGATACTCACCAGGAGCCACACCCTTAATGGTAAACCGACCTCGGCTATCGGTACGTCCTACACGGTCAAAAGGCTTAGAAGTGAAAGCCGAATCCGCCAAATCTGCATGTAAGCCTACCGCCATTCCTTTAATAGGCTCAAGATTCATGGCATTAAGTACAGTACCTGCCACTTCCATAGTATCAAGACGCTCACCAGTAGAGAAGGTGTAAACGAAATTCTCCAACGGATTACCCTCGTTATTGTCCTGGATAGCATCACCAAAATCGATGGTATAAGTAGTGTTGGGGATGAGGGTATCTTGTAAATCAATCAACACTTTCTTGCCATTCGCACGCACATTGGCTTGTTGCACTTGCGGGGGTGAGATGACAACCTTCTCTTGTGGCTTATCTAACTTGATGTATTCATCAAACTCAATGGAAATGCGGGTTCGTGAAGAGTTCAACTCATTAGGAGCAGGTGTCCCTTTCAAAAACTTTGGAGGCGTTTCATCATAGTCACCACCTCCGAGTGTTCCCACACTGGCACATGAATAAAGAAACGCCGTAACTACCACTAATGGCAAGGCGCTACGCTTCAACAAACGGGTTGCATATTTGAAGTTAAAATAGAACATGATGCAAAAATAAAGGTTCTTGCTGAATTATTGTTCCATCTGGAGCAAAAAATGCCCTAAAAGGTGGAAAAATAAGTAAAATAAGATTAAAGTCATTGTATTGAACAATAAAATAAGTACCTTTGCAACTTAATTAATTGCGGAATTATGCCATGTTCCCAACAGCAAATAATTAAAATAATAACAAAACAATATATTAATTTATGAAGTGTAGATTGATCCTTTTAGCTGCAAGTTATATAGCTTTGCTGAGCAGCTGTGGTGGAGGTAGTTCCCAAGCGGGTGGCAATGCACCAAAAATTACGGTGATGACATTGAACACCACCACCTCTCACCTGACTAACTCTTACCCTGCTACCATTAAAGGAAAGCAAGATGTTGACATCCGCCCTATGGTAAGCGGATTTATTACTCGTCTGCATGTAGACGAAGGTTCGTTTGTAAGACGTGGACAAGTGCTGTTCACTATTGACCAAACACAGTATATTGCTGCTGTGAACCAGGCCAAGGCTGCTGTAGAAAGCGCCAAAGCTACCGTAGCCACACAAGAACTGACATTTGAAAATCGCAAGCGACTGAACGCAAAGAACATTACCAGCGACTATGACCTGCAAATGACAGAAAACCAGTTGGCAAGTGCAAAAGCCGGCTTGGCACAAGCGGAGGCTGCATTGACCAATGCTCAGAAGAACCTGCAATATACTACAGTAACCAGTCCTACCGACGGTGTGGTAGGTCAGATCCCTTACCGTTTGGGTAGCTTGGTTAGTCCTTCATCGGCTCAGCCATTGACCACCGTGAGCGACCTGAGCAATATGTATGCTTACTTCAGTATGACAGAGCGTGAACTGCTACAAATGACTGAGAGCAACGGTGCGGAAGACATTCTTAAGAGTTTCCCTGAGGTACGCCTACAACTTATTGACGGTTCTATCTACAGCGAGACTGGTCATGTGGAAACCATCAGCGGTGATATTGACATGACTACCGGTTCTGTAAACCTGCGTGCCCTCTTCCCTAACCCAAAGAAGGTGCTGCGTCGTGGCTCAACCGTAAATGTGGTATTCCCCAATAATTTTGAGAACATCATTCTGGTGCCACAGAGCGCTACTTTCGAGGTGCAGGATAAGCGTTTCGTTTATGTTCTGCAGGATGACAACACTGTGAAAACCACAGAGATTACCTGTCATCCTGTGACTGACGGTAAGAACTTCGTAGTGTTAGCGGGCTTGAAGGCTGGTGACAAGATTGCCACCGAAGGCATCATGACACTGCGTGATGGCGCTGCTATCCAGCCAATCACTTCTGCTGAGAAAGAGGAAATTTACCAACAAAATCTGAAAGACCAGAAAGAAGGTAACTTGCAGAGCGCAATGCAATAATAATGGATAATGGATAATGAAAAATGGATAATTGCATCAACGCAATTTTAAATTAATTATCAATCCTCAATTATTAACTAACATATGAATTTAGATAGATTTATAAATAGGCCGGTACTCAGTACGGTGATCTCTATCCTGATTGTGATATTGGGTTTTATCGGGTTGTCACAGCTACCTATTACCCAGTATCCTAACATCGCACCACCTACCATCATGGTATATACCAACTACCCTGGTGCTAACGCCCAGACGGTATTGAATGCTGTGGTAGCTCCGCTGGAGAACCAAATCAATGGTGTGGAGAACATGATGTACATGAGTTCATCTGCTTCCAACAGCGGTACGGCACAGATTACTATTACCTTCAAGCAGGGTACTGACCCTGATATGGCAGCTATTCACGTGCAGAACCGTGTGTCTATGGCTCAGGGATTGATGCCTGCTGAAGTAACTCGCGTGGGTATTATGACCATGAAGCGACAGACTTCTATGTTGCTGATTTTCTCACTCTACGACGAGAGCGATACCCATACTACAGAGTTTATTGAAAACTATGCATCTATCAACCTTTTGCCAGAAATACAGCGTATCAAGGGTGTAGGTGATACCCAGGTGATGGGTGTAGAATATGCTATGCGTATATGGCTGAAGCCAGAAATCATGGCACAATATGGTTTGATGCCAAGTGACGTTTCCAACGCTTTGGCTGAACAGAATGTGGAGGCTGCTCCTGGTCAGTTTGGTGTTCAAGGTAACCAAACCTACCAATACACTATTCGCTACAAGGGTCGTTTACAGACTCCAGAAGAGTTTGAGGACATTGTATTGAAATCAATGGATGATGGTAGTTTGCTTCGCATCAAAGATGTGGCTCGCGTGGAAATGGGTCGTACCACCTATTCATTTTTCAACCGTGTGAATGGTCATAAGGCTGTGACTGCTATCGCGATGCAGCTGCCTGGTTCAAACGCAACCGAAGCAGTGCAGGGCATTGAAGAAGCATTGAAAGAACATGAAGATCGCCTTCCCGCTGGTTTAAAGATAAATGTTGCTCAGAGTGTGAATGAATTCTTGTTCGCCTCTATATATGAGGTAATCAAGACCTTGATTGAGGCATTCATCCTGGTGTTCATCGTGGTGTATATTTTCTTGCAGGACTTCCGTTCTACACTGATTCCAGCCATTGCCATCCCCGTAGCATTGATTGGTACCTTCTTCCTCTTGTATATCATCGGCTTCAGCTTGAACCTGCTGACACTTTCGGCATTGGTGCTCGCTATCGCGATTGTGGTCGACGATGCGATTGTGGTGGTGGAAGGTGTTCACGCCAAGCTTGATCAAGGTTATACTTCTGCCAAGCAAGCAAGTATCGATGCCATGCGCGAGTTGGCAAGTGCCATCGTATCCATTACCTTAGTCATGATGTCTGTGTTCATCCCTGTGAGTTTCATGACAGGTACGGCAGGTGCCTTTTATCAGCAGTTTGGTTTGACCATGGCCATCGCCATCGGTTTCTCAGCTATCAACGCATTGACGCTGAGTCCTGCACTTTGCGCCATCTTCCTGAAACCTCATACCCAGAAAGAAGGTGAGGAAGAGAAAGAACCTAGCAGAGTGGAGAAGTTCCATCGTGGTTTTAACCGTTGGTATGAAAAGATCTTGGAAAAATACAAGAAGCATGTGGCCTACTTCATTGAGCACAAGAAACTCTCATGGGGTATCGTAGCAGCTTCTATCATCGCTTTGATACTATTGATGCAAACCACCCCATCTGGTATGGTGCCTAATGAAGATACCGGTACACTGATGGGTACGGTAACCCTACCTGCAGGTACCTCGCAGGAACGTTCTATTGAGATTATGCTACGTGTGGATAGCCTCATTGCAGCAGAACCAGCTGTGCAGAGCCGTACCATGATCTCAGGTTTCAGTTTTACTGGTGGTAGTGGACCTTCGTATGGTTCATTCATCATCAAATTAAAGGACTTCGAGGATCGTGGCCTGATGGAGAACTCTCAGATTGTGTTCATTACTTTATATATGCGTGCGCAGAAGATTATCCCAGAGGCACAGGTGCTGTTCTTCCAACCACCTATGATTCAGGGTTATTCTATGTCAAGCGATATCCAGCTTTACATGCAGGACAAGACAGGCGGTTCTTTGGATAATTTCTTCCAGGTAGTAAACGATTACGATGCAGCTTTGGAAGCGCGTCCTGAAATCAACTCAGCACGTACTTCTTTCAGTCCAAGTTTTCCACAGTATGAGATGGACATCGACGCTGCTGCTTGTAAGCGTGCTGGCGTAAGCCCTGCTACCATTCTGAGTGCTATGCAGGGTTACTATGGTGGTCTGTACGCTTCCAACTTCAACCGATTCGGTCGTATGTACCGTGTAATGGTGCAAGCAGATCCCGAGGCAACAAAAGATTTGGAGACTTTAAAAAACATTAAGGTCAAGAACAATGCTGGCGAAATGGCTCCTATCAGCCAATTCTTCAGCATGAAGAAAGTATATGGCCCAGACGTAATCAACCGCTTCAACATGTACACAGCTATGACTGTTATGGTTTCTCCTGCTGCAGGCTACACTTCTGGTCAAGCATTGAACGCTATTGCCGAAGTGGCAGAGACCTTACCTCCAGGCTTCGGTTACGAGTTAGGTGGTTTGGCACGTGAGGAAGTTGAGACCAGCGGCAGTACCACTGCTATCATCTTCTTGCTTTGCTTCGTGTTCGTATATCTGTTGCTGAGTGCACAGTACGAGAGTTATATCTTGCCACTAGCCGTATTGCTTTCTGTGCCATTCGGTTTGATGGGCAGCTTCATCTTTGTGAACATCATGAGTGCCATCGGTTCATTTTCTATCTTGCAGATGATTATGGGCTCAATGTCTAACGATATATACATGCAAATCGCATTGATTATGTTGATGGGTCTGTTGGCAAAGAACGCTATCCTGATTGTCGAGTTTGCGCTTGACCGTCGTAAGCAGGGAATGAGCTTGACAAAGGCAGCCATCTTAGGTGCCGCAGCCCGTTTGCGTCCTATCTTGATGACCTCACTTGCCATGATTGTGGGTCTATTACCTTTGATGTTTGCTTTTGGCGTAGGTGCTCATGGCAACCGCACTTTAGGTGCCGCAGCTGTAGGCGGTATGTTGATCGGTATGATTCTGCAGATTTTCTTTGTGCCGATGTTGTTCGTTGTATTCCAGCACTTGCAGGAGAAAGTGAAACCAATTGAGTGGTCGGATATCGACAATTCTGACGCTACTCCTGAAATTGCACAATATACTAAATAAGGGCTATCTATGAAGAAAAGTATTATTATATGTATGATAGGTTTGGTAACTATGATGAGTAGTTGCCGCATCTACAAAGCTTATGAAAGGCCAGAAGACCTGGTGACAGAGGGCTTGTATCGCGACCCTCTATCGGACACCGACACATTAATTGCTGAAGCAGGTCAGACATTTGGCGACTTGGCTTGGCGTGAAGTGTTCACCGATAGTCAGTTGCAAGCACTCATCGAACAAGCACTGGAAAACAACGCTGATATACGTAGCGCACAATTGACAGTTGAGCAGGCTCAGGCAAATCTGACAGCTGCTCGCTTATCTTACCTGCCCAGTTTGACACTTACGCCGCAAGGTACCTTCAACCATGCGATGGGCAATGACGTGTGGACCTACTCCGTACCTGTGGCTGCCTCTTGGCAGATTGACCTTTTTGGCCAGTTGCTGAACCCTAACCGCAAGGCAAAGGTTTCTTATCAGCAAGCACAGTATTACCAGCAAGCCGTGCAGACCAACATCATCGCTGCCGTAGCTAATTTGTATTATACCTTGCTGATGCTTGACCGTCAGTATCAGATTAGTGAAGAGACCGTAGGTCTAATAGGACGCACTGTAGAGACGATGGAGGCGATGCAAGAAGCTGGCTTGACCACTAGCGCTGCTGTTGAGCAGAGCCGTACTGGCTATGCACAAGTGGTAGCTTCTTTGTCAGGCATCAAACAAAGCATCCGTGAAATGGAGAATTCTTTGTGCCTAATTCTGAATGTGTCTGGTCAGCAAATCCCTCGTACTACTTTAGATGAGCAGCAGTTGCCTACTAGTTTTCTGACAGGCGTGCCTGTACAAATGCTTGCCAACCGTCCTGACGTGAAAGCAGCTGAAATGTCATTGGCAGCTTGCTACTACGATACCAATAGTGCCCGTGCAGCTTTCTTCCCCCAACTTACTATTACTGGTCAGGAAGCATGGACCAACAACTTAGGTCAGGTTGTCAACCCTGGTAAGTTCATGACCACCCTCATGGCAGGCATCACCCAACCGCTGTTTGCGAGGGGCAAACTGATTGCAAACCTGAAAGCAGCTAAAGCCAATGAAGAGAAAGCAAAACTGACATTCCAAACTGCTTTACTGAAGGCAGGAAACGAGGTGAGCAACGCACTCTACCAGTATCAGATGAATACCGAGAAATCAGAGTCCCGCAAGATACAGGTGGCTTCTGCCAAGAAGGCTTCTGAAGATACGGCCGACTTGTTCCAGTTGGGCAATTCTTCTTATCTGGAGGTGCTGAGTGCTCAACAGGCATATCTCAGTTCACAGCTTTCTGAAGTAACTGATACCTACGAGCGCATGCAGGCTGTCATCAACCTCTACGCAGCTTTAGGTGGTGGTAAAGAATAACCTTAAATAGTAATAGTATGATTAGTGAATTAGCATATATAGGAAAAGGTGCGAAACTGGGCAAGAACGTTACCGTTGAGCCTTTCGCTTACATAGCTGACGATGTAGTAATTGGCGACGATTGCTACATCTATGCTCACGCAACATTATTGGATGGCACCCGCTTAGGCAACCGCAATAAGGTTCATCATGGTGCTGTGATAGGTACTGAGCCTCAGGACCTGAAATACAAGGGCGATAAGTCTGAGGTTATCATTGGCGATGATAACGATATCCGTGAGAATGTGGTTATTGCTCGTGCTACCCACGCAGGACATGCTACCCGCATTGGCAGCAACTGTCACTTGATGGATGGGGTTCACATCTGCCATGGTGCTCAGTTGAAAGACTTTGTTATGGTAGGTTTGAAGACCATCATTGGCGGTAACTGTGTTATTGAGAGCTACAATGTGCTGAGCAATGCCGTTATCCTCTACGAGGATGTACACATTGGTACTTGGACGCTCATCCTCTCAGGCACCCGTTTGCGTAAGGATGTACCTCCTTATATCATGGTTAAAGGCAATCCTGCTGCTTACCATGGCGTAAACTCTGTCATTCTACAGAAGAACACCTTCCAACCAATGGATGACAAGACGTTGCGTCACGTGATGAATGCATACCTCATTCTCTATCATGCCAATATCAGTCCACAAGATGCGGCCATCCGTATCAAGAACGAGATTGAAAGCAGTCCAGAGATAAATAATATCATCAACTTCATCACCCAGTCAAAATTGATTGTGTAAAGCGTTTTATAAACGTCAACATACAATAAAGCCGACCTCATATAGGCCGGCTTTATTATTAGGATATATGCAATAATTGATCATTTCCTAAGCACCTCATTGACTATCATGTCAAAGCATAACATCGTATAGCCTAAGATAGAACCACTGCCTTTCTTGCCATAAGCACTCTGATAAGGTACATACACCATCCATCGTTCCCCTTCACGCATATACTGCAAGGCGGTCTTCCAGCCTGCAACAAGACTGCCATTGACGGCGAAAGTCGAAGGTGTATTAAACTGCGTCGGCAAATTTGCATTGCCATCGAGCGTACTTCTATCTATACAGTTATAGCCCTCAAAATTGCCATCGAAACGAGAACCATTTATATTGGTACCATAGTAGAACACCGAAGCCTTGTCAGTATAGTAGGCACGTTTACCAACAGTATTAGCCAACAGTTTCTTTACATATATATATTGTAACTGATGATTAGTGCTGGCACTGGTCTCGATAGCATAATAAGTACCCACCTGCATAGCATCAGCTTCAGCTTCCGAAGCCACTATCCTGCCTGAAGCCAGATTGCTGATGGAATCAACGAAGAGCTGGTTGCGCTCTTTCCAATTGTCATACTCATCCGCCTCTTTCACTTCCTTACACCCCACAGTTGCTACTGCCATCATAAAAGATAACAGTAACCAACTGCTTAATGCTTTATGAAATTTTACTAATCTCATATTGTTATTGCAATTTCTTCAACAAACTAGTAATGCTTACACGGTCGGCGATGATGCCATTCAGGTCGCTGATGGCAACTCGCTCCTGCTGCATGGTATCACGGTTACGCAAAGTCACGCAATTATCGTTCAACGTATCATGGTCAACGGTTACGCAATAAGGCGTACCCACTGCATCCTGACGGCGGTAGCGCTTACCAATACTATCTTTCTCATCATAGATGGTATTGAAGTGGAACTTTAGGTCGTTCACAATCTCGCGAGCCTTCTCTGGCAGACCATCCTTCTTTACCAAAGGCAACACAGCCAGCTTAACAGGAGCCAATGCTGCAGGCAACTTCAGCACCACACGTGTCTCACCATTCTCCAACTGCTCCTCAGTATAAGCAGCGCTCATCACGCTCAGGAACATACGGTCAACGCCGATACTGGTCTCAATCACATACGGAGTATAACTCTCGTTGGTCTCTGGATCAAAATACTTGATACTCTTGCCAGAATACTTCTCGTGCTGACTCAAGTCGAAGTTAGTACGACTATGGATGCCCTCTACCTCCTTGAAGCCGAATGGCATCAGGAACTCTACATCAGTAGCGGCGTTAGCATAGTGAGCCAGTTTCTCGTGATCGTGGAAACGATAGTGATCAGCACCGAAGCCCAATGCCTGATGCCACTTCATACGGGTTTCCTTCCACTTGCTGAACCATTCCATCTCAGTGCCAGGACGAACGAAGAATTGCATCTCCATCTGCTCAAACTCTCTCATGCGGAAGATGAACTGACGAGCCACAATTTCGTTACGGAAAGCCTTACCAATCTGTGCAATACCGAAAGGCACCTTCATACGGCCAGTCTTCTGTACGTTCAAGTAGTTCACAAAAATACCCTGAGCCGTTTCAGGACGAAGATATACTTTCATGGCGCCATCAGCCGTAGAACCCATCTCAGTAGAGAACATCAGGTTAAACTGACGAACCTCTGTCCAGTTTCTGGTACCGCTGATAGGGCAAACAATCTCTTCGTCGAGAATAATCTGACGCAACTCGTTCAGATCCATCGCATTCATGGCAGCGCTATAGCGAGTATGCAAAGCATCACGCTTCTCCTGCAATTCCAGCACCTTAGGACTGGTGGCACGATACTTAGCCTCATCGAAGTTTTCCTTGAAACGCTTGGCAGCCTTAGCAACTTCCTTTTCAATCTTATCGTCATACTTGGCAATCTCGTCCTCAATCAACACATCGGCACGATAACGCTTCTTAGAGTCACGATTGTCAATTAATGGGTCGTTAAATGCGTCAACGTGTCCGCTGGCTTTCCATATAGTGGGATGCATAAAGATAGCTGAGTCGATACCCACGATATTGTCGTGCAACAGTACCATGCTCTGCCACCAATATTGTTTAATGTTGTTTTTCAATTCTACACCGTTCTGGCCATAGTCATATACAGCAGCCAGTCCGTCATAAATATCACTGCTTGGAAAAACGAAACCGTATTCCTTGCAATGTGCAACAATCTTTTTGAAAACATCTTCTTGTGCCATATCCTTTATTTTTTACACATAATTCATAAAATTGCCACAAAGATACTGCTTTCCGTCAAATAATTCTATAAAATTCTGTATATTTGCACAAATTTAGGACTATTTTATGAGTAAAGACACTGATAAACCCATCGACGACTTCGCTGCAGACGAAGCGACTGGGCACTCTGATTACAAACCAACCGACACCCACGATGCCAATGCCAAGCATCAATTGAGCGGCATGTATGAGAACTGGTTCCTGGATTATGCCTCCTATGTAATTCTGGAAAGAGCCGTTCCGCACATCATCGACGGCCTCAAGCCTGTTCAGCGCCGTATCCTGCATACCATGTGGCGCATGGAAGACGGTCGCTACAACAAAGTGGCTGGTATTGTGGGAGAAACCATGAAATTTCACCCCCACGGCGATGCTTCTATAGGCGATGCCCTAGTGCAATTAGGACAGAAAGAAATGCTGATTGACACCCAGGGAAACTGGGGTAACATCCTAACAGGCGACGGTGCGGCTGCACCCCGATACATCGAGGCACGACTCACTAATTTTGCCAAAGAGGTAGTGTTCAATCCCAAGACCACTGAATGGCAGTTCTCTTACGATGGACGCAACGAAGAGCCTATAAACCTGCCCGTTAAGTTCCCTTTGCTGCTAGCTCAGGGTGTGGAAGGTATTGCTGTTGGTTTGTCATCCAAGATATTGCCACACAATTTCAACGAGATATGCGATGCTGCCGTGAGCTACCTGCATAATGAGGACTTCAAGCTCTACCCTGATTTCCAGACGGGTGGCGCCATTGAAGTATCTAAATACAATGATGGCGAACGAGGTGGTAGTGTACGTGTACGTGCCAAGATAGAGAAGGTAGACAACCACACCTTAGCCATTCGAGAGTTGCCTTTCGGCCGTACGGTGGCGAATGTGTGTGACTCTATCGTGAAGGCAAACGACAAGGGTAAGATCAAGGTAAAGCAAGTGGAAGATCTTACTTCTGCCAACGTGGAAATATTGGTACACTTACAGAGCGGTGTATCATCAGACAAGACCATTGACGCTCTCTATGCTTTTACTGATTGCGAGATCAACATATCACCCAACTGCTGTGTCATCGACGAGCGTAAACCGCAATTCCTCACTGTTAGCGATGTGCTGCGTCGCTCGGTGGACAACACCAAGGACCTGCTGAAAAGAGAATTGGAAATCAAAAAAGGTGAAATACTGGAGCAGCTTCACTTTGCCTCGTTGGAGAAAATATTTATCGAGGAGCGCATCTACAAAGACAAAAAATTTGAAGAGGCTGCGAGCATCGATGCTGCTTGTGAGCACATCGACGACCGCCTCACTCCTTTCTATCCTTATATGGTGCGTGAGGTAACCAAAGAGGATATCCTGAAGCTGCTGGAAATCAAGATGGGTCGCATCCTAAAGTTCAACTCAGATAAGGCGGAAGAAGCGATTGTTAAGATGAAAGCAGATATCGAGGAAATCGACAAACTGTTGGCTGATTTGATAGAATATACAGCTAACTGGTTCCGCAAGTTGAAGAAGAAATATGGTGCTCAGTTCCCTCGCCGTACAGAGGTACGCAACTTCGACGTGATTGACTCGGCACGTGTCATCGAGGCAACAGAGAAACTGTATGTCAACCGTGAAGAAGGCTTCATCGGCTATGGCTCACAGATGAAAAAAGACGAGTTTGTGTGCAACTGTTCTAACCTAGACGATGTGATTGTGTTCTTCCGGGATGGTCGCTATGTAGTGACTTCCGTAGCCGACAAAAAGTTCGTTGGCAAAGATATCTATTACATCGCCTTGTTCAACAAGAACGACAAGCGTACCATCTATAATGTGGTCTATCGTGACGGCAAGAATGGATGGAACTTCATCAAACGCTTTGCGATAACAGCAGTAGTACATGACCGCGAATATACCATCACGCAAGGTAAAGAGGGTTCCCGTATGCTGTATTTCACTGCCAACCCTAATGGTGAGGCTGAAATCATCAAGGTAACACTCAAGCCTAACCAGCGTCTGAAGAACCTGGTCATCGACCAAGATTTCAGCCAGATTCTCATCAAGGGTCGCCAAGCGATGGGTAACATCCTCACCAAATTCCCTATTCACCGCATCACGCTCAAGGCGCATGGTGTCTCTACGTTGGGAGGTCGTGAGGTTTGGTTCGACGAGGATGTGAAACGTCTCAACTACGACGGGCACGGAAAACATCTGGGTGAGTTCATGGACGGTGAATTGATACTGGTGGTACTGGAGAATGGTGATTTCTATACCACCGACTTCGATACCAACAACCACTATGACGATAATATCAGGGTAATCGAGAAATTTGACCCACATAAAGTATGGACGGCTGTGCTCTATGATGAATCGCAGAAGGGCTTTCCTTACGTAAAGCGCTTCTATTTTGAGGCGACCAACCGCAAGCAGAACTATTTGGGCGACAACCCCGAGAACCGTCTGTTGTTGCTCACCGACCAGTATTACGCTCGCTTCGAAGTGACGATGGGTGGTGACGATTCCTTCCGTGGGAAAATAGAGGTGGATGCCGATGAGTTTATTGCCATCAAGGGCTACAAGGCAAAGGGCAAACGTCTTACTACCTACACCATCAAGAAAGTCAAGGAACTGGAACCTACTCGCTTCCCTGAGCCGCCTGCAGAACCTGCTCCAGCTGATGAGCCAATAGAGGTAGAAGACCCTGATAACGGCAAGAGCAACGGTGATATCTTAGATGAGTTGACGGGACAAATGAAACTATTCGACAATTAATCTTCACTCCCCAATAAGTGGCCATTAAACATTTAGAATTGAAGATAGGGAAATATATATTGACCATTGCTTTTTTGCTGTTGGTTGTAACGGCAAAAGCACAAGAGAGCCAAGGGCCTATTTACACTCGTGCTACTTCCTACGGTTTGGGCTTCACGTCGCTGCAGGACACCTACCTTTCCCCAGAAACCTACAAAGGTTGGGAGGCTCGTTTCTCTCGCGAGACATTGCACCAGACAAAGTTGATGCAAGGTAAGATATGGCAGCAGACCTACTTCCAAGGAAACTTCGGTTATACCGACAACCGTGCAGAGAATAATAAGACGGCTACAGCCTTGGCCAACTGGAACTATGGCTGGTATTATCGTCAAGCATTGACACATAACTTCGATGTTCTGATGGGTGGTGCTGCCGACCTGAATGGTGGCTTTACCTACAATATGCGCAATGGCAATAACCCCGTTTCACTCAGAGCGCATGCCTCGATTGACGCATCTATCTTGGCTATGTGGAACTTGCAAGTCAAGAACCGTCCGCTCACGCTGCGCTATCAAGCCAACTTACCCTTGTTGGGAATGATGTTCATGCCGCACTATGGACAGTCCTATTACGAAATGTTCTCCATCGGCGAACGTGGTGGTACGCTGAAAGTAACAACCCCATTCAGTGCTCCATCGCTGCGTCAGATGTTGTCTGCCGACTACCCCATTGGCAAGATCACCCTGCGCTTCACCTATATATGGGATGCCCAGCAAGCACACATCAATCAGATTAAGTCACACGTCTACAGCCACATCTTCATGATTGGCGTAGTTAAACGCTTCCAGAAACTATGAAACGCCTGTTGTTGATGATAATGTCGCTGGTGCTGCTCACAGGCTGTGTGCATGAGGAGAACAACGAGAACTCTCCGATGGGTAATTTCGAGGTGTTGTGGAAAATCATCGACGAGCACTACTGTTTCCTCGACTACAAACAAGTGGATTGGAAGGCGGTGGGTAACCACTATCGCCCTTTCATCACTGATGATCTGTCGAACGACCACCTCTTCCAGATCTTGGGCAATATGCTGGCAGAGCTCAAGGACGGACACGTGAACCTCTATGCTTACCATAACACGGCACGCTACTGGAACTGGTATGAGGACTACCCTCGCAACTACAGCGAAGAACTGGTGGAAAAATATTTAGGACACGAGTACCGCATCGGTGGAGGCCTGCGCTATCGCATCCTGGATGATAATATCGGTTATATAACCTGCACTAGTTTCTCGAACGCTATCGGCAACAACTCTCTGAGTGAGATGTTGCGCTACCTCGATATTTGCAATGGTATCATTATCGATGTTCGCAACAACGGAGGTGGTGAGCTCACAAATGCCCAGCGCTTAGCAGGACGATTCACCAACGAAAAAGTGTTGGTGGGCTATATGTGTCATAAGACAGGCAAGGGTCATAGCGATTTCTCTGAGCCTGAGGCTATCTATATTGAACCGGCAGATGGCGTGCGATGGCAAAAGCCTGTAGTGGTGCTGACCAACCGCCATAGCTACAGCGCCACTAACGACTTTGTGAACTCTATGCGCTACATGCCGAAAGTCACTATCATAGGTGACCAGACAGGAGGCGGGTCAGGCATGCCATTCAATTCGGAATTGCCCAATGGCTGGGGTGTACGCTTCAGTGCCTGTCCTACGTTTGACGCAGAGATGCAGCAGATTGAATTTGGCATCGAGCCAGATATAAAGATTGACCTCTCACCAGCCGACCAGGCACAGGGTATCGACACCATTATCGAGGCCGCCCGAGCCTTTTTGAATAAAAAACCATAAGAAATTTGCAAATCCACGCAATAAGCGTTAATTTTGCATCGCATTTAAGCAATACATTGCGGGTATGGCGTAATTGGCAGCCGCGCCAGACTTAGGATCTGGTGGAGAAATCCGTGAAGGTTCGAGTCCTTTTACCCGCACAAATATTGAAGTCCTCTCCGATATTAGGAGGGGATTTTTCTTTTGAATGATGTTTGATGGATGATGTGTCCCTTAAACAATGCGCAATGTCTTTTGGCAAGAAAGCAGAATAACTTACTCCTTTTGCATTACCTCACCATTATTCATCTCAAAATTATACACCCCGCCCTGCTCGCTCAGTTCAAATACAGCCATTTTCTCGGTAGCATTATCTACGATGATAACAGAGCTGTTTTCGGCAAAGCGTGTGATGCTGAAGGTCAGCGGTTCGCTCTGCACAGGAGCATTGTATAGCATGCTGTCATTCACTAACACCTGCATGTCGTTACCAACAAATCCCTTCACTAAGGAAATGGCATACGACTCAGCATAACGATGCTCCTGTTTCTTGCTCTGCTCACGGAAACTGAGGTAGAAAAAAATGGCCACAATGATGAATACAGCAAATGCCAGCAGTCCGTTGCCCAACATAAACTGCTTATTTGTTTTCAGATGTTCAGTATCATGATTTATCATTTCATCGAGTTTTTAGTTACTGCTTGCAATATTAAGCAAAAAAGGCGGAAGTAACAAGCAGCAACAAAAAAAACTTGATGCTTGCATAGTAGATCAACCATCGCAATTGAAAGCATATATACATTAAAAGTTGTATGAATCGAAAATAAATTGCATATTTGCATCTTAGATTTGTATTAAAAACCATATCGAAATGAAAAAAGTGATTATGATGATGGCAGTAGCTATGATGACAGCTTGTAGCAACAAGGTAGATAATGCCTTGAATAACGAAAGTGCGGCATCGCCTGTAGATGAAACAAAACCTTTGCGATTGGCTGTGGCAGGTGTGACTCACGGACATGTTGGTGAAGTTGCCGGCAGGGTAGGTAGAGGAGATTTTGAAGTGGTGGGTGTAAGTGAGGAGAATGATACCTATCGTGCAGACAATGCGCTGAGTAGTAAAGTACCAGCAAGTGTGTTCTACAAAAGCCTTACAGAAATGCTTGACCAAACAAAGCCAGAGGTGGTAGCAGCCTACGGCTCTATCAAAGACCACCTCGCTGTAGTCGAAGCTGCGGCTCCCAGAGGCATAGATGTAATGGTGGAAAAGCCACTTGCTGCAACGTTTGAAGATGCTTTGCGCATCCAGCAACTGGCACAGCAGTATGGCATCAAGGTGGTGACCAACTACGAGACTACCTGGTACAGTACCAACCATTATGCCAAGCAGTTGATTGATGAAGGAATGATAGGAGAAGTGAGGCGCATCAATGTGCAAGACGGCCATCAAGGACCATTCGAGATTAACTGCGAACCACGATTCACAGATTGGCTTTGCGACCCTGTGCTGAACGGCGGCGGTGCAGTGATGGACTTTGGATGCTATGGCGCTGACATCGTGACCTGGATTCGCAAAGGAGAGCGTCCACAAAGCGTGTATGCCGTGCTGCAACAAAACAAACCCGACAAGTATCCGAAGGTAGATGATGATGCGACCATCGTGCTACAATATCCGGGTATGACTGCCCAGATTATGGCATCATGGTGCTGGCCTTGGAATCACAAGGACATGACTATCTATGGCGACAACGGCTATATCTATCAACGCACAGGCACTCGCATGGATACCCTCATCGGCGAAGAGCTGACTACCGATGCGGAGGTTCCTAAGCTGGAGCAACCCTACAACGATGCTTTCCGCTATCTGAAGGCGGTGGTCAGAGGGGATATCAAAATGCTGCCCTATGACCTTGGCGGATTGGAGAATAACGTACTGGTGGTGGAGATTCTGGAAGCTGCCAAAAAGAGTGCATCAACAGGAAAAAGTATTGAATTATGAAACATCTTCTATTATTTATAGTGTGTCTGGTTAGTTCCACCGCATTCGGTATTGGGGTGGAAAGGGTGGAACCTGCCAACTGGTGGGTAGGCATGAAGAATCATGAACTGCAGTTGATGGTGCATGGTGAAGGAATTGCTAATGCCAGCGTTTCAATCCAATATCCAGGCGTGTATCTGAAAGAATCTGTAAAGACAGACAACCCCAATTACCTTTTCTTGTACCTGGACATCTCTGATGCAGCCAAGGCTGGCAAGATGAATATTGTATTTACCGAAGGCAAAAACAAGCTGTCTGTGCCTTATGAGCTTAAGGCCAGAGAGCATAGAAAGATGGCGCAGGGCGTTTCAACGGCAGATGCCATCTACCTCATCACTCCCGACAGATTTGCCAATGCTGACCCTTCGAATGATGAACTCGATGACGTCAAGGTGAACAGAAGCCGCAGTGGAGCACGTCACGGTGGTGATATGAGAGGCATCATCAATCATTTGGACTATATTCAGGATTTGGGATTCACGGCCGTATGGCTCAATCCTGTACTTGAAAACCGACAGCCTGGTGGCTCTTATCATGGCTACTCCACTACTGACTATTACAAGGTTGACCCTAGATTCGGCTCGAATGAGGAATATCGTGAACTGGTGGATAAGGCGCATGGCATGGGCATGAAGGTGGTGATGGACATGATTTTCAACCATTGTGGCAGTGGACATTGGTGGTTGAAGGATATGCCGGCAAAAGACTGGCTCAACTATAATGGTGAGTTCAAGCCTACCAGTCATCTGAAATGGACCGTAATGGACCCTCATGCTCCTCAAACAGAGAAGGAGGCGTTCCTTGACGGATGGTTTAGCCGAGGGATGCCTGATCTGAATCAAAAGAACAGGCATATGGCGAGATACCTGATTCAGAACTGCATCTGGTGGATTGAGTATGCTGGCATTGATGCTGTGCGTCAGGACACACACTCCTATGTTGATTATGACTTTATGGCGCAGTGGTGCAAGGATGTCGAAGCTGAGTATCCCGAATTCAATATCATGGGTGAAGTATGGTATCCAAGGGGCACTAACTCAGCATGGTGGCAGCGTGGCAGCAAGCTTAGCGACCGCAACTCTCATCTTAAGACAGTGATGGACTTTGAGCTTGCATTTGCTTCACAGCATGTATTTGACGAGGTAAGCGATGGTAATGACCTGCATGAGGCTGGTCTCTTCAAGATTTATGAAATTCTGGCTCAGGATTATCAGTTTGCTGACCTGAGCAATGTGCTGATATTCTTGGACAATCATGATACTTCCCGTTTCATGCGCAAGGATGAGACCGACCTCAGGCGATACAGGCAAGGCATTGCTTTCTTGCTTACCACGAGGGGCATTCCGCAACTCTATTACGGCACTGAGATTCTGATGCATGGCACCAAGGAACAGGGAGATGGTGTGATACGAACAGATTTCCCAGGGGGATGGGAAGGGGATCCCGTGAATGCTTTCACAGCACAAGGCAGGACTGATTTGCAAAATGAAGCGTGGAACTATATGCAGAAGTTGCTGCAGTGGCGCAAGAACAATGATGCCATTATTCATGGTCAATTGCTGCACTATGCTCCTATGTCTGAAGGCTGCTATGTTTATGCCCGAATAAAGGATAACAAAACCGTACTTGTAATAATGAATGGAACTGACGATGACCAGAATCTGGACATGAACCGTTACAGGGAGGTCACCAAAGGATTCTCGCAGGGAACAGATGTATGGACAGGACAGACATTGCCAGTAACAGGCGTACTGTCTGTACCAGCCAGAGAAACTTATGTGCTTGATTTGAAATAGATTTTTAACTAACTAATAAAGAGAATATGAAGAGATTATCTATATTTCTGCTGATGGCTGCGTTGCAGCTTGCTTGTTTGGCACAGCAGACAGTTACTTACCCTGCTGTTCCAGGTATGCGTACCAGCACTGATTTCAAGGCTACGGTCAACGGTCAGGAAGTATGGACAGAGGTAGTGGGTGCCGGAGGCATGGAAGACCTGAATATGATGAATTTCTCGTGCCAAGGTGAGCAGAAGGTAGTGATTACTGTCAGCGAAGACATTACCAGTTACCAGATCCTGCCAAAGAGCGCAGGAATCAAGGGCGAGGCCAATGGGCGTGAACTGACTTTCACCATCAATGGCCCGCAGAAGCTGTACATTGAAGTAAACAAGTTGCCACATCTGGCATTATTTGCCAATCCTTTAGAGAAAGATGTGCCTAAACCTAATGACAAGAAGATTACTTACTATGGTCCCGGCAACCATGAGGTGGGAAATATCGAACTGGAGAGTGGACAGCAAATCTATATTGCTGGCGGCGCTAACGTAACAGCTAACATCACTGGCAGGAATGCCGACAATGTTCGCATCTTCGGCAGAGGTTCACTGTCTGGCAACGTGAGGGTAACGAGCAGCGCCAACTTCCAAGTGGACGGCATCACCATAAGGCATACCCGTGGATGGGCCAATACATTAACCAACTGTACTAATTCCAGCTATGACAACGTGAAGGTGTTCACCTATCAGGGCGTGTGGGGACTCGACGGCATCGATCCTGTGTCATGCAAGGGTTTCACCATCAATGACTGCTTCATCCGAACGCGCGACGATTGTATAGCCATCAAGAGCAACGGCCGAAGGGGTGCTGCCGATTATGACCTCAGCACACGCGACATCACCATCACAAAGTCTGTCTTTGTTGGATGGGACCATGCTGATGGTGTGACTTTAGGTTTTGAGCTTAACGGCGGAGAAGTAAAGAACGTACTGGTAAAGGATTGCGATATCCTGCGTGCCTGGGGCAGTGGAAGGTCAGGAGGTCATTCAGCTTTCAGCATCGTGTGCGATGGCCCTTCACAGGTTTCCGACATCAGGTTTGAAGATGTGCGCGTTGAAGGCGACATCGAATACAAGAACATGGAGATCATCCTCACCGAAGGCGAACGATATGGCAATGGCGAGATGGGCACTATCAACGGAGTACACATGAAGAACGTCACTTGGGAGAACCCTTTGAAGCCATTCACCATCGTAGGGCATCCAAAGCAGTCGGTTGAGAACATCACCTTCACCAACTGTTATGTGGGAGGCAAGCTCATGACAGGTTTGGACGATGCACAGTTCCAGATTGAGTTCGCACGCAACATCGTGTTTGTTCCAGGAGGAAAAGCAGTACGCAGCCGATACCCTGAGCAGCCTGAGTAACTGATGCTTATTTAATCATAACCACTCTATTACAATGAGATAATTACTAATGCTTATCTGTAGCCTATTAGCATTGGCTTCCTGCAAGTTTCTTTCTGAGTTATTCTTCTTTTTGAGCTAGCATATTCAGCGAAATATGAAGATTCACCGCTGCACATCCAAGTGCACCCAAAGCGAGCCATAAAACCAGAAGATCTTTGATAACAGCCTTTTTTTTCATAGGAAATTACTTTTAATCGTTACGTATATACTGATTTAACATAATTATCAATCCAAAACCTTTGTGGATGCCACGACAAGGACAGGCCGGTGGTCTGAAGCCTCCGGTTCATTCAATATTTCACTGCTCCTCTTAATAACATTCTGCCCGAACCCTGCCACATAATCGAGGCACCTGTTGGGTTCATCCGCTGGAAACGATAAATACGTTGGATATAATACATCGTCACCGTTGGTATTGCTCAGAATGGTAAACCACTCTTTCATCCTTTCCATGAACTGACTATCAGGCTCATCGTTCCAGTCACCACAGAGGAAGAACTGCTTGTCCCACGTCTTTGCTTCGTTCACTATGATTTCCACCGAAGCCAAACGATTCACTTCCTCCAGGTCGAGGTGTGTGCAGGCAAAGACAAACTGCTCGAACTCGCACACCAGCAGGGTACGCGGCTCAGCGCCCGGCAGTGGGATATTCTTTACACTCAGAGGTTTCTCCTTGCTCAGTACGGCTACGCCATATTTGCCCCCATCGAAATCAATGGCACGTCCGAAAGTGCCCACCATCTCGTTCTCTTGCGCCAGATAGGCAGCCTCATCAATCATCCCCGAACGGTTAGTCACACTATCCACTTCCTGTAGAGCCACCACATCTGCCTCGCAAGCTTTGATGATGGCCGCCTGACGCTCGAGGTTCATCGTGTTATCCATCCCAGCTCCATGACGAATGTTGTAGGTCAGCATCGTGATGGTCTCAGGAGCCGTGGTTTGCGCCAGCATAGACAGCGAGCCCAGCAAGGCCATATGTAGAAGGATAAGATGGAAAACAATACGCTTCATCAGTAGGAGTATTTTATGTTTCTATCAGCAAAGATAGTCATCTTTTAAGAATAGCCATCATTAAGTGCTTATTTTTTATGCTGCTGAAATTTACACAGATGGTACGATAGGATAACAGAAAAACAACTGTTCTACTGTTCGTTGTTCATACGAGCCTCAATATGCCTGTTCATGTACCCCTTTGACGGCACGACCTGAAGGATCATTCATATTTCTAAAAGCAGCATCCCACTCAAGAGCGATAGCTGTTGAGCAAGCAACAGAGGCTTCACTTGGAACACTGCGTGCTGCAGAATCGC
>JAEEGL014391692.1_pt1 | contig 25258 bp, 26 predicted proteins | sample 9134231 | NCBI WGS metagenome assembly JAEEGL01 (sample SAMN16246548, study PRJNA631951) | gut metagenome | biome: gut microbiome; feature: rumen; material: fiber-attached | host: Bos | place: Iran: Karaj | collected 2018-10 | reverse complement strand
GGTGCGTCCTTCAATAGGACGGGATTCGATCTTGGTAATGTTAAGTCCGTTAAAAATAAAATGTCCGAGGCAGTTGTAAAGTGATCCGCTCTCATGTGTTACTTCGAAGCAGATGCTTATCTTGCCCGCATTTTCCCTGTAAACTTTCTGACCTGTGATGATGATAAATCTGGTCGAATTGTTTTCAGCGGAATTGACTCCCTTTTCAAGAATGTCGAGTCCGTAAACCTGTGCTGCAAGCTCGCTTGCAATCGCAGCCTGACTCTTATCTCCTTCTTTTGCCACCTTATTTGCGGCAAATGCGTTATTGGGCATTGAGATCTGTTTCCAGTCGCGCTCATCGAGGTATCTTGCGGACTGCATAAGGGACTGGGGATGTGAAAAGACGGTCTTAATGTCTTCGATCTTTGCTCCCTTAACGCCCATCAGGCAGTGCTCGATCTTAAGAACCTGCTCGCCTACGATGTAATTCTCATACTCTGCAAGAAGGTCGTATATCTCGCTTACGATTCCTGCTGTGGAATTCTCGATGGGAAGAACCGCATAATCGGCACTTCCTTCGGAGATCGCACACATTGCGGCACGGAATGTGGGCACATGAATCGAATCCACATCTTCCCCGAAAAACTTCTTCATGGCAAGCTGGGAATAAGCACCCTCATCTCCCTGGAATACGACTCTGGGAGAACCCTCTCTGATATCGCCCACGGGAATAAAGGGAATGTTTATATGCCTTCCGCTCTCAAGGAGTTTTTTGTACTGGAGCTTTCTGCTCATGCTCATGAGGAGCTTGAACATCTCCTTTGCTCCGCCTTCGTATTCTTTATTTTCTACGCTTGATGCAACGGATGCGAGCTTTATCTTCTCCCTGTCCTTATCAAGAACCGCTTTTCCGGACTCGAGTTTGGTCTTAGCCACCTCCTCGGAAAGCTTCATTCTTTTCTCGTAAAGAGCCACAAGCTCCTTATCGCATTCATCAAGTTGTAATCTTATTTCTGACAGATCCATTTAAGGGTACTCCTAACGGTTTTAATTCGGGCTGTATACACTTATCCCGATGATATAACTAACTAAAATATTTTACTCCGAAACTACGGATTTTACAATGTTTTAAGGGTTAGGAACCCTTGATTTAAACCGCCTTACGGGGGTACAATATTTTTACAAAAAGACCTGTTTTGAAGGAGTTAAAATGGCGAAAAAACTCAAGAAAAAAGACAAGAAAAATCTTATAATCGCCGGGACCGTTATTTTTTCAATGTTCTTGGTACTGACACTGCTTGCGATTTTTTCCAGAAGAGGCGAAAAAGTCCCTCCCAATCCCGAGGGAACGATAGGTAACCTTCCCGGAAATCTAAATACCGGCGGAGTCGTATGTGAGTCCGACGGAAAAGTATATTTTTCCAATCCCTACGACGGCGGCGCACTCTATGTCATGAATTCGGACGAAACTGAGTGCAGAAAGCTTTCAACCGCAGTTGCAACATCGATCAACGTTACGGGCGATTACATCTACTATTTCCAGTCAGGAAGCTCGGGTGCTACGGGACTCGGAGGTGTAAGAATCCCCCTCTCCTACATCAGGATGCATACCAACGGAAAAAAGGGATTTACGATGACAAGAAGTGTTATCGTAAGAGCTCAGGTAGTCGGTGACTGGGTATACATGGAAGGCACCGCGGACAAGGAGCACAACGGCCCTTACCTGATCAGAATGGATACAAACGGTGAGATAACCGAAACCGTTGCAAACTTTGCCATCAATCCCGCTTGTGCGGTAGGAGACCTAATCTACTACAACAACACACTGGAAAACCATTATCTGATGGCCTACAACACAAATACCGGCAGCACCTCGGTTGTCCTTGAGGGTAACATCTGGAATCCCGCTTATGACAACGGCTATATCTATTACATGGCTCCCGCTGACGGATACCAGCTCAGAAGATATTCAATTTCCGACGGAACGATAGAGATCCTCACCGACGAACAGGTTGAAAGCTTCAATGTTTACAGGGGATATATCTATTATCAGACCTTCGGAGATACCGCTCATCTGGCATTCATGAACACAGACGGAAGCGGTAAAGAAGTACTTGCAAACGGCAATTTCAATTCGATCTCCATGACCAGTAATTACGTTTATTTCAAAGATTACTGGAATGATACTTCCCTCTATCACACATACTACGGAAGTACATATTACGAGCCCGCAAACGCGGCACTCGATGCTGCAATAGCAGAGATCGAAAAACAGAACAAATAAATGCATTAAAAAAGGGACGTACCCCGAAAAAGGTACGTCCCTTATTTTTCGATTAGCTACTCTTCTATATGGTCTATTCCTGTTGAAAGGATGGTTCCAATATGGTCATCCGCAAGCGAATAGTAAATGGTCTTACCGTCACGTCTTGCCTTGACCAGATCCTGCTGCTTCAAAACCTTCAGCTGATGTGATATCGCTGACTGAGTCATCTGCAGGCACTCGGCGATATCCATTACACAAAGCTCGCTCTGCTGAAGTGCGAGCATTATCTTAAGTCTCGTATTGTCACCGAACATCTTGAAAAAATCCGCAACCGCATCAAGTTCTTCATCGGGCGGAGTTACATCTGTGATCTTCTTAAGGAGCTCTTTATCCATTTCAAACCTCATACTTTAAGACTAAAAACGGTTCTGCCTTCATCTTTTGTCATTATACCATCCGATGTGAGATACGTGCCATCATTCATGATATATATGATCTCTGCGCCGAAGCTTTCGGCATATCCTATTCCCTTATCGGGTCCCATTACAAAACAAGCCGTGGAAAGTGCATCGGATATAAATCCTTCGCCCGCTATGATCGTTACTGATACAGGGTAAATTCCCGTTTCTCCCGCCCATGCGGGATAACCTGTAACCGGATCGATTATGTGATGATACCTTACTCCGTCAAGATCGATATATCTTTCATAGCTTCCGGAGGTGGATACAAAATATCCTCCGCACAATTCAATAACCGCGTATGGATCTGCGCTGCTTTCGTCAAAAGGATCTTTTATTCCGACCTTAAATTTGGAGCCGTCATTTTTTTCACCATAGACAAGTACGCTTCCGCCCGCGCTTATGACCGCACCGCGCACACCTTTTTCATCAAGCATGTCTTTTACAAGATCAAGATAGATTCCCTTTCCCACGCTTCCAAGATCCGTGATACGCGAATCGGCAATACTCTCTTTAATCTGAGTCTGCGTGGGAACCTTAAACCCGCTTTCTTCCTTGACCGCACCTTCAATATTCCACAGGTCGCATAGTGCTCCGATATGGACGTTGAACGCACCGCCCGATGAATCGCTTATCTCATCGCATCTGTTAATATATTCACCAAGATCGATCACTCTTCCGGATAATTCATAAGTCAGGCCTTCTTCCCTGCCCTTTATATATCCGTTCAAAAGAGAACCTTCCGCATACCTCGAAAGCACATTCTCGTCGAGTTCTCTTCCTGCATCCAGAAGTTCCGAAGGAAAGACTTCATCTCCGTACACCGTCACGGTAAAGATCGTATCCATTACGATATCGGATGCCGTCTGCATGTGAGGCATTCCGCATCCCGACAATCCGCAGATCATAAGTACTGACGCAGCCGCGGCGACAAATCTGTTTAATTGTTTAAACACCTGTGAATGTATCATTTTCGGTAAACGTGATAAAATGCCCTTATGTCGAACCGGAATTCAAAAAAGAACACCGCGCCCGTGATCATGACTGCGATACTTTTGATCCTTATCATTGTATCGGCAGTTTGGATCATGCTTGTCAAAAACGATAAAGGCGAAACTGTCACTATAGTTTCGGGAGGGCAAACCGTATGGACCGGTGATCTTTCATCCATAAACGGAGAAGTAATTCTCACTGTTATTAACGATCCTTCGAATGATAAAGGCCCTTATGTCGTCGAAGGCATTTCGCCTCAGGGAAGTCACTACAACGTAGTTAAAATAACCCGTGAAGGCGCATGCATCATTGACTCCGATTGTGCCACACATATCTGCATGCATGAGGGCATCACAAACTCTCCCGCAAAACCTGTGGTATGCCTTCCCAACAGACTCATGATAACAGTAACCGGTGACGCACCTGATACCGATGCCATAACTTATTGAGCATGAAAAAAGACACCCGTAAAATTGTAACACTCGGACTTCTTGCCGCTCTCTCACTTGCAATCTATGCATTCGAGAGCGTGCTTCCGCCTATCTTTCCGATACCCGGAATAAAGCCCGGACTGTCCAACATCATAATTCTCTATACTTTAAAGAGATTCGGAAAAAAAGAAGCAGGATCAGTCCTGCTTGTTCGTCTGCTTCTTTCCGCAATCCTATTCGGTAATGCAATATCGCTTCTTTATTCCGCGGCCGGAGGATTCCTGGCACTTCTTATCGAGATCATCTGCGATAAGATCCTCTCCGGAAAAAATCTTCAGATCACCGGAGCATTCGGTGGTCTCTTCCACAATATCGCTCAGCTACTTGTTGCGATTGCGATAATGCAGACTCCTGCGATAATTTCCTATGCTCCGTATCTGTTCATATCGGGAATAGTTACGGGACTCTTTACCGGATTTGCCACGCATTTCCTGCTTAAGATAAAGATTCCCGAAACCTGATCAGTTTTCTTTTTCCCTGAGTTCATTCAAAAGCTGCAAAACGGTTCTGTTAAAGACGGGATGTCTGTAACCCGGCTCTATTTCGCATACGGGTTCCAAGACAAAGAATCTGTTCTGCATATCTATGTGAGGTATCTGGAGCGATGAATCGCCGTAAACCAGATCGTCATAGAAAACAATATCGATATCGAGAGTTCTGGGACCCCAGTGGATTTCCCTGACTCTGTTATGTTTTGCCTCGATCCCCTGCGTGAATTGAAGGAGATCTTTGGGCTCAAGTAGCGTTGAAACCGTAACGGCGCAGTTGATGAACTTGCCCTGGTCGGTATATCCGTAAGGCTCCGTCTCAAACATTCCGGAAACCTTGATGATATTGGTTGCGGGATCTTCATCAAGCTCGGCTATTGCATCCCTTATATGCTTTTCCCTGTCTTCCATGTTCGATCCAAGACTCAGAACAGCTTTGTGTCTGCTTCTCTTACGGACTACGGAAACATAATCCAGTTCGTGTGCAATGGGAGCTTCGGGCTTTTTGATCTCAACGACTACGGAAGTCAGAAGAGAATACTTCAGAAGAATACTTTTTGAGAGTTCCTCTGCAGCAGTCTCTATGAGTTTATAAGTGTTTTTGGTAAGGAAATTGACAATATGATCGCACATGTCGGCATAGTTGGTCGTGAGCATAAGCTCATCCATGCTTGCCGCAGGGGAAATGTTCTGATAAGCATCAACGCATACGTAGAAGTTCTGTCCCTTGGCTGTCTCCTCGGGAAAAACGCCGTGATGTGCGAAGACTTTCAGATCCCTGATCCTTATGAGAGAGTATTCTCTGTCATTTATCTCCTGTGCCATACATTATTCCTTCCGTCATACGAATGGCCATAGCGTTCATTTTGACATTGTGGACTCTAACAAACCTTGCACCTGCCTGTGCGGACATAACCGAGATCGCACATGTTGCCGCATCTCCCTCTGAGGGCTTGATGCCGAGAGTTTTGAAGATAACGGATTTTCTGCTTGCTCCGACAAGTATGGGATAACCCATGTTGGTAAAGTCCGAAAGATGTCTTATAACTTCCAGATTCTGTTCAAGAGTCTTACCGAATCCGATACCGGGATCGAGAATAATGCGGTCACGTCTTACACCCGCTTCAAGTGCGATCCTTACGGATTCTCCGAGTTCCCTTGCAACATCGGTGATCAGATCCCCGTAAAAGGTATCGTCACTGTTGTGCATAAGAACGCAAAGTGCGCCGTACTCTGCAGCTACCTTTGCCATCTGGGGATCCTGTCTGAAGCCCCAGATATCGTTGATGATATCCGCACCCGCATCGAGAGCTTTCTTTGCAACGGATGCTTTGTAAGTATCAACGGAAATGGGAATGTTGAGATACTTTCTGATCTCCTTAATAACGGGAATAACTCTCTCCGCCTCTTCATCGGCATCAACGGGAGTATAGCCCGGTCTTGTGGATTCGCCGCCGATATCAATGATATCAACGCCTTCTGAAACCATCTCCTCAGCTCTTCTGAGAGCACTGCTTAAATCAGTATAACTGCCACCGTCGGAAAAAGAATCCGGAGTGACATTAAGGATTCCCATGATATATGTCTTATGGGAATCACCGAAATTTGAAATATCCATTGATCAATTACCGCCCTGTGTCATTAAAGCAAGATATCTGTCCGTAAGCGCGCTGTCTTCCGCAAACACACCACGTGTTGCTATGGTTACGGTCCGGCTTCCGGGCTTTTTGATACCTCTCATGGTCATGCAGGTGTGCTCGGCATCGAGCACTACAAGTACGCCCTTGGGATCGAGTGCTTCTTCGATCGCATCCGCGATCTGCATGGTCATATGCTCCTGGATCTGAAGGCGTCTTGCATAGATCTCAACACATCTTGCAAGCTTGCTGATACCGACTACTTTTCCGTTGGGAATGTATGCGATATGAGCTTTGCCGAAGAAAGGAAGCATATGATGTTCGCACATCGAATAAAAGGTTATGTCCTTCTCGATAACCGGTGAATCTTCTTCCACGGTGAAAAACGTATTGAGGACATCTTCAGGCTTGTAAGCGTAACCCGCCATGATCTCCTGATACATACGTCCGATCCTGTCGGGAGTAGCCTTAAGGCCTTCTCTTTCGGGATCTTCACCGATTGCTTCTATGATAAGCTTCGCAGCTTCTTTTATCTTATCCTGATCGATCATTTTTTCTCGCTTAAGATCACTGAAGATCAATATCGTTTACATCTCCGACATCACCTGATCCGATATCGAGCATGTTAACGGTACGTCTCTTGATCCTTGCCTCCTCGGAAGTCTTAAGGAGGTAATTTTTTATCTCCTCGGAATTTTTAATATGCTTTAATACAAGCTCTTTGTCGGTAGTATCGCCGGTATAGCAGGTGATGGTACCGAGTCCGCAAATTCTCTCCATAAATGACTGGGTGAGCTTTACGTCAACGATCTTGTACATATAACAATCATTCTGAACGAGTTTGAAAAAGCCGCTCTTTACGTTGAGCATGTCTTCTTTCATGCGATAAACGGTAAATGTCCAGGGAAGTCCGAGGAACAAAAGGCGCTTTCTCTCTACGTGATCATATCCTTCAGTCTGTTTCATAATTATCCTCCATACCGTGAAAATAATACGTACCGATATATTCTATCATCATTTTCAACATTTTTACAGCAATTATGGAACGGGGGACGGTTCTTCCGTTCCTGGGGTGACGCGGAACGGAAGAACCGTCCCCCTGTTTCACCTTTGCATATTGCCTAAATAGGAGTAAAATTGTAGTTGCTGGAGGCAGACCAACCATGATACATGTAATCATCAATTCCTCATCGGGCTCGGAAAAGGGTTCGGTGATCGAAAAAGTCGTTAAGCCCTACCTCTCACAGGCAGGTGAGAAATTCGAGATCCACTATTCCGAAAAGCCCGGCGATATCGCCAAGATTGGCAAAGAGATCACCGACGGAGCAACATCTAAAGTCAGGATCCTCCTCATCGGCGGTGACGGATCGATAAACGAGCTCTTATCCGGCATTGAGGACACTTCGAACATAATCTTAAGCATCATCCCCACCGGTTCCGGTAACGATTTTGCAAGATCCGTAGGAATCCCCTTTGATATCAGACTCGCACTTGATATTGCCGTAAAAAGAGGACGAACCAGCATCATCGACCTCGGTGAAGTCAGATATAATGACGGTACTTCAAGAAAGTTCATAATAAGCGCCGGCATAGGCTTTGATGCAGCAGTCTGTGAAGAAGCCATGCATTCAAAGCTTAAGAAAGCCCTCAATAAAATAGGCCTCGGAAAACTCTCCTACGGCACCATCGCCATAAAGCAGATCTTCGGAGCAGAAAAGCCCGACGCACTGATCTCTTTTGACGGAGGTGAAGAAATTCCCGTTAAGAAGATCCTCTTCTCCGCTTTCATGAATGAGCCTTTCGAGGGCGGCGGATTCAAGTTCGGACCGAACGCTTCACATACAGACGGAAAACTCGATGTCTGCACCGCTAATGACATTTCCGCAGGAAAAGTATTCTTCGTTCTTCCCTTTGCAATGTCAGGAAAGCATTTCATGTTCAAGGAAGTACACGGAGAAAAAGCATCCAAGATACACATAAAGCTCACCTCCCCTCTGTGGGTTCACACGGACGGTGAAGTCACAAGACAGGCCGATGAGCTTACGATAAAAGTTTTAAAATCAGCGATCAATATAACACTACCCTGATCCTTCGATCAGGGTAGTTCTTTTATGTGACATTATTCAAATCCGAGATATTCCCAGTTATCAAGATCATAGGGAGAACCGGTTACGCCATACCATGAATCAGGTATGAAGGTATTTCCGTTGTTGTACTGGATATCCCAGTTTCCTGAAATAAATACTCTGTTAACATCCTCGAATTTTTCATGACCGTCCAGAGGATTTCCTGTGAAAGGGTTGACGGGATTATCGATAACACCCTCAACCGCCATGGGACAAGTGTCTGCATTGGTCATGAAATCAAAGGATGTTTCGAAACCGTGTGCATCATAATCCTTGACCATGAAAAGGGGAAGATACCACTCAATGGATTCTCTTCTTTCTTCCAGATGCATTCCGTCAAGCCATCTTAAACCGATACCATGGTCCGCAACGATAATGATCCTGGTATTATCGTAAAGTCCCTCGGCTCTGAGGAAATCAAACCACTCACCAAGCTTAAGAAGTGCTGCCATGTTGATCTGGTAATGAGTTACTTTCTCGACATCGGTCATGTTTAAAGCCTGTCCGGGAAGCAGCAGGTAATCGCCGGTATAGTATGCCGTATTGTCTACATGCTCCTGAGGAATATAATCGGGAAGCTGGAGTAATGTGGGCTCGTGTGCGGTACAGTTATACATCATCAGGAATTCACCCTTGTCATTATCGCTGAACTCCGTGATGTCATCCATGTTATCAAGAACCGTATACCATGACATAAAGGAATTGGAAATTCCGTCCGCCATAAGCGATCCTTCGACATTCTGCATGGATTCTTCCGCAAAGTCCCCAAGTGCTGCCGCATTGAGAGCATGGGACTTCATATATTCTTTGTTATAGTTACCGTCCTCATACAAGATACCCTGTAAAAACAGAGGAACAGTCTTCATCTCACCGAAGTAAAAGAAATTTCTCTTAAGATCTTCTACTGCCTTTCCGCCCATAACGCTTGGATTATCGAGGAACTTATCCTTGGAAATATATGTATTAATTTCCGGATAGTCATCATAAATACTCAGATCCGGTATCTGTGAATAACCTGCAAGGGGAGGATCCATTACGGTAACCCCGTATCCGTTCTCGGAAAAGAGTACGGGAAGGACCTTGAGTGCTTCATCGTTTTTATCGACAAGAAGCATGTCATCTCTCTGATTAAGGGCATAAGGAGTATATTCATATCCTCCGAATACCGCGGGCATTGCAAAGTTGGTTGCACGTCCGAAGGAGATGGTATCGTGATAATAAGTAAATCCGTCGAAAGCTTCCATCAGCTCGGGACGTTCATTTATAAGGAAAGGAACATCGGGGCCCATAGCTCGGTCGAGCATGATGATAACAACATTCTTTCCTGTTTTCGAAAGGGATATCTGGGGAATATCCTCATAATCCGCGGACGCATAATACATGTCGCAGAATTTCTTATACTCCGAATTGATACCGTTTACGTTGAGAAACGAGATAACGATTATCGCCGCACATCCTGCCATTGCAAGTGAACCGGCAATAGCGGGTTTGAATTTGAAAAGAATACATACGACTGCTGCCACCGCAATTATCAGAAGTACATCCTTAACGATCAGTCCGGTTGCAAATACGGGAGCATTATCATACTTAAGTTCCGCAGAGATCTTTCCGAGGCCGGAACCCGATAACATATAATTCACGATTGCAGCGCCGCATACTACGGTCATGATGAGCGCAAAGATCTTTCTTGTTTTCTGAGTCGAAAACATATAGTAAATGCCAACCCACACAACATAAACACCGATACCAAGAGCAAGCGAATATATCAGATAACGTGAGGGATTAAAGATATCCAAAGTACTGATGAACTCGGTTGCGGATGCAGCAAGTACGTTTGAAGGAATATAGAGTCCCGTCAAAACAGCCATCAAAGCTACGCATGATAAGAAGATACGGTCATAGATCTTACCGGTAGTATCCTTTTTACGTACAGGAACACTCTCCTCTTTTGCAGCGGGTGCATCTACTTTCTTAATACCTGCTTTTTCTTTTCTGCTTTCAACCAATTTCTGAACGAAATTCTTCAGCAGTGAAAACATATTGTTGAAAGTCCAGTAGATTACAAGTCCCGCAGGTGAATTATAGAGAAGTACGAGGAAAACAAGTGCGGTTACGTAAAGCTGGATCTTTTCTTTACGAAGATGTCCCTTGGAATAAATGGTTCCCGATACGATATTGATAAGGGTCATGAGTATCGGAAGGAAATTGATACTTTGTCCGAAAAGATGCAGAGCTCCGTCGGGTGCTCCGAGATCTTTTATCAGATACACAGGTCCGTAGGGATTATGTATAAAGCTGAGGAGTATTGAGGGAGTTCCCTTAAAAACAGATACTCCGGACAGGAACCTGAATGCGGAGATAAAGAAGGGGATCTGAAGCAGAAGTGATGAAACTCCCCTTAATGCATACACAGGCTTGTAATCACAGATCCTGTAATATGCCTGAAGCATCATTACTTTCTCATCGCCCTTGAACGTCTTCTTGATATGTGAGATACGGCTCTCCATGGCCTTCTCACGTTCTCGCTGTTCGGACTGCAGCTTATCTGCTCTTCTGTAGAGAGGAAATACGAGGATATTAACTATAAGGCTCAGTGCAAAAAGTGTTGCAAAGGGCTTTCCTATCATTCTGTACACGATGAAGAACACTGTCTCAAACAGTATTTCCAAGGGCCTTATAGTCAGATAATAAAGTATATCAGTGAACATTTTATGCGGATTCCTTTACGTCGGATGATTTTTCTTCCTGAGAAACGATCTCATTGTATTTGGATACAACATAATCTGCGGTACGATCCGCACCTTCTCCGAAGTGAGCCCATGTCTCACGTCTTGCCTTGTTGCGTCCTTCGGAATACTCGTTGCATTCAAGACATTCGTCGATAACCTTCTTCATATCATCAAGGTCGATCTTTTCAAGCTTTCTTCCGATCGAAGGAAGGATCTTGATAGTCCAAAGGTCATCATCGATCCACGAAGCATCATAAGGAGCTTTATCCATCTCCGCTCCGGTATATATAACGGGCTTATCGTAAACAAGTGTGAAATCAAAGATTACTCCGGAGAAATCGGAGATCATGATATCGCTCTTCATAAGGACATCAAAATTGTCATTGTCACGGTTCCAGGTAACTCCGCTTCCCTCACCGTATTTATTCATAAGCTTATCCATCAGATCCTTCTCGGATGAAAAAGACTGAGGATGAGGTCTGATGATAACATCGTATCCGGTCTTCAAAAGAGCATCGATAAGTTTTTCTCCGTACATGCTGAGCGCTCCGCTCTTTCCCCATGAAGGTGCGAGAAGAACGGTCTTCTTATCGGATGTATTCTTCTTGAAGTCAGGATCTTCCTTGGCTTTCTTGATCCTCTCTGCCATTACGTCCATATAGGGAATACCGACGATCTCGATATCCTTGGCAGGTTCATTTCTGAGTCTTTCAAGTTCCCTGATCTGATCTTTCTGATAATCTCCCGACAAAAGGATCGCATCATAAAAATCGATTCCGAACATTCTGTACAGGGTGATGTCACTGGATGCATGAGGAATATGGATATAGTACTGAGCATTCTTAGATCTCTTCCACTGGAAAACATCAAGGCTGGGAGTGGTGGAAAGAACTATCACAGCATTGACGAGATTCATCTTTGCAAATGCCCTGTTTCCTTCACCGATGAATTCCGCAGTAATGTTCTCGTACTTTTTCTCAAGTGCGGGATCGTCGGAAGACATGGTGTAATAAACGCACTTTATATTTTTCTTTTCCAGCCTGTCACAGATTGGCTCGAAGATATTCCAATATCTCTTATGGTCGGAAAAGATAATCACGGGGATCTTCTCATCCATGGTCTTTTCAAGCTTTCCTACTCCGATCCTGTACTTAAGCTTTACCCAGTAGGCACGGATAAAAAGCATGGCAGATCCGAAGAGACCGAACAGTACGGAGAAGATCATTCCGCCCGTTCCGGGATCTATATATGCCGATATTGTGTGAAAATGAAACATTGAATTTCTCCTTGGAACTCAAAGATCAGATCGATCTGAGATATTCGATAAATGCATTCTTATTTTCCAATGCGGTTGTGGTGGGACGACCGAGATCCTCCCTTGCACCGATTGAACATTTAACTTCGATAAGCGTAAGCTCGTTTCCTACCTTAGCCGCTTTAAGCTCTTTATCAAGCTCATCATATGTGCTGACCGAAACAGCCTTGGGATATCCGCATGCCTTGGCAATCTCAACAACATTTATATCCGCAGCAACGGTGGGCATACCGCCTACGGTTTCGTGCGCTCCGTTGTTGATCACAACATGAATCAGATTGGAGGGCTTATTTGCTCCGATAACAGCCATGGATCCCATGTGCATAAGAACGGCACCGTCACCGTCGATGCACCAGATACGTGTATTCTTTTTGTTAAGAGCAACACCGAGAGCAATTGATGATGAGTGTCCCATGGAACCTACGGTAAGGAAATCATATTTATGATCCTGACCCTTTGCGGTTCTTATCTCGAATAATTCTCTGCTCGCCTTACCTGTAGTGGAGACGATAGGATCTTCGCCGCTTACTTCAACGATATGTCTGATTATCTCTTCCCTGAGCATCTTGTTGTCGTTGGAATACTTCACGGAAGGAGCATCTGTAAGAGCACCCTTTCTGATAACAAATGCAACATCCTTACCCGAAGCAAGAATATTTCTGTACTCTTCCATCTTGGCTTCAAGCTCTTCTTCGGTCGTATCTTTATCAACGACAAAAGCCTTAATATCCATATCCTCAAGGAGTTTGATAGTTACCTCACCCTGATAGATATGCTGGGGCTCATCATGAACACCGGGCTCTCCGCGCCATCCTACAACGAAGATAACAGGGATTGCATACACCTTATCATTGAGAAGTGATGCAACGGGATTGATGATGTTTCCCTCTCCGGAATTTTGCATGTAAACTACGGGAACCTTACCGGTCGCAAGATGGTATCCTGCAGCAAGTGCGGTGCAGTTTCCTTCGTTAGCAGCGATCATGTGGTGCTCGGGATCTATTCCGTAAGTATCCATCAGATAATTACAAAGAGCCTTAAGCTGTGAATCGGGAACACCGGTATAAAAATCCGATCCTAAGATCTTAACAAAACTATCTACTTTCATTTTCGTATCCCTATGATTATTTATTTGCGATCATTTCTTCGACTGCTTTAAGTTCATCCACGGTATCTATCTCAATGATGTCACCGGTTTTGATCGGATGAACTGTAAGGTCTGCTTTATCGAGAACGTTGTGTACAACTTCGTCCCAGAAAAGCTCTTCATATCCGGGCTTTCCCCAGGTTTCGTCAACCGCATCCGCGATCGTGGTTGCATCTTTCTCATAGAAATATGAGATGCCGCACATGTTATATACGCTGTCTCCGCCTTTTCCGATACGTGTAATCCTGCCGGTTTCATCCTGATCGAATACCCAGTCATCTGAATGGCCTTCAACCATCTTTCCGAAATAGCAGGACTTTTCGATATTACCGCACAGAACATCGGGATCGGGGATATACAGATCTGCTTCGCAGATGAAAACATTACGGCCTCTCATCACATCGGTAACCGCGTGAACTGAAGAAATATTGTTTATCGTCTCGTAATGTTCATTTCTTACGATCGTGATATTGCCGTACTTTTCGGGAAGATGATAAAACTTATCCCCGAGGTAACCTACGACAACATATATATGGGATACACCTCTTTTTTCCAGAGCTCTTATTACGGTCTCGATCATGGGCGTTCCGCCGACTGTTATAAGAGGCTTGGGTGTATCTGCGGTAAGCGGCCTCATTCTTGTGCCGAGTCCGGCAGCCATGAGTATTGCTATCTCATTATTCATAATTTCCGTCTTCTCTCACTTATCGTATCTTACGGGAATGCTTACGCCCGTAGCCTTAAGCGCTTCTTCAAACACCTTCCAGAATTCCCTGATATCCTCATCGGTGATCACGCCGAGTGCGCAGAGTCTGAATGTACCCTTGCTTTCTATCTTGCCGGGATAAATGGTGAATCCGCGCTCATATACGTAATCGTGAACCTTCTCAAAATTCCAGTTGGGATCGTCTGGATAAACTATCGCAGAAACAAGTCCCGCCTGAACGGATCTGTCCAGAGCTTCCCTAAATCCGAGTCTGTCCACTCCCTCGCGGATTGCATTCATAACCTTCGTATGACGCTCCCACTTGGCAACTTCACCCTCTTCGAAATATTCGATGAGAGCCTGCTTAGCCGCATAAACGGTCTGAACGGGAGGAGTAAAATGCATCTCCCCTGTGCGCTCGAAGAAATCGTACTGCATGAAAAGATTGCAGTAATAAGACCTTACGGGGAAGTCCTTACTCTTTTCGATAATACTCTTTCTTCCTACGATGAAAGAAAGGCCGGTCATTCCCTGTATTCCTTTTTGTGCGGAAGCCATACAGAAATCAATGTTCTCGTCATAGACATTGATGGGTCTTAGTGCATATGCGCTGGTCGTATCCGTTATCAAAAAGCTGCCGTACCTGTGAGCAATCTCACCGATCTCCTTAACGGGATTGAGAAGACCTGTTCCTGTCTCATGGTACGTTACATATACATATCCGATATCGTCATTTGCCTTAAATACATCCTCGATCTCGGTGAGCGAAGGCACCTTGTCTATGGGCTGCTTAAGCTCTATGAGAGGAAGATTATATGCCCTGCATACATCAACCGCTCTCTGTGAATAAGAACCGTTGTTGATAACAAAAGCCTTTTTGCCTGCATCAAGAAGTGAATTGAGAGTTATATCGATGCAGATGGTTCCGGATCCGCAGAAAAGGACCGAAGTGTAATCCTCTTTCTTACCGTGAACTATTCTAACGAGATCTTCCCTCATGGGAGCCATGATGGACTGAAACTCCTTCTCACGAGGGCAGATATCGGGAACGACCTGTGCCATCTTGACGGTATCCGTCGTGGTGGAAGGTCCGGGATTAAGCAATATATTTCTCTTTATCTCCATGATCAATTCTCCGTACTTAAATTATCTTCATCAGATCTCATCTATAAGAGTGATGATATCCTTGATGGACATCAGCCTGTCATCAACTTCCTTGGCTCTGTGATATCTCAGGATATCTTCCGCGGTTTTCTGCATTGCGGGGAAGGCCGCCCTGGTAAGCTGATTTGCGTAAATTACGATATTAACGCCGTGTGCGACAAGCTCGCTTTCGGTGATGGTGTTATAACTGCTGGGAACGACAACGATGGGAGTTGTCTTGTCCTTTTCCCTGAATCTGTCGCAGAACTCGAGAATCTCATCCGGAGTCTTACGTCTGCTGTGGATCATGATTCCGTCAGCACCTGCTTTTACGAATGCCTCCGCTCTGGCGAGCGCATCTTCCATTCCGCGCTCAAGGATAAGACTTTCGATCCTGGCGATGATCATAAAATCATCAGTAAGCTGTGCTTTCTTGCCCGCAGCGATCTTAGCGGAAAACTCTTCTATATCCGCCTGGGTCTGGGCAACTTCCGTTCCGAAAAGCGAATTCTTCTTAAGACCTGTCTTATCTTCTATGATGACCGCACTTACACCGAGTCTTTCAAGAGTTCTTACGGTATATACAAAATGCTCCGCAAGTCCGCCCGTATCTCCATCGAAGATTATGGGCTTGGTGGTAACTTCGGTAATATCTTCGATCGTTCTGAAACGGCTGGTCATATCGACAAGTTCGATATCGGGTTTTCCCTTGGCTGTACTGTCGCAAAGGCTTGATATCCACATCGCATCAAACTGATCGAGCATTCCGTTCTCACCTTCGACTACAGTCTTTTCAACTATAAGTCCGGTAAGACCGCTGTGTGCCTCCATGGCTTTTACGATATCGGTCATGGAAATGAGCTGTCTTAATCTCTTTCTTCTGTATTCGGGCATGGACAGCTTTTCCTTGATCTGCATGTCCACCTTTTTAACTTCTTCATTGAAGGTATAAGGCACGTCAATGACCTCTCCACCGTATGAAGATACAAGTTCAATGACATGAGCACGGATGGAACTTTCGGGACCTTTGACCCAGTTGTCTCCGTGAATGACATAATCGGGATGAAGCGACTCTATTACATCCTCGTAAAACATATCGTTCTGGAGGATCACGGAATCGACTCCCTCTATCTCACCGTACAGTTCTATCCTTTTATCTTCGGAGACTGTCGGGAATCTGTTATATCTTATGGAGGCCTTGTCGCTTAAACATCCGACGACTACCCTGCCGTACTTTTTGGCCTCATTTATGATATTGAGATGTCCGGCATGTATTACATCCGTGGCGAAACAGGTATATACAGTCTTCATATTCTTCCTCATTGTGCAAATTTTCGCATACTAAATCATTATAGTACTTAAACATCATTTATTCCACAGAAGAAGCCACCATTTTAGCCTTAAAAGTTTAAAGTTTTTTTATAGAATTCGATTACAAAAAACGTTTTTCTTAAAGAAAAAATAATGAATATGCCTATTGAAGTTTGTAACTATTACGTTATACTAAACGAGTCGGCTGTTCGAGGGGCAATTACACACAGCCCAAAAGGAATAAAAATGAAATTTCTTAAGAACATGTATGATAAAGTGAATGATTTCGTTCATGCACACAAGGAAGGTATCCCTTTTCTTGTGTATACTGTGTTTTATCTTACATGGTTTTCAATCCTCGAAAACAGCGTCAAAATTCCCCAGTACGTAATTCATATCGAAGCCGATAATCACATACCTTTCTTACCGGCATTCATAATACCTTACGAACTTTGGTTCTTATATGTACTCGGAACGGTACTATTCTTCCTCTTCACCAGCAAAAACGATTATTGGAAATTATTCGTCTTCCTGGTAACCGGAATGACACTGTTCCTCATCATCTCGACCATATGGCCCAACGGTCAGGACCTCAGACCTAACTTAAGAGGAACCGAAGGATTCTTTGAAGCGTGGGTATTACATCTGTATCAGACAGACACTCCCACAAACATTTGCCCCAGCATTCACGTATATAACTCACTCGGTATTGAGTTTGCGATAGCAAGAAGCGAAAAGCTCAGAAAGTACAAATGGATACAGATCTCCAGTTTCATCCTCTGTACACTGATCATACTTTCAACCATGTTCCTCAAGCAGCACTCGGTATTCGATGTAGCAACAGCTATCGTACTCGGCATCTTAATGTACTACCTGATCTACTATCTTGATATCCTTCAGGCATTCAGAGAAGCAAAAGCAAAGAAAAAGGCCGAAAAAGAATACGTCAGAAAAAATTAAGTTCATAAAAATACCCTCCCTACCGTAACCGGTAAGGAGGGTTTTCTTTTACCATATTTCTCCGTCGCTGCCTCCGGATCCGCTTCCGCCTTCGGATTCTTCATCGCCTTCGCCACCGCCGAATCCGTAGTAGTTCTCATAGAACTGTTGCTCCTCGGCTCTTTCTTCCTGAGCTTCTTCTTTCTGCTCCTGAAGGTGGTCCATTATATCATCTTCTCTCGAAGAATGATCCTGACCGCCGTCATTTCCGCCGTCGTCGCCGTTATCATCATCGCCGTCGTCATTATTTTCGTCGGGTTCTTCTTCGTCGTCATCGTCATCTTCGTCGTCGCTGTCATCCTTATCCAGAAGTTCATCTATCTCATCCTTCAGGATCTGAGCGTCTTCGTAATGACCGTCCTCATCATCTTCGTGAGCACATCCGTCCTCAATAAGGATCGTTCTTGCGGTAATGAGAGTTTTCTCAACCTTTCTTGCCTGGGCATTCATCTCATCACCTTCACACTCAAAGAATGCATCCCATTCTTCGTCGGTGATCTGCTCGATCATCGCAAGTGCAAGGTTTACCTTGTCGGGACATTCCTTACCGTAAGGAATACCGCATTCGATCGCTCTGTAATAATCGGATTCGGCCTCTTCGAAATCTCCCTGCTGATAATGGTAATTTCCGATGTTGTACCAGACCACATATCCGTCGGGGAAATTAAGTGTCGTAAGAGGTTTTATAAGCTCGTAATGGTATCTTCCGTGACTTGCCTCTGCAACAAAGAAAGCATTCAGACACCATCTTCCGATCAAAAATACCGCACATAAGAATGTAACGATTGATCCGATCAAAAGGCTGTACCAAAGTCCTCTCGGAATGGTAGGCTTTTCTTTTTTATTTTTTGTTTTCTCGTTTTTTGCCATGTTTTTTACGTACTTTTACGTTCTCTCTGATATCTACGATGAGTTCAAGGACAAGAAGACCCGCAAGATAAGGAACATATTTAAAATATGTATCCAGATAAGTAATGTAATCGTATCTTCTCTCGGTTATTGTTCCGCTTGATGCCTTGATGGTTGTGATCAGCGGAGTAAGGAGCGTTGACTTCTCTCTGTGGAGATATTCGACACCAAGAGCATCCGCAATATCCTCAAGATTTTCTTCGTCGATACATGATACAGCTTCTTCGAAGGTCGCCATATTGTAGATCACGCCGTAATCATCTTTCATCGTTCCGCCCTTTTCGGTGCCGTATCCGATGACAGCTCCGCCGTCGATCAGCTCACCCAGGACTTCATAATCGAAAGGAATTCCGCTTGATGATGTAACCTCACCGTCGGATAAAAAGAAAACGATGGTCTGTCTGTTTTCTTTTCTGTCGGATGAAATAAGCATGTTCTCAAGATCATAGTAGGGCGTGTCCAGACGGCTTCCGTGAGCATAGTATCTGTCAGGCATCTGAATGGTCTTAAGAAGTCCGAGGAGTGTTTCTTCATCCTGTGTGAAAGGTGCAAGAACAACGGCTTTGTTCTGGAAAGTGATCAGTCCGAAGTTTGCTCCGGAAAGTCCCTCCATTATCTCCTCAATATCCTCTCTGGCAGCTTTGAATCTTGTTCCGCCGCCGGGACCGTCGTCAGCCCACATGCTGAGTGTTGTATCAAGTACAAAAAGAACATCGAGATTACTGAGCTGTATCTCAGCGCCGCGTTCTTCCCTCATGGGCCTCAACGCTATCACCAGTGCAAGAGCCAATATGCCGGCTCGTCTTACCAAGGCAAATGTACTTTTTAATCTGCTTTCCCTGCTCGCTATCCATACGACTATCAATATCAACAGTGCTATGGAAAAAATAGTGATAAGAGCGGGCAAAGGTATGATCGGGTTTATAATCCTCATCTTATTTTCCCTTTAATACAGTCATGCTGATCATGGATCCTGCAAGACTGATAAGCAAAGCTATCATGGCAGGAACAGGCACATCGGTCTTCTGCTCCGTGACTATATCATCAACAGTCATTGCTTCATGATCTCTTATCTCTTCAACGATTTCAGAAACGGTATCCTGCTGGCTCTGAACATAAAGTTCTCCGCCGGTGTACTCGACAGCCTGTCTCAGCTCACTCTCAAAAGCTTCATAATCGGCGTCGTTATACATATAGTAATGAGCATCCTCCGAAGGGAAGATGGCAAAGACGGTAACCTCATTTTTTTCGCAGAGCTGACTTGCTTCTTTAAGGTCGGGGATTTCCTGTACGAACGCAGAATTTGCATTATCGGTTGCAAAAATAATACATCTGGTTCTGGATGAATCGCCTATGGAAGGAAAACTGTAAAGGCAGGATCCCAGTCCCTCTCCTATAAGAGAGCTTCCTCTGTAAGTATTATTTACCAGTGTGCCTGCTTCATAGTAATCAAGCTTCGCACAAAGCTCATAATACTCTTCCTGTTCTTCATCGGAATCGAAATAGATATACTCCGAATCACCGACCCAGTCGTAATATTTTTTCTGAAGAGTGAAATATTCTTTGAGTTCCTCAAGTCTCATGACGACATAATCGTAGTCATCGGTCATGGGAACATATACTACGGATGAAGTATTAAAGATTGTAATTCCGAATCTGTCGCCTTTAAGCTCGCTTACTACCTGCTCCAGATAATCGGTAAGCTCATAGTTAAGCGCATACAGTGAATAAGATACGTCCATGCACAGGAAGATATCTCTCTTCTGCACTCCGGTCTTGATCGTCTGGACTTTAAAAGGTCTTGCGATCAGGAAAAGTGAAGAGATGATCGCAGCTATCACGAAAAATTCATTGATAAATGCAAGTATCCTGCTTCGTCTGTAGATCTTGGCATATATGGGAAGCGATTTGACTAATGAAGCCGCTCCGGTTCTGACACCGCCGGCATAAGGCTTCTTTCCGCGTGCAGGTACAAGGTGAAGAACAAGAACTGCAAGAACAAGCACGGGAATTCCTATTTTAATGACTAATGGATACATTAACTCCATGTTTTCACCATCCATTTTGCCTTTTCGGCATCTGACTTAAAGTCTGCCTGAGTCTTTAATGCAAACTCGGGTGCATAACAATTCTCGATAAGTCCCGCAAGTGAACCGAGACCCATTCTCTTAAGCTCGGAAAGAGTAAGGGAAGTAAAGTTCCTTCCGGTCATTTCCGAAACGAAAGTCCTCATGATCATGCTAAGTCTCTGATAACTCTCTCTGGTATCGATGCCTGAACTGTTAAGATCAAATGCGATCTTGTCGATGGAGATAAGAGCTTTCTGTCTGATATAGAATGACTGAGGTTTGTTAACAGGCTTAGCTTCCTTGGGTTTAACCACCTTGGGAGCTTTCTTGTATACGCATATCATTGCAAACAGGCATACTGAAACAAGCAGGATAACTCCGCCAAGGATCATCCATGCAATACTCATATTCAGTTCCGGTTGCATATTAACCGAAAATTCCACTGCGTCCCCTCTCAAAAAGATTAAGCACCATATCCACCACATCCGACTCGGCCGCAACCTGATCGAATACTACGCGGTTTCTGAGTGCATCGCTTTTAAAAGTTTTCAAAATATTGGCTCTTTCAGCCTCTTCGGCTTTTCTGAGCGCTCTGCTTCCTGCGAGGAATCTGTCGACATACTCCTCACCGACTCTGTCATAAACTCTTCCGCCGGTAAGTTTCGCATCATCAACACAGATAAAGTACGCGTCGTTTTTCTCCGTAAGTCTGCTGAGTGTTGATGCTTTTACTGACTTAAGACCTGCAAGGTCGGTGATGACAAATACCAGCAGACGTCTTGTCGGGAAAGATCTCAGCATGTTCATTATCAGAGCGTTCATATCTGTGGTGTGATCTTCCAAAACAGAAGATCCGTATGTGCGAAGGAGTTCCTCAACACATATTCCGCCGGATCTGAAAGGAGTGTTAATGATACCGCTGTTACCCGCACATGCAAATCCGACATCGGATCCCTGTCTTCCGAGCAGATATCCGATAACGCCGAGAGACATCAGAGCGATATTCGCTTTGTACTGACCTGTGGAAGTATCGGCATCCATCTTGGAACCGGTATCTCCTATGATCAGAACACTATGTTTTTTTTCTGCAATGTATCTTCTGACCAGCAGTCTGTCCGTTCTGGAAGAAGCCTTCCAGTCAATGGACGTAATGTCGTCGCCCTGGGAATAATCCTTCAGATCCTGGAATTCATGGCTTTTCCCGAGGTAAACCGAATTATACCCCCCGTCAAGTATATTGGTCGTCTTGCGAGAGGTATAAAGCACTGCGTCTTTACTTATCCTGGCCAGATATTCGTAATCTATTTCCATATCAATCAGGGTGTTTTTAATTTCTGGGTGATCGCATCAATAAGCATTTCCACGGTAACCTTATCGGCTATTGCGGAATAGTTGAGTGCTACGCGGTGACGAAGTACCAGATGAGCCATCTGCTTAACATCATCGGGAACAACATAGGTTCTTCCGTTGAGAAGTGCGGTGGCCTTAGCGGTACGCATGAATGCGATTGAAGCTCTGGGGCTCGCTCCCATCTTGATATATCCTGCCATCTGAGGTCCGAGAAGTCTCTCGGGAGTTCTTGTTGCGGTTACGATGGAGGAGATATACCACTTAATGCTCTCATCGACATAAACCTTCTCGGTGATCTCCTGAAGCTTGTCGATATCCTTGATCGTCATTACAGGGGGCTTCTTCTCGAATGCATGATTCTCGATCCTGTTAAGGACCTCAACCTCTTCTGCCGCGATGGGATAAGAGATGACTTCCTTGATCATGAATCTGTCGGTCTGAGCCTCGGAAAGAGGATATGTTCCCTCCTGCTCGATAGGGTTCTGAGTAGCGATTACGATGAACACGTCCTCAGGCATGTTGTAGGTTTCGGTACCGATGGTAACCTGATGCTCCTGCATGGCTTCGAGCATTGCCGACTGAGTCTTGGCTGAGGATCTGTTAACCTCGTCCAAAAGTACGAAATTGGCAAAAACAGGACCAAAGACAGTATCAAACTTTGATGTCTGTCTGTTGTAGATCTGTGTTCCGATAATGTCGCTGGGAAGCAGGTCCGGGGTACACTGGATTCTCGAAAACTTGCCGTCTACAGCCTCTGCGATGGCTTTTGCCGCAGTGGTCTTTGCAAGACCGGGAACCGACTCGATAAGAACATGGCCGTCAGCTAAGATGGCCGTAAGAAGTGATGCCTCAAGAGTTTTCTGTCCGACAACAACGCTCTCAAAATAAGAGGATAATTTGCCGATCATTTCACGGCTGTACTCGAACTCTTCCTGAGACACCTTTGACTGATTTGTATCGTAAGACATTTTCAATTCCCCTTCAAAAAAAATTATAAACAAAAAGTATTTTACTATAATTTTATAAATAGTTCAAAATTATGCCAAAAAGGACGCACCACCCTGTCAGGCGAGCCTGACAAAGGAGTACGTCCCCATTATCTTCCGCCCTATGTCATATAAGACGGAACTTAATATTAACCGGTCACATCAGAACTCTTTTTTCTGCATGATCCTTATGCTTATCACCATGGAGATTGATACTATCACTATGCTTATGGCATATAGTGCGCATATCACGGCAACAGGCGAAAAAGTAGCCGCACTCGCTGCCATTGCCTCAAAATCCACTCCGATCATACCGCCCACATACTCAAGAGCGGTCTTTCCGGCAACGGCTATAAGAATAATGATACCGCATATTACGAAAAGAACGATCTTACCTTTTTCCGTGGAATACTTAAATTCTACGGGTATCATTACGGAAACTATGACGAAAAAGATGGGCAGAACCATGAAATCTTCAAGGAAAAGCTCAGGTGCGTTAAACGGTGTTTTCTGTATCATAAGGGTTATAAACTGTAAAACATCCGCAACCGCCCATGCCAGGAACAGTCCGATAACAGAAAAGATGTACTTGGCTACGGCATAATCCCCGGGACGAACAGGCATGGTCATCAGAAATCCCATTCCGTTTTCATGATTATCGTACGAGATCGTAGACAGGATCAGCATCAATGCGATCATGGGAAAATAAGAGACTATAAAGCTCGATTCCATTGCAAAGCTGATCATTATCGATACAAAAAAGTACAGGATAAGAAGCTTTTTCTGGCCCGATATCAGTCTGAAATCTTTTATCAATAAACCTTTCATAATTTTTTACCTCCCAGCATCAGGACGATAATGTCGTCGATATGAGCGTTTTCCACAACAGCCTTAGGGTAATTTTCCGCATAGAACTGTTTTTCGGAAGTAAGACAGGTATAGCTGTAGCTGTCTTTCTGAGTTGCGATAATATATTTCTTGTCCAGTGCTTCGTACTCTTCTTCTCCGACCTTTACCAGACCGTATTTTCCGAGAAGGGTATCGGTATCTTCATGAAGTATGATCTTTCCGTCGTCGATCATGTAGATATCATCGCAGAGTCCCTCAAGATCGGATGAGATGTGCGAACTGATGATGACGCTTCTATCCTGATCCTCTCCCAGATAATCCCTGATCATCTGAAGCACTTCGTTTCTTGCAAGAACATCGAGTCCTGCGGTGGGCTCATCGAGGATAAGGAGCGATGCCTTATGGCTCATTGCGGTCAGGACTCTCAGTTTTGCTTTCATACCGTTTGAGAAATCCTTTATCTGTTTATCGAAAGGAAGGCTCTGTTCCTTGCACTTCTTTCTGAAATCAGCCTCATCAAACTCCTCGTAAAATCCCTTGAGAATGCTGATGGCGTCATTCACCGTAAGTACCATGGAAAAACCGGCTTCGGCCATTGCTACACCGATATTCTTCTTATCTTCCCCGTTAAAATCCTTGGGATTCTTTCCGAGAACTTCTATCTCGCCGCCGTCGGTACTTATAAGTCCGAGGATGGCTTTTATGGTAGTGGTCTTACCTGCTCCGTTCTTGCCGATGATTCCGGTAACTCTTCCGGCAGGCACTTCCATCGTAACGTCTAATTTAAAGTCCTTATAATCTTTTTGAAGATTCTTTATTCTGATCATTTCGATCACCTTTCTGCCCCTAAGGCATAAGCGATAAATGAGGTCACTGCGGATCTTCAAGTATGATCTCGATCATCTCCCTGATGTCGTCATCGGTGAGACCTACGGATCTTGCTTTACTTACGGAAGCCGCAAAATCATCCTCGACAGCTTTCTTTCTGGCCTCGATAGCAAGCTGCCTGTCAGTTTCTGCAACGTAACTTCCTTTTCCGTGGACCGTTACAGTGAACCCTTCCTCTTCAAGTTTGTCATATGCCTTCTTGACGGTAAGAGCACTGATCTTTAATTCTCCGGCAAGGTTTCTTACCGAGGGGAGCGCTTCCCCCTCTTTAAGAGTGCCGTCTATGATCTCCTGCTTGATCTGATCCATGAGCTGCTCGTAAACAGGGACCATTGAAGTGTTGTTAATGATGATCTTCATTATGTATCTCCTTCACGATAAACAGCATATAACAGTTTATAACTGTTGTCAACTGT
>JAEEGL012281708.1_pt1 | contig 25258 bp, 18 predicted proteins | sample 9134231 | NCBI WGS metagenome assembly JAEEGL01 (sample SAMN16246548, study PRJNA631951) | gut metagenome | biome: gut microbiome; feature: rumen; material: fiber-attached | host: Bos | place: Iran: Karaj | collected 2018-10 | reverse complement strand
GCACACATATACGAAAGCATTGTACCAGGCAGTAATGCCACACAAAACGAGTATATGATGATTTCCGCACGGGAATATCTCCAAACAAACATCGAAAGTCCAACTTTGCGTGACATTCTCTGTGGGCAATCCGTAACAACCGAACTCAGCGATGAATTGCCACTCTATGCGTTTCTGCAATCGCTGAACTCGTTCATCCAACATTCCTACCGACTAAAAGGCGGCGGCGAAACACTCATAAAACAACTTGCCAAAAACATTACCGATTTAGGCGGAACATTGCTCAGGCGCCACGCCGTAACACAATTCAGAATCGGCGAAGACGGACAAATCGGAGGCGCACTGTGCGACAACGGAAAAGAACTGCACGCCGCACAATATATTTCAACACTACATCCCGCGGTGACAATGCAACTAATTCCTGACTGTAAACAAGTGCGGAACATCTACAGAAAACGATTCATGCGATTGAAAGATTCCAAAGGAATGTTCACCGTGCAACTCGTACTCAAACCCAACACCGTACCCTACCAAAACCACAGCATCGGAATTTTTAACAGCAACGACCTTTGGCATACCGATTACGGAAAAAACGCACCCGTACAGAATATGCTCATTAACTACAACGTGCCGGAAACAGATTCAAAATTTGCAACAAACATCGATTTGCTAACCCCAATGGAGTGGGACGCCGTAAGCGAATGGAGCGAAACAAACATTGGAAACCGACCACACGATTACGAAACATTTAAACAACAGAAAGCACAAGAGTGCATAACGATTGCACAAAAATACATTCCTGAACTTACAGGCAATATCGAACAAATATGGACAAGCACGCCTCTCACCTACCGCGACTACACTGGTACCCGTGGAGGCTCGGCATACGGCATCCGAAAATCATGTGTCAACGTGTTGGGCACACTGCTTTCTCCTTCTACTCCATTCCCGAATCTATTTCTTTCGGGACAAAACCTGATTCTTCATGGAATGCAAGGCGTGGCAATGACATCAATACTCACATGCAACATTATTTGCGGGAAAAACATTTTACAACAGTATCAATAAGCAACGGCAAATATGCATAACAAAAAAATGAATTGGCTTCGAAAACTACTTCCCGTGTTTACGTGGATAGGAATTTTCCTGACTCCGCTCCTCATCACAATTTTGGAAGGCCGATTACCATCTATGGACTGGTATCTCGCCAATTTTTTGCTTGTTTGCTCCATCTGCATTATTTTTTACGTGGATTTTTACCTGTTGGTTGACCGATTTATCATCGAAAAAAACAAATACGGAATGTTCCTCACGGTCAATGCAATACTTGCGATTATACTCATTTTTGCAGACTACAATGGCATCGGACACATATTGAAAAACCGCGAAGTTGAAGAAGTGAGCTTCCTGCTCGGCAATATATTCTCATTTTCATCTGTCTGCTTTATTTTATTGGCACTTTCTGTCAGCTTGAGCGTATCTATCAGAATGACAGATTATTCATACAAATCAGATGTGAAAATCTCAGAAATACAAAAAATGCAGGCGGAAACGGAACTTGCAAATCTTAGAAACCAAATTAATCCACATTTTCTGTTCAATACGCTTAACAATATTTATGCGCTCATTTCGGTTGACGCGACCATGGCACAAAGCGCAGTACACGACTTGAGCCACCTACTCCGCTACATAATCTACGACACATCGCCCGTTGAAGTGCCACTTGCGGGTGAAATAGATTTTGTGAAAAAATACGTCCACATCGAAGAATTGCGGTTAGACAAAAAAATCGACACACAAATTGATTTGCCCGACAACTGCGGAAATCTTAAAATTGCGCCGTTGCTGCTGATTCCGTTTATTGAAAATGCGTTCAAACATGGCATCAGCCATTCAAAAAAATCATTTGTGCACATCACAATCTCATTACGCAGCGACGTGCTCACCTGCCATATTGTAAACAGCAACCATGCAAAAAATAACGCGTCGTCGGGGGTTGGCATACAAAACACAACAAAACGATTAAATCTTTTATACCCAGACCGTTATACATTACAATACGGTAAAATCAACGAAAATACGTACGAAACATTTCTCACCATTAGATTACAGCAATGAATACTGATAGAATCATAACCTGCTCAATTGTTGAAGATGAACCACTTGCGGTACATCTTATGGAAGAATACGTTACCAAAACGCCCTATTTGAAATTATTGAACTCATATCTTGATGCCGAATTGTTTCTGGTTGATATTCAGAATGGTAACATCCCCGATTTGCTGTTTTCAGACATTCAAATGCCACAATACAACGGCATAGAGTTGAGCAAATTGTTACCCGAAACAACAAAGGTGATTTTTACCACCGCATACAGCCAATACGCCATAGAAGGATTTAAGGTCAACGCTCTTGATTATCTTCTAAAACCCATCAGTTACGAAGATTTTTTAACGGCAACAGAAAAAGTGCGTGCGTGGTTCGAAAAAGAAGACAAACTCCAACAAGCCGAAACGTTGATAAAAGAACACGAAAACCGCCCTGCCCTGCAAATAAAAACAGGGCGACAAACGTTGCTCATTCCTTTTGACGAAATTACAAGAATCGAAGGTTTGAAGGACTACATAAAGATTTTCTGTAAAAACGGCACGAAAATGCTTTCGCTGATGCGAATGAAAAACATTATCAGCATTCTTCCCGAACACAAATTTGAACGGATTCACAAATCACACATCATAAATCTGTCGGCTATCACAGCCTGCGATTCGAATTTTGTTGTTGTGGATGGGCAAAATATTCCAATTTCCAACAAATACGGCAAAAACATCAAAGAAAAGTGGATACACTATCTTGAAAACATGAAGATTTAAATCTTATTTTCCATCGCTGAATTTATGCACGAAACCCGCTATCTCACGTTTGTGTATTTCGCAGTCCGACCAATATTCGTACACCTCGCACACGTAATAAAAGACACCATCGGTCAATGACTTGCCCGTCTTGTAGTGAGTGCCGTCCCACAATAATTTAGGGTCTTCGGTTTCAAAAACCAACTGTCCCCACGCATCGTACAATTTCATATCAACTTTTTGTACAAAACGATTCTCAACAGGTCGAAACAATTCATTCTCGCCATCGCCATTCGGAGTGAACACGTTTGGCAAATCATAGAGCGGACAATTATACAAACACGTATCGTATTGATAACCACCAACATTACCAGCGGAATCCTCTGCTGCAACATAATAGCAGCCAGCCATATTGTCGGTTGAATCGATAAAAGAATGCACATACGAAGATATGTTTGAGGAAACTGAAGCAACCATTCGCCATTCCAGATTTTGGCAATCCTTGAAATAAATATGAACAGATTTTATCTCATCATCGCTGTCAACATTCCACGAAATTGTTCTTGAAAATGCGTCGCAGTCCTGCACAACTTTCAGAGGCATCGGCTTTGGCGGAATGGTGTCGGCGGGAATCGCACACAACAGTTGCGAATTGTTATACACACGCGACGGCAACAAATGGTAGTCGAAATGACCGCTTGTTTTTGCGTAATAGCAATATTCCTGCAAATTGTTCAGACCAGTGTCCCAAAACTCATCGTTTACAAAAATGCCAAGAGAATCGAACGATTCTCCATTTTTGCGATACACAAAAATCGTATCGTTCTCCCATCCGACATTTGCCTGTAAAAGCAATTTAACCTTATGATTATATGCCTCATACGTTAAAAATGGCGATGAAGAAACTGGCGGTGTGCCAATCAATCGTGGTTCTCCCGATGCCAAGGAATAAAATTCAATTTTGTAGGAATACACGGAATCCTTTGTATTGAGTTTCATATCCACAAAAGAAGTGTCGGTAAGTCCATCTATTTCAGCGACTTTTGTTAAATGTTCGCCATACATTCCCGAAGAACGGTACAACCAATACTGATATGGTTTTGGAAACGTGATGGAATCAAATTCCCGAGGAATCGACCATGCCACGTAGATTTCACCATTTTTCGCATCGGTTTTCTGCACGCTTGCATTCGTCAGCACGGGCGAAGACGGCACCAACTGGGCACAAATTTCGTCGGAAATATAACTTGAATATGCGTCCTTGAACACCGAACAAAAACGGTAACAATAGGTAAACCCTGGTGTCAAACCCAATCCCCTGTTATTGTCAAAATACGTTTTTTGCGAAGCGGCAACAGTTGCTATCTTTTCATAACTATCAGCCAACGTATCGGGCAAACCAACCTCGCAATACTTTGGTTTATAATCAATTGCGACACGTGAACGATAAATGTCGTACGCAACCACCTGCGATTCACACAACGAATCTTCCCAATTCAGCGAGACAGAAACCGACTGCGAATTTGCCGACAATTGTACGGGCGGATGACCAATGACTTTGATATTCACATATTTCATATCGGCAAGCGAGATTTTATCGTCGTCAACTGCCTTAAACAAAACCATATACGATTGTTCACGAATTTCGTCGCACGTAGGAATCCACACAAATTCAGAAATTGTTTGTCCTTTTTTCGAAGAAATTTCCTTGAACGTAGCTTTGTTGGCAACCTCAAACGGTCCACCCGACGCGGTCAGAGCAACATTATTGCTGTCGGCATCGTTTGCCACTACCTGAAAACGGACAGTGTCACCCACACGGACACACACGTCTTCCAACGGTTCTATTTTCGGCACAGTGTTGTTTGCGTCGAACACCTCAATCTGCATATCACGGACAATTTCGCCGATTTTCGTGCCTTTGCGCCATTCTTCAATAATCATAGCCACATTGTAACTACCAAGCACAATTGGCGCATCCCACACCATATCGCCCGAAACGGCATCGACATAAAAATCCTTGCTCGTCATCGGCATCGTGTAGCCGCTGATATATTCGCCGCCTTCGCCCGTGCACGTCGTCAACCGATAAGCAAGACTGTCGCCGTCGGCATCGTAGGCGGCAGGATTATGAATGAACTTCACGCCAATGGCGGCATTGTCAACAGGAGGATTCGTCAGCACCGGCGTGGTGTTTCCTCCCAAAATAGCATCGATGCGAAGCGTTGTGCTAATGGAAAACGGCACGTTCACCGATTCCACAATATTTATCACACCTTCGTTTCTGTTGGGATCTTCCATAGAAATGGTAAAAGTGCCCGGTCCCGGAAACGTGTGCGTGGTTTTGTAGGTGTTCAGCGTAAAATTATCGGGCAGATATTCCTCCGAAATACGAGGAATGGTACCCGACGTGCCGTCGCCCCATTGCAACGTCAGCACGTCACGCGACTTGTTCGCCTCGCTCGGCGTGTAGGTATAGGTAATGATTGTAATTTCGTAGATATAGCCCGAAACGTGTCTGTATGTAATTTCCCCAGCCCTGTTGTGAGTGGCGAGCGACAACAAGAACGAAAAAACAAACACAATGACGGTAACGAATCGCTTCATTCTTCTTCCTCTTCTTCTGGTATTTCAAACGAGAGCACTCCCGATTCACCAACTAAATTAGGATAGATCCATTCATCTTCACCAACTTGGTACGAAACCGCACGGGCATTGTCGCAATAGGCTCTTACATAGACAGTTTCTCCTTCTTGGAAACCTGATTCAATCAATTTGTCGATTGGTTTATACACGACAGCCGCCTGCTGTGAATTTCCCGATGCCGTGGAACTTCCCGAAACATACGAATACACATAATCGTCAGCCGAAACCGATTCTGAACGTCCGAAGAAATACCACGTAGCCAACGAATAGGAACTATGGTTTGCTGTAAAATGCAACGTCCTATTAATTGACAAAACTCCATTATCCAATGTAATAGACTCAATATCAACACTTCCCTGTGCTGGTTTTGTCAAATACGAAACAGCAATCGTGTCGGCACGCGAAGTATCGTGATAATGGGCATACACTGCATTTTTGCAATAGCCACTTTTGGAATATTCAATAAAATACCATCCTCCAATAGTTTTATCCAATTCCCATTTACCATTCGCGTCGGTTATTGTTCTGAACGTGGTATCGAGCACGGTCAATGGATTTGATGACAATGTGTCCACGCATCTGAAGGTTACCATCACATCGGAATTATCGTCTTCCGAGTTTCCCCATTCATTGTACAGCGACACGGAGCCCCACATTCCACGGAGCGTGTCGAGTTCTTCAACGTAAGCCTTTTTTCCGCACGATGGACTGAAAACCATTGCCACCACGGCAAACAACAAACATCCGACTACAGTTTTCTGAAATAAGCGCATAGCAATATTATTTGAGTTCAAAAATACATTTTTAATACGTAGAAACCACGCCTAATCCCATAAAATTACACTTTTTGAATAATACACAGATTTTTCACCCGAAATTCCAATTTAATTTGTATATTCGCAATCGTCAAATTATAGTAATTTTTAAACATTTAATTATATGGCTATTAGTGCATTACAAAAAGCGAGAGCACAATACTCTCCAAAACTTCCAAGTTCCATTAAATCAGGAAATGTGAAGATTAAAGAAGGTGCTGCCACTCAATCGGTTGCAGACCAAGAGGAAATCAAAAAATTATTCCCTAACACATACGGAATGCCAATCGTTACGTTTGAAAACGGTTGCGACTGCGGCAAAGCTACGATGCCAGCATTCAACGTTGGTGTAATTCTTTCTGGTGGACAAGCTCCTGGCGGACACAACGTGATTTCTGGTATTTTCGATGGTTTGAAATCAATCAACAGCGACTGCAAATTGTATGGTTTCCTTGGCGGACCAAGCGGTTTGGTTGACCACAAATATATAGAACTTACTTCTGCAATTATCGACGAATACCGCAACACTGGTGGTTTCGACATTATTGGTTCTGGTCGTACAAAATTGGAAGAAATTGACCAATTCGACAAAGGTATTGAGATTTGCAACAAATTGGGTATCAAAGCATTAATCATCATTGGTGGTGACGATTCCAACACAAATGCATGCGTGCTTGCAGAATATTATTTGCAGAAAAAAGCTGGCATTCAAGTAATTGGCTGTCCAAAAACTATCGACGGCGACCTTAAAAACGAAATGATTGAAACTTCTTTTGGTTTCGACACAGCCACAAAAGTTTATTCCGAAGTAATTGGTAACATTCAACGTGACGCCAATTCTGCAAAAAAATACTGGCACTTCATCAAATTGATGGGTCGTTCTGCAAGCCACGTAACATTGGAGTGCGCACTTCAAACTCAACCAAACATCACACTTGTTGGCGAAGAAGTTGAAGCAAAGAACCAAACTCTTGACGACATTGTAACCTACATTGCAAATATCGTTGCTAACCGTGCCGCTAAAGGTATGAACTTCGGTACATTGCTCGTTCCTGAAGGTTTGATTGAATTCATTCCTGCTATCAAAAAACTTATCTCAGAGTTGAACGATATGTTGGCTGCAAATCAAGCAGAATTCGACAAATACGAAAATGTTGACCAAAAAATCAAATTCATCGTTGACCACTTGTCGAAAGACAATGCAGCAATTTTTGAAAGCCTTCCAACAGCTGTTTCAAAACAATTGGCATTGGAACGCGACCCGCACGGAAACGTTCAAGTTTCTCTTATCGAAACAGAACAATTGCTTGCTGAAATGGTTGCTAAAAAACTTGCAGCTTGGAAGAAAGAAGGCAAATTTGTTGGTAAATTCTCCACACAACACCACTTCTTTGGTTACGAAGGCCGTTGCGCAGCTCCTTCAAACTTCGATGCAGACTACTGCTATTCGTTGGGACAAGTTGCAGCTCAATTGATTGCTTCGGGCAAAACTGGCTATATGTCGTCGGTTCGTAACACTACAAAACCAGCAGACCAATGGTTGGCAGGCGGTATTCCTATCACAGCAATGATGAATATGGAAAAACGTAATGGTAAAATGAAACCTGTTATCCAAAAAGCATTGGTGAAATTGGATGGTGGTCCATTCACATTCTTCGCTTCAAAACGCGATGAATGGGCTAACAACACCTGCTACATCTACCCAGGACCAATCCAATACTTCGGTCCATCGGAAGTGTGCGACCAAACGACAAAGACACTCCAATTGGAACATAAATAATCGTTGTTCCGATTACATACAAAAAAGGATTGGCAGAAATGTCAATCCTTTTTTTATTATATCAATTTTTTCAACTCTTTCAGGGAAATTTTTCCTTCATAGATTGCTTTGCCTGTTATCACTCCATCAATGCCTTGTTCATTTAAATTGAGAATATCGTCGATTGAGGAAATGCCCCCACTGGCAATTACATATAAATCGGGAAATTGTTTTTTTATTTTCACATACAAGTCAACATTTGAACCTTGCAACATACCGTCTTTGCTGATGTCGGTGCAGATTATTTTCGAAACACCTTCGGCAACGTAATCCTTCAAAAAATCGAATAAATTCAACGAAGTACCTTCCTGCCAGCCACTTACGGCAATTTGTTCGTGTTTGGCATCGGCACCAAGAATGATTTTTTCGCTGCTATATTTTTTCAGCCACGAAAGAAACATTTCTCTATTTTTCACTGCAATGCTTCCGCCTGTAATCATACTCGCACCAGATTCAAACGCTATACGCAAATCATCGTCGGTTTTCAAACCGCCCCCGAAATCAATCGTCAAATTTGTATGCGTGGCTATCGTTTCCAATACTTTGTAATTAACGATTCTGTTGCTTTTCGCGCCATCCAAATCAACCAAATGAAGACGTTTTATTCCGTTATCCTCAAATTCTTTGGCTACTTCCAACGGATTTTCGTTATATACTTTTTTTTGTGCATAGTCACCTTGCGAAAGACGCACGCATTTTGCGTCGATTATGTCTATTGCGGGAATTATTTCTATCATGTACTCTTTTTATTTTGTAGAGACGATGTACACATCGTCTCTACATTTAAACATCACGGTATTGTAGGGACGCGGCGCGCCACGTCCCTACGACACATTATTATTTTACAACTACTTGTTTGACAATCATATCCTTACCAGCAGTCATTTTCACAACATACACGCCAGCACGCAATGACTGATTGAACGCAAATTCCCCATTTTCGCCTGCCGTGCTTGCCTTTGCAACAGAATGGCCATTCATATCAAACACATCGAACGAAACCAAACGAGCTTCGGTGTCATATTTCACTGTAATAGAAGAATATTCATTGCCAAACGCCGTCATTGACGATGACGAGTTTTCTATCGAAGGAACAGCAACCGTTTCCTTCTTTGTAACACCAAGAATATCAATGTAATCGAATGACATCCATTTCCACGATGCTTTGATTTGAATGGTATTTTCACCCTCTTTCAATGGAACTTTCGTAGTATAAACACTCCACACTGTGGATTCAAACATCATTCCTTCCACTTGTTTTCCGTTCACAATCAAATCCTGTCCTTTAGGAGCCTGATAATTACACATATAGCCGATAAAAATCTCGTATGTGCCATCCTTCGGAGCAACAATACCATTAAACGTAACGGTTTCAAATTCAGTCACATCCAAATATTTTCCATTACTGCAATTTTTATCGTTCACCACGCCGCCACTGCCGACCAATACAGCATCTTCAGCTTCAAAACGGGCTTTCGAAAGATTTGTCACAATCACAGTAAAATTATCTGACTGCGTGTATTCGCCATCAACATACACACGGGCAAAAAACGTGTATTCACCCTCAGTAGCAGGAACTTGCCAAGCATATACCGATGACAATTCCGTGAATTCAGCAATAGAAGCATCTTCCCCTACACAATATAACTCTATTTTTTCCAGCGTCTTTCCTTCCGGAACAGTCGCATTCACATTAATCTTGAACGTTTCGTTTGGCGACGCGAAGTTTCCGAGGTCGGCACTTAACTCCCCCAATGCTCGTTCCTCCACCCCAAGAATATCAATGTAGTCGAACGACATCCATTTCCACGACGCGCCAATTGTGATTGTGTTCATACCTTTATCCAACGGCAACGTCATTTTATAAATATCCCACGTTTCCGAAGTAAATTCAATTTCGCCGTAGCTTACGCCGTTAACCGAAATACTTTGGCGTTTTGGTGCTTCGAAATTACACATATATTTAATGTATATTGGATATTCGCCAGCTTCGGGAGCATAAATATTTTTAAACGTCAATGTTACAAAATCGTGGAGAGCCATATATTTTCCGCCACTGCATGTTTCATCGTTGGTAGCAGCGCTGCCGCCTGCATCGCTATCAACCAAGATAGCTTTTTCAGCCTCGAAGCGGACTTTTTTCTGGTCAGTCACAATCAACGTGAGCGTGTCGGATTTCGCGAAATCGTCATTATTATTATATACGATTCCCGAAAATTTGTATTCGCCAAGATTTTCGGCTGCCGTCCATTTGTAGGTAAACGGTATTTCCGTTAACGTGGCAATTTGTTCGTCGCCCAAGAACAGCTCAACTTTTGTGACCTCAAAACCGCCCGGAGCAGTCGCATTTGTTTCAATTTCCATTTCATCACCCGGATTAGCCAAGATTCCCGACACAGAGTTCAGATTGATTCTTGGTTTGGGAGGAATCACGTGAAACGAAATTTTTGATTGCTCCACCTTTTCAGGATTCTGATTATCAACAACTTTTAATGTATATTCGCAATCTTCCGTCATCAAAAATTTAGCAGAAGCATTTGCATCAACACGTTCATCGTTCAAATATACAGTTGCATCGCCACCAGTTTTCCACGAGAACGTAACAAACGTTCCACCTTCAACTGTTAGAGGATTTTCGTCAACATTTTTTCCTTCCGACGAAGTGAAGTCAACAATTCCAAATACGGCAGGTTGCAAATCAATATAAAATGGACCAACAGGCAAGAACAAATCGCCAACCTTTCCATACAGATTCAATCCGCCCGGACATCTATCCCACGCATAGCGGATAGCCGCGATTTTTTCATCGCACGAAACCGTAACTTTATTATCTGCCAAAACAGCATTTGCGTACTTCAATTTACCCGATTCCGTAAGAACCGAAAACCATTTTATTTCGTTAGTTTCAAGCGGAGTCGCAACGATTTTGCTATCTTCGGTCTTCACATATTCCTGACACACAAGCCCTTCGCCTATATTATCAAATGATATTGTGACCGAACCATTTTCATTCACCACATAACTTTTCACATCTGGACTATATCCATTGATTGCCTCGCCATACACCAATTTCCGTGCGGCAAGCGCCAAACGTGCACCAATGGTCTGTTTGTCAGTTGGATGGATATTTCCCGCCAAACCAGCGTCAATAGTGATGATTTGTGCAGAATTACTCAACAGAGAAAGACATTTTGTTTGTTCGTTACGCATTGTCACCCACGCATGCGAAGCCTGTGGCGTTGAAGTCGGAATAAACTCATTGTCTTTTGTGGAACGAACTTCAGAAATATAGTTTGGCAACTGAACCCAAATCACAGGAAAATCGCCGATTCCCCATAATTCACGGTACGAAGTAATCATTTTAGAAAATTGCTGACTATAGAGTTTTGCATCATCATCACCGTCGCAGTTCGACTCCGCCTGATACCACAGCATCGCCTTGAATGGCAAGCCAATAAGCGGATTCACCATTTTATTGAAAATCTTAGTCGGTTGTCGTTCATCTTCGCCAGCAGCAAGCACAACATCCTGTTCGTCGTAGCCAAGCATTTCCTTACTCATCCACGCCTCCACGCGCGCACCGCCATACGAATTGTTTAAGATTCCTATAGGCATATCTTTATATGCATCAAGTTTTTTCAGTTCCAACACGAAGAAATACGCCGCTGCGGAAAAATTACCAACATTATTTGGCGTTGTAGGTCTCCACGTAACCGTTGGAAGTTCATCAGTAGGCTCGTAGGCAACACCTTTCGCAATTTTCATCTGACGAATGGTATTGTCAGTCGCAGCCGCCTTAACAGCCTCGTAATCATTACATTGACGAACCTCAAGTTCCATATTCGATTGGCCCGAGCAATAGAACACCTCGCCGAAGTACACATCTTTGTAGGTTTTGGCAACTTCGCCATTTACCGAAAAATTCATTTCGTACGGTCCCCCGTAATTAGTGGAAGGGAAAACGACCTTCCATTTCCCATTTTCGTCGGCAACCGCTTCAGAAGATTCAATGCCATTCCATTCTGCTTTCACTTTTGCGCCAGCATCGGCAGTTCCCCAGATAGGGACCTCCATTCCATACTGCAAAACCATACCAGCCTGAAACAACGGACTTGTCTTAAAATTTTGCGCATTCACAACATTTGAAAAATTAAGGATTCCTGCCAATGCAAGACAACCAAACAACAAATTTTTTCTTTTCATATCCATCTATCCAATAAAATCAAACAAAAACTTTGTACGAAAATACAATTTTTATCTATATTTACACCTCAAAAATTTAGATTTTATGAAAAATATAGAATTAGCCCCCGACAAAATGTTCTACACGATTGGCGAAGTTGCCAAAATGTTTGACGAAAACACCTCGCTCATCCGTTTTTGGGAAAAGGAATTCGACATAATCAAGCCAAAGAAGAACGCCAAAGGCAACCGTCAGTTCACGCCAGCCGACATCGAAAACTTCAAGTTGATACATTATTATGTAAAGGATTTGGGATTAACGCTCGAAGGTGCTAAACGCAAATTGCAGGAAGATTCCGACGAAGGCGTTGCCAAAATGAAGATTGTGGAGAAACTTACTGCCATTAAAGCTCGACTGAATGAGTTGAAGGAAAATTTATAATTGAGAATTGACAATTGAGAATTATGAAAAAACTTATTTTTATGGCTTTATTAGCCTCAGTTTCTTACTTCGCAATGATTAGTTGTGACGACAAAAACGACAACCCACAGCCGTCGTTTACAGTTTTCTATAATGACAACGACAACGGAAAAATCACCATTTCAGAAAAAAATATCATCACAATCATATACACGTATGATACGCAAACAAGCAATATTACGGGCATGACTGCATACATAAATTGCGAAGGAATGGAGTTTTATAATGAGGATGGCGAAATAATGTCAAAAGAAGAAGTTGTGAAAACGTATAATAATGGAATAGATCAAAATTATTCCAGTGTTTCATATAATGGAGTTATGGCAACAATCACCTATAGAGAAGCATTATATAAACAATATGGGAATCGAGAAAATGTAAGATTACTGTATGAAAATGAAAATTTTTTGCTTGTATTTCCTCCAATACCCATTGAAGCACAATGCTATGAAGATGAAAGCAGACATGAATTCAACGATGACAATAGTATTGTCCACCTTCTTTAGTTTTTGCAAAAATCTAATAAAAACTAACGAATCGTTATCTAAAACCACAAAATAATTCTATATTTGCAAAGTTCTTAATTAAAATTTTATTATTTGTTTAACGTAAATTTATTAAAACAATGAAAAAACGTATTTTTATGGCTTTATTAGCCGCAGTTGCAAGTTTTGCTTTCACTAGTTGTGGTGACAAAGATGATGATCCAAAACCATCTGGTTCAGTTGCGACAAAAGCAAGTTATAATGAATCAAACACAGGTTGTTATGTAGAATTTCCACAACCAGAAACAGACTTAGGTGCATCATCAACAAAAGTTGAATGGAAATGGGATTCCAACGGGAAAGTTACAGACTACACAGCAACAGTAACTTGTACATCAGCAGTTATTGCAAAAATCTCATACGAAACTTATATGAGTGAAAAAGATGGCGTAAACGAAGACGGTATTAAATCTGTCAGTCAGTCAGGAAACAATATCATTGTTGAATACGAAATTGATGAAAACATAGACACAAAAGAGGAAGCAATTTTAGCAGCAAAAGTAATAGCTTACGCAAATGGTGTTGAAGGTATTTCCGTAGATGATTTGATACCGTCAGACATTACCGATTTAGGAGGCGACGGCGAAGAAGAATAATTAGATATCTTAATTAAATTTTATTCAACATAATTTATTATCTTGGAATCCAGAAGTATCTACAGGTGAACTACTAGATGCTAAACAAGATGGTAATGTTGTTACTCTTTATTGGCCTATGCGAGAGGATATGACAAAAGAACTTGCAATCAGTAGGTATTAAAGCTATAGCAAAAACATATGGTGTAGAAGTTCCTGCTGATGCTGAATAAAAGAAATTCTTCATTAAATACAAGAAAAGCAGACTCAAACGGGTCTGTTTTTTTTGTGCTAATCCTGTACCGTTCCAATCAAATCATACACATCGGCATCGGTAATTTTTACAGAATAAAAATTGCCAACTTGAAGATTTTTTGATTTGATAAAAACTTCATTATCAACCTCGTAGGCATCGTATTGTGTTCGTCCCACAAAACCATCGTCTTCTTGTCTATCAATCAAAACCGAATACGTCTGCCCCACTTTGTTCTGGTTTTTCCGCAAAGAAATCTCCTGCTGGATATTCATTATAATTTCCTGACGTTCCTGTTTTACCGATTCTGGAATTGTGTCTTTGTAATGTTCGCCAGCATACGTGCTCTCTTCGTGCGAATAGGTAAACACACCAAGTCGGTCAAATTCAGCTTGTTGCACAAAATCAACCAATTTTTGGAATTCCTTGTCGTTTTCCCCTGGATGACCAACAATCAACGTGGTACGCACCGCTATGTCTGGCACTTTTGTCTTCATTTCCTCCATCAGCGCAAACGTTTCCTGTTCGGAAAACGAACGGCGCATTTTCTTCAAAACCACATCCGAAGCGTGTTGGAACGGAATATCAATGTAGTGGCACACTTTCGAAAGATGGTTCATTGAATCCAAAACCTCTTTCGGAAAATTATTCGGATATAAATAATGTAGCCGAATCCATTCTATGCCATCAATTGTCTGTAACTGCTCGAGCAATTCAGCCAACATATTACGTTTGTACAAATCGTAGCCGAAAAACGACAAATCCTGCGCAATCAGCGAAAGTTCCTTTACTCCTTGTTGCGCCAAAAAGCGAGCCTCAGCAAGAATGTGTTCCATAGATTCCGAAACATAACCGCCTCGTATTGAAGGAATTGCGCAAAATGCACACGAACGGTTGCACCCTTCAGCAAGTTTAAGGTACGCCAAGTGCTTAGGCGTGGTAATAACACGTTCCTGCAACAAATTTGTCTGTGTTTCCACTTGTAGTTCGTGCAAAATATCAGCGAACCCGCGCGCGCCAAAAAAAGAATCCACTTCGGGGATTTCGTCGCGCAATTCATTGGCATAACGTTGCGACAAACACCCCATCACATATAATTTCTTAATTTTTCCCGCATTTTTAGCCTGCACAGCGTGCAAAATCGTATCGATTGACTCCTGTTTTGCATCGTGTATGAAACCACAGGTGTTAATTATCACAACATCGGTAAACGATTCAGAATCAAACAACAGCTTATACCCCATCGCCTGCAACTGACGGGCAAGATGCTCGGAATCAACCGTATTTTTGGAACAACCAAGCGTTATAATGTTTACTGATTGCATTGTTCAATGGTTAAAAGTTCTCAACATATTCCTGAACTATCTTCGGATAATATTGATATTCAAGACTATGGACACGCGCCGCCAACAATTCGGGTGTATCATTTTCCAAAACGGGACACGTAGTTTGGAACAAAGGCTTACCACTATCGTATTCTTCGTTCACCAAATGGATGGTAATTCCGCTTTCCGTTTCGTGGTTCGCCAAAACAGCTTCGTGCACGTGGATGCCGAACATACCTTTGCCACCGTATTTAGGCAACAAAGAAGGATGGATATTTATAATTTTGTTGCGGTATGCATCAATCATCGTTTGCGGCAACAACATCATAAATCCTGCAAGTACAACAAAATCAACCTGTTCCGCACGCATGGAATCCAAAATAGTAGAAGAATTCCACAATTCATCTTTTGAAAATACTGTCACAGGAACGTTCAAACGCTGCGCACGCGCTATCACACCAGCTTTTGCATTGTTGCAATACACTCGAGTAACAACCATAGAAGTATGTTTATACGATTCTATTAAATTTTCGGCATTTGTACCTGAACCTGAGGCAAAAATTGCAATTTTTGGCATATTTCTGTTAATATCTATTTGATAACTTTTTGCCTGCAAAAATATAAATATTTGAAATTCAATGCAAAAACTTTTTCAATAGTAAAAGATTGTATCATTTTTCTTTTTTGTATAAAAAAAAAGGCCTTTATTTGCAGACGAAAACATATTTAATAACTAAACTTAATTACTATGTCAGAAATTGAATCAAAAGTAAAGGCTATTATTGTAGAGAAGCTCGGTGTAGATGCTTCTGAGGTAACAAACGAAGCTAACTTCACAAACGACTTAGGCGCTGATTCTTTGGATACAGTAGAATTGATTATGGAATTTGAAAAAGAATTTGGCATCACTATTCCTGATGATCAAGCTGATACTATCGCTACTGTAGGCGATGCTATTGCTTTCATCGAAAAAAATCAGAAATAAGTAAAATCTCCTATATTCTATGGAATTAAAAAGAGTTGTAGTTACCGGTATTGGAGGATTATCCCCTATTGGTAATTCCATAGATGAGATTTTCCACAATTTAACAGTTGGAACGAGTGGTAGTGGACCTATCACTCGTTTTGATGCTTCCAACTGCAAGACACGTTTTGCATGCGAGGTAAAGAACTTCGACCCGTCATTATATATGGACAAGAAGGAAGTTCGCAAGATGGATCTGTTTGAACAGTTCGCAGTTGCAGCGGCAACCGAATGTTTGAAAGATTCACATATTGATTTAGAATCCATTGATAGAGAACGCATTGGTGTCATTTGGGGCACAGGTATTGGTGGACTTGGTTCTTACGAGCCAGAAATTCGGGATTTCTACCAAAGCGGAACGAACATTCCCCGTTTCAGTCCATTCACCATACCAAAGCTCATCCCCAACATGGCCGCGGGTCTCATTTCCATAAAGTTCGGATTGTGCGGAATCAGTTATGCGACAGCGTCGGCGTGTGCTTCGTCGTCGCATGCAATTATTGATGCCGTAAACTATATTCGTTTAGGAAAATCCGATATGTTTATTACAGGAGGTTCCGAAGCGCCTATCAACGTAAGCGCTATCGGCGGTTTCAATGCGATGAAAGCCCTTTCGGAAAACAACGAGGAAATGGAAACGGCAAGCCGTCCATTCGATGCGTCAAGAGATGGCTTTGTAATGGCAGAAGGCGGTGTAGCGCTCATGCTTGAGGAATTGGAGCACGCAAAAAAACGTGGTGCGCGTATCTATGCTGAACTCTGCGGTTGCGGCATCACTTCCGATGCATACCATTTAACAGCTCCTCATCCTGAAGGTCGAGGTACTATCAACGTAATGAAATACGCATTGGAAGATGCGCATATAAAACCTGCCGATGTTGACTACATCAACGTTCACGGCACTTCTACCCCAATTGGCGACATTATAGAATTAGCTTCAATACAAAAATTATTTGGTGACGAGGCTTACAAAATCAACATCAGCTCCACAAAATCAATGACTGGCCATATGCTTGGCGCTGCGGGAGCTATGGAGGCTGTAGCATCAATTTTCTCAATCCAAACAGGCATTATTCCTCCGACAATCAATTTCAAATCGCTTGACGAGAAAATTGACGGAAAACTAAACCTAACAATCAACGAAGCTCAAAAAAGAGACGTAACCTACGTCTTGAGCAACACATTTGGATTTGGCGGACACAACAGCACCATTATTTTCAAGAAGTATAGTGAATAACATTTTTTTTCGCATACGATTATTGTTTGTTCCCCAAAAAGACAGGAATTTTGCCATTGCCCTATATAACATTCTTGGATTTGCACCTAAAAATCTTGATTTATATAAATTGTGTTTTATCCACAGGTCATCATCGCTTGTATATAAATATGGGAGCAACGAACGATTGGAATTCCTTGGCGACGCAATTTTAGATGGAATAATCGCCGATTATCTGTATATGAAATTTCCAAAAGCGAAAGAAGGAAATTTGTCACAAATGCGCGCTACTATTGTCAACCGCAAGAATATGAACGACATTGGCATTGACCTAAAACTACAAAAACATATTTTGGCGCGGATTCCCAATCTCAAGAAAAACGACGCCATTGGAAACTGCTTGGAAGCGTTAATCGGTACAATATACAAAGACAGAGGCTACCGCAAGGCAAAAGAATTTGTGATCAATAAAATTATTTACCAACACACCAACATTCAAACATTACCTGAAGATAACACGAACTACAAAAGCACGTTGCTTCAACTTTGCCAGAAAAACAAGTTGATGTTGGAATACAACACCGAACAAATCGAAAATCCAACGAGCAAAAAACCGATGTTTGAAAGCAAGATTTTGATAAACGACACGGTTGTAGCACAAGCCACGGGTTCGTCAAAGAAAAGTGCGGAACAAGCTGCCGCAAAAATCGCATTGAAAAACCACAAGGCCTAAACGACCATTTTCACCCGACTGCCCTGAACCATATCCTTGGTGACGATTATCTGCTTATCGATTTTCTTCAGCGCATCAACGTGAGAAATAATGCCCACCAAACGATTCCCTTCCGTAAGATTATTCAAAGCGACCAAAACTTGTTCCAGATATTCTCCATCGAGCGTTCCAAAACCTTCATCCACAAAAAGCGTATCCAACGAAACCCCACCCGCAAAAGACTGCACTTCATCGGCAAATCCAAGTGCCAACGAAAGAGATGCGATAAACGACTCTCCGCCCGAAAGTGATTTCACATCACGAACCGAACCATTGTAATGGTCAATCACATCCAAGTCGAGACCAAACTGCCCAAACTTATTCTGTGCCTCTAGTCTTCGTTTCAGTTCGTATTGTCCACTTGACATAATCATAAAACGAGTATTCGCATATCCAATAATTCTGTCGAAATACGCCATTTGCACGTAGGTTTCGAGCATTATTTTATCTTTTCCGTTCAATTTTCCGTTTGCCGTATCCGATAAATTCGATTTCCACGCATACTCTTTTTCCAACGCCGCCAAAGCGCCAGATTTTTCTTGAATTTCCTTCAGCGCGTTGCTGTTGCTGTCAATTCGTGAAGATATAGAAGTTTGTTTTGCACGCACATTTGTAATTGCTTGTTCTATGTCTGTTTTGTTACGCATAATTTCGTCACGGTTCAGCGTACATCCTTCCGCAACCTGATCCGAAAGAGTTTTTATAGCCGAAGCTAAACTGTTGATTTCCTTTTCACAGTTCAAAAAATCCCGCTGCGAGTCCTCTATAATCCGTTCTATCGCCTTTTTACTGTCTTGGATTTCACGGATTTTTTGTTCCGCTTCATTTTTTCCCGAAAACAGCAACTCAGTCTTCAACGATACCACATTTTTTTTGTCTGCTTCCTGTTCTACCTTGAGTTTTTCTATTGCATTCTGCAACAATGAAATATCGTTTTTTAAATTCTCGAATTTCTGTTCTTCTTTAGGAATAAGCACAAACAAATCATCTTTCCGTTGTTTCCTTTTTTCCTCTTGTTTGATTGTTTCCAACAACGAAGATATTTCGGTTAACAATTGATTCTTTTTCAGCAAGATATAGGATTTCTTATCAGAAGGATTTTCATTAAAACGGGAGGTGATTTCCGTCTGAATAGTACGTTCATTTGTTTCGCACGTTATTTTTTGTGCAGCGCATTTATTTGTGCCATTCGTAACGCGCAGTGCCAATTTATCCAATTCTGTTTTGAGTAACTCTAATTCCTGTTTTGATGGAGCCTCCGCCGATGCATGAGCTTTTGCTGGATGTTGCAACGAACCACAAACCGGACACGGTTGCCCGTCAGCAAGCGTTTCTGCAAGAATTCCAGCCTGTTCAGCAATGAATAATTTATATTTTTCGTCATGCTCGCGCTGCAACGCATCGTGATGTCTTACAATTTTTGTTAATTCTGTCTGCCAATGCTGTAAATCTTGAAAATCCTTTTCTAAATCAGCAATTTTATTCAAAAGATTCTCCAATGTATTGAGCAAATCTTTTTTATTTTTCAAGTCATTTTGCAATGACTGAAGAACTTCGCCAGCATTCTGCAAATCAGTATGTTCCGATTTTAATTTAAGAATGTTTTGTTCTTGTTTTTTACGAGCCTCGTTCAATTGCTCAAGTTTTTTCTCCTGCTCGGTTTGTTCGATTCCTTTACGTGCCAAATCCGATTGAAATTTCGCCAAATCATTATATTTAGGCAGATTCTTCTCTATAGTTGCAGATTCAGCAAGCAATTTTTCAATTTCTGGTTTTCGTTGTTCAGCTTTTTCTTTTTGCTCTTTCAAAACATGGAATCGTTGTTGTTTAACGTTTAATTTCTGTTGTGATTCATATAGAGTTTTTGTAGCTTTTTCGTATGCATTAAATTTTGTAAGTTGCTGAACGACAAGATTTTTTCTTTCATCCAAAGATTGTATTTCCTGTTGTAGCAACTGTAAATCCCGCGAGTCAGAATCAAGTAGCGACTGAACAAACGAAACAACTTCGGAAATTGGCAGTTCACTATTTTTAGCTTTTTCCAACTGTGAAACATTTTCCATCTGTTCGTTGCTACGAATACCAGAAACATACTGTAAAATACTCTCACGCAGCCGTTTACAAGAATCACCCAATTCCTTTTCTATTCGTTTCAGTTCTTCTTGTAAATCCACAAATGGTTGTGTTTTAAATATATGGCGAAATATTTCTTGTCGTTTTGATGTATTTGTCGTGATTAATTTATAGAAATCACCTTGCGCAATCATAGCAATTTGTGAGAACTGGTTGTAATCAAGGCCCAGAATTTCACGTATTTTCGCTTTTGCATCCATGTTCGTCAACGGTGCAGCGTTTGGCAAAGACAGCAATACTTTTTCGTATTCTATTTTCGTACCCTTTCCCCGTTGTTTTTGCACCATTTGAGCGGGTTCACGCCGAACGGTATAAACCTCCTGCGCATATTCAAATTTCAATTCCACAAAACAATGCGCACCTTCATCGGCATATTTCGAAATGAACATATCGGGAGTTCGGTTACTGCCACTTGCACTGCCATACAAGACATATGTAATAGCATCAAAAATGGTGGTTTTTCCCGCACCAGTTTCTCCACAAATCAAATACAGACCTTTTTTTCCAAAACGGGAAAAATCTATTACCGTTTCCTGCGCATACGGTCCAAAAGCAGACATTGTTAAACAAATCGGCCTCATTTTTCCCAAATTTTTTCGATTAAACCTTGTATAAATTCAGATTGCTCGGTGCTCATCGGCTGATTATTCTGCATTTCAAACAATTGTGAAAAAAGAACATCGGGCGTTTTTGAAACATCAACCTGCTGCACAAAACCGCTGGAAATAGCCTGTGTTCGTTTATTATCGTAGCGCAACTCCATAATGTTATGGTAAATTGTCCGCAATTTTCCAATCGCATCGGGAATATCAGTTTCATCGGTCAACGTAATTCTAACAAAATCAGACTGATATGATGTATTTTCATAAAATGATTTTGCGACCAATTCATCGTATGTTCCCCGCAAATCGTGCCAATCATGAAGAGGGACAAGAGGTTCAAGCGAAATTTCAACAGCGCCTTTTGCACCAAGCTCTACAATCGTAACACATTTTGAATCAGAAACTTCCGAAAAAGAATATTTCAGCGGACTACCCGAATAACGAATCGTTTTCCGACCACAATCTTGCGGACGATGCAAATGTCCAAGGGCAACATAATCAAAACAATCAAACACCGACGAATCGACATTATCAAGTCCACCAACAGAAACATCCTCGGAATCAGAACGTTGAGAGCCAGTCACAAACTGATGAGCAAGCAATATATTCCGTTTTGAAGTATCAACATTCATATTTTGGATAGCAACACGCAACGCATCATTATACGATTCAATCGTTTCATTCTCAAAGAAATGCCGTACAGTTGACGGTTTTATAAACGGCAACATATACACCATAACCTCCCCGAATTCATCGTTTATACCAACAGGTTGCATGGTGCCATCATACACGGGCGAGACAAATACATCGGTTTTACTCAAGATTGCGGATGCAAAAGCTATTCGTTCAGCCGAATCGTGGTTTCCACTTGAGATAAACAATTTCGCACCAACAGGAATTGTAGATTTTAGTTCCGACAAAAACCAATCAAACAGTTGCACCGCTTCGGCTGACGGAACAGTTTTATCATACACATCACCAGCAATCAACACTGCGTCGGGATTTTGTTTCGCTATAACTTCGAGAATGCGCCGAAAAATAAAATTTTGCTCCTCGAGCATAGATTTCCCATTTATATGCTTACCAATATGTAAATCAGACAGATGAATAAATTTCACTTTTGTATTTATTTGATATTATTGAACCACAACCGACACTACCGTTGCTCCAACAGCAACCACATAGGCACCAGCCACGGAAATTGAATATGACGCAAATTGAGTAGATATTCGTTCCGATACGACACAATGTCCATTCACATCAAAAATCCGCAATAATTCGCCCTCGGCTTGTTCTACCACAATATGTTTCTTTTGCGGATATACGTTAACATGACTGAGTAGCGACGGAACACCAGTTGGGTCCAATTTAGGAATAATGACATCAGCGTTAGAAATTTCGTGCGTTGCCGCCTCACTATCGAAAATTGAATGACAAACTGTACAATACCAATGTTCCTCAACGCCTTCATCATCAACTGTTGGAGCGATATACGCCTCGTGCTGGAGCGAGTGCCCAAGTGCAGGAAGTTCCGATTGCTCTACCAACACGGCGCCACACACAGCGCATTGTACGCCATCGCTCAAACCTGTTTCGGTACACGTTGGCTGAACCCCTTCCACAATCATTTCCGTATGCGGAACAATTTCCAAAACGGAAACCTTGGTATCCTGGTATGTTGCTTCGCCCAACATAACCTTCGCCATATAAATAATCGCACCTTCCGCCGTACACGTTGCAGGAACAGTTTTTGAAGAAATCTGAGCATGTTCCGTATGCGTGTGTGTCGCATCGTTCGCACAAACAAAATCAACCGACGCTTCTGAGAAATCATCCGTCCAATGCCATCCTTGCGAAACATAAGCGTGCCCCAAAGCAGGATATTCAGTCGGTTCAGTTAGAATTGTACCACAAACTGAACAACGAACTCCTTCAGAATGCCCTGGTTCTTCGCACGTTGGAGCCAACTCAGGAATAATCTCCTCTGTATGAATTTCCGAATACGACAAATTCAACGATTTTATGTAGTAAATCGCCCGTTGTCGCTCATACGGACTTTCAGTATGGAGCAACAATTTGGGCGATGTCGCCACCACAGAATCAATCGGGATAGTGAATTCGTAAGTATATTCCTTCTTTGGTACGTACATTGTCGAATTTTCAAGTTTTATGTACGGCTCACCAATAATACTACGCATCGTTTCCGAATCGACAAGCGAAAATGCGAAGAAATCAAGTGGAATATCAGGAATGACAGTTATAGATAAATTCAACACGCTACATTTTGTCGGAGCCGCAAGTTTTGTCGAAAAAATACCTTCGTACAGATATTCATATTTATCTTGTCCGACAAGAATCAACGAATGTGGATTATCGTATATTTCCGTTCCCGCCGATTCATACATAATTTCAAAATCTGAGAAATTAAATTCGCACGCATTGTTTGTAAACAACGGCGACGAACTCGTTTCCTCAGGAGTGCAAACAAAATCAAGAACCGTATATTTTAGCTTATTACCGAGCGAATCACGCATTACCGTCACCGTCAGCGGAACTTTCGCAGTAAATTCCTCACCAGCAACAACTTGTATTAACGATGATTTTTCGCCTAACGAAACATTACGCAACGTGTCAACAAGTTCAAATTGAAGTGTTCCCGAATAATTTGCAACGCCAGTCATAGTAATCAAAAAGAAATCACCAGTTGTCGGCGACCAAAATCTATCCCAATAATATTCAGTTGCGCCATACAATTCTTTTGTAAATGCGTCAAGGAATTCATCAGAAACACCATCGCCATCAATGTCATTTCCTGCTTCATTGTAGTGAATGCTAAATTGAGCAGAGAGAGTTTTCGTCTTCAAATCCGAATATGTTTGCCCAACAAATTCCGTTTCTACCACAAACAAAACCTCTGGATTAGCAATGCCTGCGTTTGTTATCGTATCAACAACCGTTGTAACTTCAACAGAATCAATGTGATTAGCATCATTTTTACATACAAATCTGATTTTTGCCCCACTCCAATCGTCACGCCATTCCCAACCTTGTGACGCATAATCGTGACCAAGTTTTTCTAGTGTAACTTCCTTTGTGTCAGCATATTTATTTCCTTCGAACTCAGCATTCGCCGTATAAACAATTTTTCCGTCCGTTGTACAGGTTGCGTGTGTCGTGTCGGTGGTAACTACGGATTCAACGGTTTCAACGTGGTTCGCATCGTTTTCGCAAATAAACTTCACACGTGCTGATTCCTTGTCTTCTGCCCACTGCCATTCATTCAATGCATATTTGTGATTGATTGCAGGAAGTGTAACTTCTTTTGTATCAGAGTATTTTTGTCCTTCAAATTCAGCATTTGCAGTATAGACAATTTTACCATCCGTTGTACAGGTTGCGTGCGTCGTGTCTGTAGTGACAACGGCATCAACGGTTTCAATGTGGTTTGCATCGTTTTCGCAGACAAATTTCACAAGTGCGGATTCCTTGTCTTCTGCCCACTGCCATTCATTCAAGGCATATTTGTGATTGATTGCAGGAAGTGTAACTTCTTTTGTATCTGTGTATTGCTGTCCTTCAAATTCAGCATTCGCCGTATAAACAATTTTTCCGTCCGTTGTACAAGTCGCGTACGTCGTATCGGTGGTAACTATGGATTCAATGGTTTCTTCGTGGTTCGCATCGTTTTCGCAGATGAATTTCACACTTGCGGATTTTTTGTCTTCTGCCCACGACCATGAATCCAGTGCGTAATCGTGGCCAAGTTTTTCAAGCGTAACTTCCTTTGTATCAATATAGTTTTGTCCTTCAAATTCAACATTTGCCGTATATACGATTTTGCCGTCAGTCGTACAAGTCGCATGCGTCGTATCAGTGGTAACTACGGATTCAACGATTTCAATGTGGTTCGCATCGTTTTCGCAAATGAACTTCACACTCGCTGATTCCTTGTCATCTGCCCAAATCCAAGAATCCAACGCATAATCATGGTTGATTGCGGGAAGTGTAACTTCTTTGGAAT
>JAEEGL010468188.1_pt1 | contig 25258 bp, 20 predicted proteins | sample 9134231 | NCBI WGS metagenome assembly JAEEGL01 (sample SAMN16246548, study PRJNA631951) | gut metagenome | biome: gut microbiome; feature: rumen; material: fiber-attached | host: Bos | place: Iran: Karaj | collected 2018-10 | reverse complement strand
CAAAAATTAGTATGTATATCAACAAATCCAGGTGAAACTATTAATCCACTGGCATCAATTACATGGTCGGGATCTTTAATTTCTTTATCACCAATTGATACTATCCTTGAATTATCATTATGAGCCTCAAGCACTAAATTGGCCTTTTTGTTAAATTTTGTTTTTGGATTAATTATTAATCCATTTTTAATCAATACCTTCATATATTTCTCCAATTAGCTCTCATGAAAAAGCGGATATACCTCATCGCTTTCTTCATTCTTTTCAATAATTGATTCAAGTTCCTCTTCTTCTTCATCAATATACATATCTGTTAAATCTGCACTTGGTTCATAAATATTTACTTCTGATTGTAATCTTTGATATATATAATAATCATATATCTCATTTTCAATTGATTTTGTACCATATAATTTTACTAGCTGATCATATGTTGAGTTTTCATGCAGAGAAGCAAATTTTTTAAAGTTTTCAAACCAAAATTTTTTAACATTATCATCAATTTTTATATCTTTATATATTTGTTTTAGTTTTCTATTAATCATAATAGGTTTTAAATTATTAATAGCTTTATTAACCGCAGTTTTATAGTAATCTTTAATAGTATAACCAGCATTTGATATCAAGTCTTCAAAGTTAATATCAAATTTTTTGGCAGTATCTATATCATTAGATATAACAGTTGCAAATTGCCAAGCTATGGCTTCATTAGATGGAATAAAAAGTGATTGTTCAAGAAGCGCTTCTTTAATCTTTGATTGATATTCCATATTGACAATAAAATTTCTTTCGTCAGTAAGAATCTTGTTCACTTCTTCCCTAAATATATATGAACTTGTAGATTTTGATGGAGAAAATTTATAATAAAAATTTTCATCAGTTTCTGGAGTTCTAGCATTATAAATTCTATTAATTGTTACGTTAAAGTTTGCAACTTTTCCTGCAAGAAGTGGATTTGGATAATCATCAGGGAGTGTTACTGTTACTGGATATGTTCTTCTTGTTCTTTTTGCAATTAATTGATTTTCAAAACCTTTTATAAAAGTATTAGATCCAATTGCAAGCATTACACCGCCATCTTCAGGATTTGTTGAGAGTTCTGGATAAGGTACATTATCTACAAATCCAACAAAATCAATATTAAGCATGTCGCCAAAACTTACAAATTTTTTATAATCATAGTAATATTCCACATTTTTATCGCGTAGCTTTTCAATATAAGTTTCTACATCACCAGAATAAATATCTGTGTATGAGGTTTTTTCAATATTAATTGTTGATAAATTTGGAATACTAACTGTTCCTAGGAATGACGGTTCATCGGGTACTACTACTTCTTTTAATGTTAAAAGAATATCCTCGTCAGACAAATCTTGTATTTTCTCATTAATTTCATATCCTGTGTTTGTCATTACATATGAACAAGATGACAAAATAAGTAGTAATGCAAAAATTAATATATAAAATATATTTTTAAAACTGGTATAAATATTTTTACATATATTATGATTCATAAAGTGCTTTATACGCTAGATATGTATTATAAATATCAAGTTTACTTGTAATTTCAAATGGTGAATGCATCGCAAGAACAGGAACTCCAAAATCAATAGTATCTATATTTCTCTGACTCATATATTTTGCGATAGTTCCACCGCCTCCAATATCAACTTCACCTAAGTCGCCAGTTTGCCATATAACATTTTTCTTATCAATTATGTCAATAACTTTGGCCATCGTTTCACATGATGCATCATTAGAGCCAGATTTACCACGAGAACCAGTGTATTTTGTTATACATGGACCTTTATTTAAATATGATGAATTATATTTATCAAAAACATCAGCAAAAGTAGGGTCATATGCTGCATTAACATCAGAAGAAAGGCAGAGTGAGTTTTTATATACTTCTTTTATGTCAATATTACTGTCTAGACATTTAACAAAATCTTCTAAGAAATCAAAACTAAAATTAGATACCATACCAGTATTGCCTTCGGAACCTATTTCCTCCTTATCAGTAAAGACAGTAACTGTGGTCTTATTTACATTTTTGGCTTCTATTTCGGCAATAAGAGCTGGATAAGCACAAACTCTGTCATCTTGACCATATCCACCTATCATGGATTTATCAAGACCTATATCACAAGGTTTAGTTGCAGGAACAAATTCTATCTCACTTCTTATAAAATCTTTTTCTGTAATATTATATTTTTCATGAAGTATTTCAAGTGCTTTTAATTTAAAAGCTTCTTTTACTTCTTCATTGCTTGATTTATCAATGTATGGCAGTGATGCAATAATTATATTCATCTCAGAGGCTTTAATACCTTCTGATAATTTTCTATCATTTTGTTTTTGGCCAAGATGTGGCAATAAATCACTAATCACAAATTTTGGCTCATCATCTTTTTCGCCCAAAATAATATCAACACTTGATCCATCTTTTAAAAATACTTTACCATGCATTGCAAGCGGAACACATACCCATTGGTATTTTCTGATTCCGCCATAATAATGTGTTTTAAAATATGCTATTTGATCTGATTCAAATAGTGGGGTAACTTTTAAATCTATACGAGGGCTATCTATGTGAGAAACACAAAAATTAATACCTTTATCTATTTTTTCGTTTCCTACAGTACAAAGTATGATACTTTTAAATCGATTATTATAATAAACTTTATCTCCAGGTTTGTAATTTACTTTTTTATCAAACTTTTGATAACCATTTTTAATTGCATATGATTCAATGTATTTAGTTGCTTCCCTTTCTGTTTTAGCACTTGCAATAAAATTTTTGTATCCTTTAGAAAATTCTTCGGCCTTACTTATTTGGCTCTCATCAATATAAGCAATATGTTTATATTCAAATTTTAACTCTTTAACATCCATAATAATTTCTCCTATTTTATAAAATGTATTTTATCTAGAGGGTAGTATTCTAAAAATACTTTACTTATAATTTCATATCTATTCACATAATGTTGATTATTCCAAAATCTTGCATCTTCTGAATTATTTCTATTATCGCCGAGCATATAATAACAATCCTTTGGTATTACAATATCAACAGATGGGTAAAACTGATCATCAACAATCATATGATCATTTAAATATGGCTCATCAAGCTTTTCTCCGTTAACATAAACATATCCACACTTAACAGTATTTCTGGCACCACTGTTTACAACTTCTGATTTTTTCATATCATCAATTGAAACATCATATTCATATTTAATCTCAATATGATCGCCAGGAAGTCCAATTACTCTTTTAACATAATAAACTTTTTGTTTTCCATCATCAGGAGTTCCACAGTACGGGCAGGTTCTAGTATTATCTTTTCTATAAATTCTTCCACAGTTTTCGCCATCACAAACATAACCAAAATCAAAAACAACAACATCTCCTCTTTTTGGATTTACAAAATTATAAATTTGTCTAAGCCCAAAAGTTCTACCTCCAACAGGTATGGTAGATTCCATAGATCCAGTTGGAATAAAAGAATTAGTTATTAAAAATGAATTTATAAATAATGCAACAAATAATGCAATAATAATAACTTTGCCTAGTTCAACTAATTCAAATACAAAACCACGGTAGTTTTCATTATCGCCTTCTTCTTCATTATTTTTTTTATTATTTAGAGCTGTTGTAAAATTTGTATTTATTTTTTCATATTTATCAAAAGTGCTGTTTTGATCACTTTTGTTAAATTCTTCGTTATTAATCATATCAAAATTATATCATTTTATCGTTTATTATTCAATCAATGTCTAATAAGCCATATCTGCCCCATTCATAATTTCTAAGCGACTGAATAAATTCATATTTCGTAAGTTTTATGTTTAACTCCGTAGACATATTCTTTAGCGAGAGTCCTAAATATTCATTAATTGAAAGCAAACCATTTTTAAATTGTTTTTCAACTTTTTTAGTTTCAATCGAGAGAATTTCACTTTGATATATACTTGCAAGATATAAAAATGACTGAGCATAACAGTTAGAGTATGTTGCTTCAAGTGCAGATTCAACCTTTTGAGCAATCATATTCAGTCTTGCATCCATGATACCAATGTCTGATTCATGTTTAGTCTTTGGACCTTCTTGTCTTGCATTTATATATGTTTGATTACTATTTGATGCCATATTATAATCACTATCTAAATTAATTGAATAAAAATAATCAAGATCAACGTCTGGTTCAGTTAATATTATTTCCTCGTCTAGATTATATCCAAGTAGAGTTTTAATTTGATTTAATACATTGTTTTTGTTTGTAATCAGAGTTTCTTTTGTACTTTTTGCAGATTCATATTCAAGTTTTGCAAGATTTGCATCCTGGGCTGTTGCAAGTCCTAATTTAATATTATCCTTAGTTAAATTATAAACTTTTAAATATAAATCTTCTTGCTTTTGTGCAAGATTGCAATATGCAACTATTTGTAAATAACCTAAATATGCACTCTCAATTGATTTTGTAAGGGCAAATTTTCCATGAAGAACATTTACATTATTTGAAACATTATTAGAGAAAACAACCGCCTTTGCAAGATTTGCCCTAGCTTTATTAACACTTCTAAGTGATGCTCTATATTGTGCAATAATTTCACTTGGAACTTTATTTTTAACCATTTCTTTAATTGCATCTCTTAATTCATTGGCATTTTCATCCATTTTAAGTGCGGCTGTATCAGAAGCACCCATACTTAATACTGCAGAATCAACAGCAATGCTAGCAGTGTCTAAAATATTCAAATATGTATTTGAATAATATTCTATTCTATTTTGTAGTTCATTAAACTCAATTACATTATCTGATAGAGCTTCCCATTCTTCTTCATTCATTTTATCTGGTATTAGATTTGGTCCAAGTTTTGGATTCTGAAATGGCATGGCATAGGATTTGACAAAAAATAATAATATAAAAATATTAAAAAAGATATATGAAATTTTTCTAATTAAATATTTATTTTTAATATATACATCCATAATTAACCAACGCCGGCACTTGCCAAACCATCAATTGCAGCTAAATAATCATAATAGGTTATTGCGAAATCATAGTAGGCAACTTGTGCATTCTTCATCGCAACTTCTTTTTTATATTCTGCAGTTTTATATTCCCTGTTACTTACAGAACCTAATTTATATTCTTTTGAAATCTTTTTAAAATCATCATCTGATGCAAGAGATTTTTCTTGCAAAAGCATAAGTGAGTTCATTGAATCTTTAACAGATCGAAACTTAGTTTCAATATCTGCTCTAATAAATGCCTCTGCATTATTAACTAACAGCTGATATTTTGATTTTACAGCATCAGTTTGTGAATTTGATAAACTTCTAAGATAAATTTTATATTGATAGTTATTATTAACTGCGTTGTTCTTATCCATTTCTGGATTTGTTTGTGTTACTATATTAAAATCAATAAGTGGAAAAGGTGAGATTATTACACCATCATCTTTATATTCTTTCCCTAATGAAATAAGTAGATTCTGTTTAATTTGATTAAAATTACTTAAAGCTATTATTGTCTCAGACTGCTTTGTAAAATAATCAACTTTAGCATTTAACGCATCTACTTTTGTAATTGCACCGAGTGAATATTTGTTTTCTGCACTATTATATTCTCTTGATGCCTCTAATTCAGAAAGAGCAGCAATTTCGTGGAGTAACTTTGATTTATAATAATTAATAAACATCTTTTTAGTACTTAAAAGTATGCTTGCTTCTTGCATCATACATGAATAATAGTTAATTAAGGAATCTGAGACATTATTATCGGCATTCATCTGCATTGCATAACTTTGGGCCTGATACATAGCTTCTTGTGCACTACTTGACGCATCATTGGATAAACTGTCAAAGTTTTCTGCAGCATTCATGTAGCTATCTGTGACATCATTGTTATTTTTATTTGTTTCATAATTATTCCAAAGGTTCCTTACCTCTGGGTTGCAATCATGTATGATTTTATCAAGTTCATCCCATTCAATAATATTATCAGAAATTGCAAGTTTTTCTTCTTCGCTTCTAAGCTTAAACATTGGGTGCACTCCATCACTATCTGGAGGTAAAATCTCTTCTTTTGAGTAGCATACAAAATAATTAGAAGTAAAAATTGCAAGTACTATTAATAGGCATAGTATTCTTTTGTAAACTTTATACTTCATTATTTACCGCCATATTATCTCTATTTATTTCTTTTTGAAGATTTTCAGCATCTATTTGTCTTGCCACCTTTGGTGCCTGTTGTTTCATTTCATCGTAAATGCTTCCTTCTTTATACATTAGTTTATAAAATCCTGGAAGAATAAAAAGTGCCATAAGTGTTGAAATGGCAAGGCCACCAATGTCTACAAGACCAAGTGGCTTCATAATCTCTCCATTTTTTCCATAAGCAAGTGCCATAGGTACCATAGCAATGATTGTTGTAAGCGTTGTCATAAGAATAGGTCTAAGTCTTGTGCTACCTGCAAGGACTAGGGCATCATCAAGTGGCATATCAAGTTTATATTGGTTAACGGTGTCAATATATAATATACCATTATTAACAACAGTACCAATAAGCATTAAGAATCCTAGAAGCGCAACCATGGATAGTTTAGAATTTGTAAGCCAAAGCACAGCAAATGATCCTATAAATGACATTGGGATTGTTATCATAACCATAAATGAAAATTTTGCACTTTCAAATTGAAGAGCCATTACAATGAATACAAGAAATATTGCTATGGCAATTGCAAAATATAGTTTACCAAATTCTTCACCCATCATTGTATCCATATTACTTTTAGCAAGTGAAATATCATTTGTTAAATATTTAGGCACAACTTCTTTGATAATTTTGTTTGTAGTTTGAGCTTTTTCATTATCTGAAAAATTTTCTCTAATAGTTGCTCTATATTCTTTATCAACTTTGATAATTGATGCTGGAGAGTCCTCAAAGCTTACCGATGCAATATCTTTAATTCTAACTTTACTACCCGCAGAATTTTTAAGTGTTAAGTTTTCTATATTATTAATAGTTCCATATTCATTTTTTGGGTACTCAATTTTTACAGATAAATCCTGTCCATTTACTGTAATGTCTTCTCTAGCATTTACAACTCCAGATAGTGCATTATATATTTCAGCGCCAACAAGCTTTGGCGTAAAGCCTTCGGCTGCCGCAAGTATTGAATCAACTTTAATCTTGATAAGTGGTGCAAAGTTTTCAAGACTTGAATGAACACCAACTAATTCATCATCATTTATAAGTTCATTTACCAATCTGTCAGATGAAACTTTTAATAAATCATAGTCCGTGGATGCAAGTATAACTTGTACTTCACCACTGTTTGGGGCCTGCATATTTTGTGACATTGTAGTATTATAGGATTCAATTGTAAGATTACAATCAGGTATGTTCGACATTTCATTTTTCCACTTTTTTATAACCTCATCAGTACTTAGTGGACGACCATCTTTTAAAAATGCAAGAAGTGTGTTGGTTGCATTACTAGAACTCATTGAATAATTGGAAGCAGATGAGCTAGATAGTACATATTCACTTACGTTTTCATCTTCACTCACAATTTTTTCAATTTTCTTATAAACTAAATCATTATATTCTTCTCTTTGAGATGGTTTTGTTGTAATACTAATTTTCACTTTACCTTCATCAACATCTGCCATGAGCTCACTTCCTAGTGTTGATGCAAGAACCAAACTACCAACAAACAATAAAAATACTAAAAACAGTGAAAATCCTCTATATTTTATAAACATAGGCACATGTTTATGATAACCATTTTTAAGTGCTTCAAGTAGATTTCCTGCCGGGCTATATCGTGATTCTTTTGGCCTAAAAAAGCTATAACAAAATGGGACAATAGTAAGAGCAGAAACAAGTGAAGCAAGCATACAATAAATAATTGTAAATCCAATTGGTTTAAAGAACTGAGCAGCAAGGCCAGACATCATACCAAGTGGTGCAAAAACTACACAAGTAGTAATGGTAGAGCCAAAAATAGATTCTGCGACTAAATCTGAACCTAGTAATGATGATTTTAAATATGCACTTAAACTATCACTATTTTGTTCTTCACTTACTCTAAAGCAGGACTCAAGCACAACAATTGAGTTATCTACCATCATACCAACACCCATTACAAGGCCTGAAAGTGTAAGGACATTGAATGTAAAGCCAGAAAGCTTCATAAGTATAATAGCTGCAAGAAGAGAGATTGGGATAGATGTACCAACAATCATGGATGCTTTTATATTACCAAAGAAGAGGAATATAATGGCCATAGAAAGAATAATAGCAATTATAAGTGTTTGTATAACACTTTTTATAGAATTTAAAATATTATCTCTCTTATCTTCAACAATTTTAAAACTTACTGTTGGATCGTCTTTAGTTATTGAATTTAGAACTCTTTTTACATTATTAGACATTTGTACAGCATCTGAAGATTGATTTTTGATAATACCAATTATATAGGCATCATTGCCATTATATCTACTAATTGTTGCGTTATCTTCTTTTGTTGTATAAATATTTGCAATATCTTCAAGATATATTGTATTTTTATTTCCAGTAATTATTGGTATAGATTTTAAACTTTCAACTGTGTCGTATTTTACTTGGGCAGATACTGAAAGTTCTTGCGTTCCAAGTTTTACTGTTCCTGCTGGTATAGTAAAATCTGATGCTGAAATTATTTGAGCAACTGTGCTCATTGTAAGACCATACTTTTCTATTTCAGATGGAATAAGCTCAATTCTAACATAATTACTAGTTCCACCCATTATGTTAACGCTTGAAACATCTGATAATCGTTCTATTTTAGGTTGAATGCTATTTTGAATAAAATTATAAATGTCATCAGTTCCCTGTTTGTCTACAATTATTCTCATTGAAGGAACTTCATTGACATCCATCTCCATAATTGATGGTGCATCTGATATACCATCAGGTAGATCATTTACAAGTGAATCAATTTTTTTCTTTAAATCACTATATGCCTGATCTTTATTAACACTGTATTCATATTGAGCAACAACAACTCCAAAATTTTCTCTTGCAACCGAGTCAACTTCCTTCACGCCATTTAGGTTCATTACTTCTTTTTCAATTGGTTTTACTATAAGTTTATCGACATCTTCAGGTGCTGCGCCAGGATATATTGTAACTACCACATACATAGGCATAGTGATTGATGGAGTAACTTCAAGTTTTGCACTAAGAAGCGACATAATTCCAAAGAAAACAAGAGATATTACAATTAATGTAACAGTGATGGGTCTTCTTAATACTAATCTTGTTAAATTTTTCATTACTTAACCTCTAACTTTTCTACTTTAGCACCGTCATATAAGTCATTATTCCAAGTAGAGATTATATTAGTATTTCTATCAATACCAGAAGTAATTTCTGCCATATCATCATTTTCTACACCAATTTTCACAAATTGCCTTTTGGCCAAACTATCATCTGTTAATATATAAATATAAGGTTCCCCATTATAATAACTAATAAGTTTTCTAGGAACTTTAAAAGCATTTCTACTCCTTTGCGTAACTATATGTACTTTACAAGTTGTTCCTTGGGGGAACCTAACTTTCATGTCATTTACACTAGCAGATATTGGGAAAAGTCCAGTTTTAGCACTCACAAGCTCTGAAACTTCAGTAACTTCACCATCATATTTTTCACCATTTTTTTCTATTGTGATACGATTTCCAACCTTTATGCCTTTTAAAATTCTTTCAGTAACTCCAAAATCAACTTTCTGCACTCCGGAACCTGTAACATAACAGAGAACAGTTCCTTGACTAACTAAAGTATCTTTAGTCATATTAGTGTTTTCTATTGTTCCATCACCAGGTGCTAAAATTGTAGAAAATTCAACTTGAGTATCGTATTGCAATTTTGCACCATCATATTCTGCCTTTGCTTTTTCGTAATTTTGTGCAGACACATCACCAGTTTTATAAAGTTTTTCTATTCTTTTAAATGCTTTTTCAGTAGCATCAAGTGAAATTTTAGCAGCATCAATCTGTTTAGAATTATCAATCTCGCATATTTTATCGCCTTTTTTAACTGTATCACCATTTGCAACATATATTTTAAGTATCTCACCTGAAACTTTTGGAACAACATAAAATGTATCAGATGGCATAATAGATCCAATTACTGATACTTCTTTTTCTATAAGACCTCGTTCGGCCTTTATGACTTCTACTTTTGGAAAAGAAGTAGTTTCGATTTCATTTTTTGTAAAAAGTATTCTTTTTACAAGCGAAAATACAAATAGTGCGATAAAAAATAAAATAATAAGTTTTAAAACCTTACTACCTTTATGTATAATATTTGTATTGTTTTCATTAATTTGATTATTATATTCCATATTTATCACCTACTATTAATATTTAGTGTCCTACACATATCAATGTATGTATCTATATAAATGTCACGACTATCTCCATGAAGTTTATCAATCAAGAAGCTTGATACTATTGTCATAAGTACATTTAGATTTAAAATTTGCATCTGTATTTCTGATAATTTATTTTTATTTAATTTAACATTTTTTACACACCACTTAGAGAAATTTATAAATTCAGAATAATATTCTTTAGTTTCAAAAGATCTTGCTAGTATTTCTAAAACAAACTTTTTTCTTCTTATACTTTCTAGTCGTTTTCGGTTTTTAGCAAATTGTTCTTTTTTTTGTTGGTTATAAAACTTTTTTACACCCTTCCAATAATCAAGTTGTACATCCTCAATACATTTTTTAAAATTATTAATATATTCATCAGATAATTGTGTGATTAAATATTCTGCAGCATCACTAATATCAACAAAATAAGTATAAAAACTACCTCTTGAAATTTTAGCTTCTTTTACTATGTCTGAAACGGTTACAGCATTGATATCCTGATTTGATATTACCAATTCAATCGCTTTTATTATTTTGCTTTTTTTCTTTTCATCTAAATTTTTAAATCTTTCAGTTGGCATAATACTTTCCTTTCAACTTAAATAGTGACATAAATGTCACCATAATTATATTAAAAAATGACACTATTGTCAACTGCTTTTTAAGATTTTTTGTTGATTTCTATTCTATATATTACTTTTAAAATCTATTTTAATTTTCATAAAATCATCATATAAATCACCCTCAAGGTTAAACTTATATAAATTTGGTATGTCTAAATTATATATATGATCAATCAAATCTTTTATATTCTTTGGGTTTTTTAGATTATATTTACTTACAATCATTTCAGCTGGCTCATTTATACCAGATATTTCAGCAAGTTTAATTTCAAACACTTTCTCTACTACTTCATCCTTAATATTTGATGAAAGTAATGCACTTAGTGAATAGCAAAGAAGTGACAATTCTTTATGGCAATCCATATTTTCATATGTAATATCCTTAATTTGTTTAATAAACTTTGTCCCTAAACAGTATTTATTATAATCGTTTACAAATCCATCATAATAATTTTTAACTTCAATTGATACAATTGAATATGTATCATTGTTTTTAATTAATTCAAAAACACCAGTAGTAAATAATCGTGAAGAAGCAAGCTTTGTAGATTTTTGTGATTTAGAAGAAAAAGCAAATGCCTTTATCCTTCCTAGTTCATCAGTTAAAATTTCTATCAATTTATCAATTTCTTTAACATCATAGGCCCCAATAATAATGCCATTTACAGTAATTATTTCATTCTTTGATATAGCCATAATTCTTTATTAAACTTTCATTGTTATACCAATTGTTTTTAATTTTGACAAATAGTTTTAAGTTTACTTTTTTATTTAATATTTTTTCAATCTCGATTCTTGATTTTGTTCCGATTTCCTTTATCATGCTACCGCCAGAGCCAATTATTATACCCTTATGATTGTCTCTATCACATATTATTTCTGCATCAATATTATAAATATTATCTAACTCCTCCATATGCTCAATATTTACTGTAACATAATGTGGAATTTCTTTATTTAGTCTATTTAACATTTGTTTTCTTATAAAATCTGCGATTATTTTTTTTATCGGCAAATCCGTAATATCATCTTCAGGATAATAAATTGGGCCATCTTTCATATATTCAAATAATGTATCTAATAAATCTTTAATTCCATCGCCAGTTCTTGCACTTATAGGAATTATTTCATCAAAGTCCCCAATTTGTTTAAACTTATTAATTTTATCTAAAATTATATCTTTATTATCTAATGTGTCAATTTTATTTAATAATAATATTTTTGTGCAGTTTATATTATTAATTAAATTTAAGAGTTCTTGGTGCTTTTTACTTGTAAAAAATTCTTTAGAATTTACATTAACTTCAAAGTTGATATCTTCAATAAGTACAATAGCATCAATATCAACGAATGCATTTTTTATCTCATCAAGCATATATTTTTCTAATTTAGTTTTTACGCTAAGCATTCCTGGTGTATCTATAAATACAATTTGCCCTCTATCATCAGTGTATATACCTTTTTGTCGCATTCTTGTTGTTTCGGGTTTTTTACAAGTTATGAAAATGTTTTCTCCAATAATACTATTTAGCAAACTACTTTTTCCAACATTGGGGAGCCCGCATACACAAACAAAACCAGATTTAGACATTTATCTTTTTTACCTCTTTGTAATAATTATTATTCTCATTTTTAATTTTAGTATTACTACTAATTACTGTGTACCCAGATTTCTTATAATCTTTAAGTAGAAATTTTATAACTTTATTTATACTGTTAATATTTGTATTAATTATTTCATTTCGTTGCTTAACTTCATCTTTATTTGTGATCTTATTATAATATTTTGAAATATTATATATAAAGTTTAAATAATTACTTTTTGGCATATCAAAAGTTGATAGAGTGCCTATAATATACTTTTCTATTTCCTCTTTTTTATAATTAATACTACTTAAAAAGCTTGGAAGCTTATCATAAACATTGTTTGTACTTTTGATGTGAGGGTCTCTATATGATACAAAGGCAAAACCAACTTTATTATTGGCGACAAGAATTGCTCCATATGCACCACCAAGAACTCTAATATTTGTCCATAAATAATCGTATGAACAAATTGTTTTTAACACAAGTAGGGTACCTGGAATTTTATCAAAACTTAAATTGCAGCCCCTTGAAACATATGAAACATCAGTAGGTATTGAATATGCAATATTTTTAAAGTCTGATTTGAAAGTATATTTTTTTTCATATAAATTTGTTAAATTAACTCTAGGTTTATTTTTTAAAAAAGAAAATTTAAAATTATTTATCTTATTTTTAAATAATTTATTTTCTTCACTATTACATGAAAGGCAAATGTTTGTTGGTTTAGAAAGAATATAATGCATCAAATCTTCCATTACATAAATGAATGCACGCATATTTTCATTATCACTAGCACAAATCAAATTTAGTTCATTTATAAAATCATTGAATCCTATTGATCCTATAAGAAAATTTCTTTCAATATTTGATGAAGGCGAATAATATGATGATACTTCATTAATACAAGTAATATGCGGTGCCTGTAAAATAGAATTGTTGGATTCGGCTTTTAAATTTTTAATTAGTTCAGTTATTCTAGAAGGATCATTAAATATAGTGTTTGATAGAATCTCATCAATAATTAAAAAAGATTTTTCTAAATTTTCTTTTAAAGTTTTAACCTTAATGGAAAAATAATTTTTAGTTTTTCCTATTACAATACTAAAATTTATATCTCCTGTATTTATGTCTATGAGATTATTAATTTTATCAACTGTATAATTCTTTGTAGATAGCTTAGAAAGGAAATGATTAATACATGACAAAAAAGGATAAAATCTAATGTTTAATTTTGTAATATCAAAATCAATACTATAATAAATGATGCCATTATTATTTGAATCTATATAAACTTGTTCATATTTTTGTTTTAAAACTTTAATTTTATCAACTTTATATTTTAAAATTTGATTTTTATTTTCAATATCTTGAATTGTAAGTGTTGGTAAAACTTTTAAATCTTCAAAACTATCTTTCTTTTCCTGATTTGTTTTTAAATTTTTACATTCAATTTTGATGCGTTCTAAATCATTTTTATTTAAAGATTCTTTGAACTGCATTAGTTTTGTCTTTTCAAGTGCAGTTAGATCATTAAAATACTTTTCATTTGGAATACATGCAACTAAAACCTTGCTTGTATTATCAATAAAATTTTCTTTTATAAATTTTTTAATGATTTTTTCATCAATTTTATCAAACTCTTCTTCGTATTCAATAAACATAAATGGATCTAAATCATAAAGCCATGAGTTTAATATATTAAATGAATATGATAGACCCTTTGGCATAGTGCCGCTATCTTTTTCCCTATATAAAAATTTAATTTTATTGACACATGCTAGAAGCTTTTCTTGATTGAAACCATTCTTATATAAATCAAATATTGTATCATCTATAATTCTTTGGAACTTATCTTTATTTTTGGCACTTGTTTTTCTAGCCTCAAAAGTGAAAATGCCGCATATTTGCTCGTTTTGAAAGCTACCAGAAGAATCTTCACATAAATTTTCATTTAATAATTTATTAAAAACTATCCCACTGTTAGAGTCCATTAAATAATTAATTAATATCAAACAAATAATCTCATTAATAGCACTCTTAGAATTCTTAATGGCAAATGAGTATGATATATAGTCCTTATTATTCCCACTTTCATCATTGTAATAACAAATATTTTCTTTAATATTTAAAAAAGGTTTAAATCGTTCTATATGTGAATTTATTAATTTATAATCAAATTTAGATAAATACTCATTATCTATATATGTAAGTACTGCATCAAAGTCCATATTACCATATAGATATATATATGAATTTGAAGGATGATAATATTTCTTATGAAATTCAATGAAATTTTCATATGTAAGATCAGGAATATTTGATGGATTTCCTCCATATTCATAAGCATAATTGCTTCCTGTAAACATATCAGTGTAAATTTGTCTATCTAGTAAACTTTCTGGGTCAGAATAAACACCTTTCATTTCATTATAGACTACACCATTATATACAAGGTTACCTGCATCATCAAATTCATAGTGCCACCCTTCTTGCATTAAGATTTCTTTATTATTATAAATATTTGGATTAAAAACTGCATCTAGATATACATCTATAAGGTTTCGAAAATCTTTATAGTTACATGATGCAACTGGGTAGCAAGTCTTATCAGGGAAAGTCATAGCATTCAAAAATGTGTTAAATGAACTTTTTGCAAGTTCAACAAAAGGATCTTTAATTGGATATTTCTTAGAACCACAAAGGACAGAATGTTCTAATATATGCGGAACGCCTGTATTGTCGGAAACAGGAGTCCTAAATGAGATATTGAAGACTTTATTAACATCATCATTTTTAATTATGCAAACCTTAGCTTTTGTTTTTATATGTTCTAATATAATACACTTACTATCAATATCTTTAATAAATTTTTCTTCGGTTATATTATAATTTTTATACATTATTGCTCCTTTTGACTTTGGCTGCGAAGTATATCATTCACCTCAGCTAATATTGACAATTTAACTTTTAATTTTTGTGATGCATGAGGGCATGATTCTTGTGCAACATTAGTATTATAATCCAAAATTTCTATTACTTTTGTTAAAATATTATCGCCATTTGGTTTCATTATTTCAATTATGTCATTAACAGAAAATTTATTCTTTTGTGTGATAACAATATAATCATCTATAATTTCTTCGACCATACCATAGTAAATGCTCCCAATGACATATGTATTGTTGGAATATATTTGTGAGGTTTCATCAGGTTTATTATAATAAAAACCAGTTGTGTATTCTCTATATGTACATTTCAATATCTCATTTTTATAATAGTTTATATTCTTAAAATATGAATCTTTATTATTAAAATAATCGTCTATTGCTTTTCTGTATACTCTAGTAATTGTTGCAACATACAGTGGTGTCTTCATTCTGCCTTCGATTTTAAAAGAATCAATTCCGCTTTCTATTAAATCATCAATATGTTCAATCATACATAAATCTTTAGAGTTCATTATATATGTTCCCCTATCGTTTTCAAATACTGGGAAATATTCATTTGGTCTTTCACTTTCTTCCAAAACATAATTTTCTAATAAATCTTTATTCTTTGTTTCTAAAGTATATTTCCATCTACATGGATGTGTACAAGAACCAAGATTAGCACTCTTATGTGTGAAAAAAGCTGATAACAAACATCTACCAGAATATGAAATACACATAGCTCCGTGAATAAATGATTCAATTTCAAAATCATTTGGCAATTTTGATTTAATTTCTTTTATTTCATTAAGTGATAGCTCACGTGCAACAACGACTCTCTTAATACCTTGATCATACCAAAACTTACATGAAACATAATTAGTTGTATTTGCTTGTGTCGAAATATGTATAGGGATTTTAGGCATATATTCTTTTGCAAGAGATATCATTCCTATGTCAGAAATAATAACCCCATCTGGTGAAAGAGAATTTAATAATTTAAAATACTCTATACAACTATCAATATCTTTGTTATGGGCAAAAATATTTGCAGCAATATAAATTTTTTTATTGAGTAAGTGTGCATATTTTATTGCATCATCAATTTCTTTATTACTAAAATTTGTTGCTTTTGCACGTAGTGAAAATTCCTCGCCTCCAATATAAACGGCATCTGCCCCATATTTATAAGCTACAATAACTTCTTGCATACCAGATGCTGGAGCAAGGAGTTCAGGTTTTTTAATTTTTATATCATTATTATTCATTATTCATAATAGACATAGAAATTCCATCGCCTATGTCATACACATAGGAAATCAGATCCTTATCATTAAAAATTTTATGTAAGAATTCTCTCATTCTTTGATGAATAGTTCTATCTCTTTTCCTTATTAAATATCTTGATTCAAAAATTTCACCATCTTTAAAAATATTATCAGCAATTAATAAACCATCTTTATTTAACAATTTTTTAATATCACTAAGCCATATAGGATATTGTGCTTTAGCTGCATCTAAAAAAATAAAATCAAACTTATCTCCTGTAGCAACTAATTTATTTAATATTATACTTGCATCATCTTTAAACAGAACAATGTCTCTATAACCATAATTTTCAAAATTTTCCCTGGCCTTTTCTATTCTTTTTGGATAGTTTTCTATAGTATAAATAATTGGATTTTTACAGTATTTTTTTACTTCATCATATATAATTATAGATGAATATCCAACAGCAGAGCCAATTTCAAGAATCTTAGATGGTTTTTTGATATTAATTATACTTCTTATAAAGTGTTTTGTTGGAGTTTTAATAATAGGTATATCATTTTTGATACAGTAATCATAGATGTTATTAATACACTCAGATTCATTATTATAAAATGATTGTATAAAATTTTCTATACGTTTTTTATCCAAAATATTATCCATTATGGGCTAGGATTTTCAGTAGACACAGTACTTTCTTCAATAGCAATATTTTTATCAAATATTGTTAATATATTTTTAATTGTCATAGAAGTATTAAGTTTATATGTATTAGGGGTAAAATTAATCTTATAGCCAATAGCTCTAAATTTAAAAACTGTTGTATTATCAATCAAACCATCATCAAAAAGCTTTTCGGCAATTGTGTCAATGTTATCATCTTTGGTAATTGTAAACTCAATATCGGTGCCAGGCTTACTGTCTATAGAGTATTCAAAAAATAATAACCTTCCGATGCTAAATAATCTCATACCTAAAAAGTAAGTAATTATAACAATTACCGAAAATAATAAGACTTTTTTTGCAAATCGCATTAAAAATTTTGAAAACGATTCTAGCATAAGATTATAATATCATTATATTAAAAAATTTACAAATTAAAAAAGATGACTTTTAGTCATCTTTTATGCTTTATTAGTTTGTTTCATTTTGGTTTTGTCTATTTGCTTCTTCTTCAAGTTTTTTACCATATTCTTCAATATTTACATCAACTATATCAGAGTTTTCCTTATTTTCTTCTTTAACAGGTGGTTCCTGAAGTGCTTTAAGACTTAATGATATTTTTTTATTTTCAGGATCAATGGTTAAAACTTTAACTTCAATTTCCTGACCTACTTTTAATACGTCTTCAACTTTTTTAACTTTATCATATGAAAGTTCGGAAATATGTAAAAGACCATCAATATTCTCTGAAAGAGAAACAAATGCTCCATATTCAGTAATCCTTTCAACCTTGCCTTTTATTACTTTACCTTTAGCAAAATTTACACTTGCGATTATCCATGGATTATCTTCAGGGAACTTTGCAGTTAAAGAAATCTTTTTATCATTAATTGACTTAATCATAACTTTAACTTTATCGCCAACATTGAAAACCTTTTTAGGGTTCTTCATTTTGCCCCATCCAATTTCGCTCACATGTAATAAACCATCGGCGCCACCGATATCAATAAATGCACCAAAGTCTGCAACATTCTTTACTGTACCTTCTACAATATCACCTTCATTAATTTGTGACATTAGTGCATTCCATTTCTCTTCACGGATTTTTTTAAGTAATGTCTTTCTATCACCTATAGTTCTATTTTTACTTGGATCAAATTCAATAATAGTAAAGTCAATATTTTGATCTTGATATTTATCGAGATTTTTTTCAAAATTTTCAGATACAAGTGATGCAGGAATAAAAACTTTAATGCCATTTTCAATTACACATGAAAGACCACCCTTAACAACTTTTACAACCTTACCTGTAAGTATTGTCTTATCTTCAACCCATTTTTTGATCTTGTCATTGTACATATCTGAAATAATTTCTCGTCTTGATAGTGAAACTTGTCCTTCCCCATCATTTACTTTTAAGATTACTGCCTCTATTTCATCACCGACTTTGACTTCTTTTGTCAAATCGATATTATCATCAAAACTATAATTTTCTTTTTTTAGAATACCATCTGCTTTATATCCTAAATTTAATGCAATGTAATCTGGGTGAACTGATAAAACAGTTCCCTTAATCCTTTCTCCTTGAGAAATCTTTTTAAATGAATTTTCAAGCATTTGTTCAAAATTTACTTCTGACATATTCTACAACCTCTTGAATTATTTTTTCTGGTGCAGATGCTCCTGCCCCAATGCCTATTTTTTTAGCTATGCTATCGACATCAGAAAAATTAATTTTCTCAAGCTCAGACACATTTTCTATTAAATAGGTTTTGTCGCAATTTGATTTAGCTATATTATATAATTTTTTTGTATTTGATGAATTTTTACTACCTATTATAAGCATTAAATTAGACATTTTAGAAATATTGTTCACTTCTTCCTGTCTTGATTTAGTGCTAGGACAAATTGTATCAAATACTGTTAAATTATAACTATTTTTAGTAAAAAATTCAACTAGAATTTTATAAGCATCCACATCAAAAGTGGTTTGTGAAAATATTGCATATTTCCTATCTTTTTTAATTTCTAGTTTTTTAGCCTCATCTATGTTTGAGATAATATAGATTTTGGACTTACACCAACCAGCAATACCTATTACTTCTTGATGATTTTTGTCTCCAAATACAATGATTTCATACCCATTGCTAGAATATTCAAAAACAAGATTATGAATTTTTGTTACAAACGGACAAGTTGCATCAATATAATTAATATTTTTATCTTTAAAATCCTGATAGACATCTGCGCCAACGCCATGAGATCTTATAATTACTAGCACATCATTATAATTATTATGAAAATTAAATTTTGTAAAATCATTTATACCTTTAGCCTTCAGATCTTCTATAACAGTATCATTATGTATAATTGGACCATAAGTAAAAATTTTTTTATTTTTATTCTTACTATCCTCTGCTTCAGAAATGGCAATATCGATTGCTCTTTTAACACCAAAACAAAAACCAGAATTTTTAGCTAAATTAATTTCCATATTAAATACTAATTATTATTGGTACCACCATCAGCATAATAAATAATTTTATCAATTACTTCATCAACTGTCATATCAGATGAATCTATTAAGATTGCATCTGAAACTTTTATAAGTGGTGAGTTATCTCTATGTGTATCTCTATAATCTCTTTCTTCAATTTCCTTAACTAATTCATCAAGATCTTTATTAATACCCTTTTGTTTATAATCTTCTAGTCTTCTTTTAGCACGTATTAAGACACTTGCTGTTAAATAAATTTTTAGATTTGCATTTGGTAAGACTACACTACCTATATCTCTTCCATCCATAACAACGCTTGATTTACTTGCAAGTTCTTGTTGCATTGCAACTAATTTTTTACGAACGCAATTGTGAACGCTGCAGCTACTTGCAGCATCACCAACTTCTGGCGTTCTTATCTTATCGCTTACATCAACATCATTTAAATAAATTCTTTGTTCGCCATTAACAAATTCAATTGAAATGTTCACTTTATCTATAACTTTAGATATTTCATCTTCATTATTAACATTAATATTGTTATTTAATAAATATAATCCAAACGCCCTATACATTGCACCAGTATCAATGTAAATATATCCTAGCTCTTTTGATATTGCTTTTGCGACTGTACTCTTCCCTGCCCCCGCAGGTCCATCAATTGCTATTTGAAATCCCATATAACTCTCCTTTGTTATATTTTATCATAAAATCATTTAAGTATTTTTGAAAATTTACCAATTTGATCTCTTATATTAGCAGCTTCTTCAAAATTGAGTTCTACTGCAGCTTTATGCATCTTTTTTGTTAACTCATCTATGAGTTTTTTAATTTCTTTATTATTCATTGATTCAGGATCTTTTTGGATACCATATGCTATATCTTCACATGCGTTTTCTATAGCAATTAATTCATGAACGGATTTAATGATTGATTTTGGAGTTATATTGTTTTCACTATTATATTTAATTTGAATATCTCTTCTACGTTTTGTTTCATCTATACAAGCCTTCATGCTTTTCGTAATATTATCTGCATACATTACTACGTGACCATTAACATTTCTAGCTGCTCTACCAACTGTTTGTATTAAAGATGTTTCACTTCTTAAAAATCCTTCTTTATCGGCATCAAGTATTGCAACTAAACTAATTTCAGGGATGTCTAATCCCTCTCTTAATAGATTAATTCCAACAAGTACATCAAATTTATTTAGTCTCATATTTCTAATTATTATAGATCTTTCAAGTGTTTTAATATCTGAATGTAAGTATTCAACCCTAATCCCTGCTTCTCTTAAATATGATGTCAGCTCTTCGGCCATTTTTTTAGTAAGTGTAGTTATTAATACTTTACCATTATTATCTACTGACTTATTGATTTCTACAATCAAATCATCTATTTGATTTTTTGTTGGTCTAACAAATATTTCTGGGTCAACAAGTCCTGTTGGTCTTATAATTTGTTCAGACCTAAACTGCTCATGCTTTGATTCATATTCACTAGGCGTGGCAGATACAAATAGCATTTGGTCAATTTTATTTTCAAATTCTGTAAAATTAAGTGGTCTATTATCAAGTGCAGATGGCAACCTATAACCATATTCAACTAAAGTAGTTTTTCTTGATCGATCTCCTGCATACATAGCACCAATCTGCGGGATTGTAATATGAGATTCATCTACAATAATTAAAAAATCATCCGGAAAGTAATCCATAAGAGTATATGGAGGAGCCCCTGGTTTAGAAAAATTCAAATGTCTTGAATAGTTTTCAATACCCGAACAAGTTCCAAGCTCTCTAATTAATTCAACATCATACCTAGTCCTTTCAGAAATACGCTGAGCTTCTATAAGCTTATTTTGTGATTCAAAAAACTTAATTTGTTCATTCATCTCGGCTAATATATTGTTACATGCTAAATTTATTTTATCCTTAGATACAACATATTGTGTTGCAGGAAACACAACAATATGTTTCATTATTGATAAGACTTTCCCAGTTAATATGTCTATCTTTTGAATTTTATCAATTTCTTCAAAATTAAAACAAATTCTATAAGCTTCTTGTCCACTTGATGCTGGATAAATATCTATAGTATCACCCTTAACCCTAAAAGTGCCTCTCTTAAAATCAATTTCATTACGATTATATTGCATCTCTACTAAACGTTTTATTACATCATCATATGTCATTTTACTTCCCGGTCTTATAGAAAGACACATTTCTTTATAATCTATTGGTGAACCCAGACCATAAATACAAGACACTGAGGCAACAACAAGACAATCTCTCCTTTCAGTTAATGATGCAGTTGCACTATGTCTAAGTTTATCAATTTCGTCGTTAATTGATGAGTCTTTGGCAATATATGTATCGGTTTGAGGAACATAAGCCTCTGGTTGATAATAATCATAGTAAGATACGAAATACTCAACGGCATTTTCTGGAAAAAATTCTTTAAATTCAGAATATAGTTGGGCGGCTAGGGTTTTATTATGTGCAATTACAAGTGTCGGCTTATTTAGCTTTTCGATTATGTTTGCCATTGTAAAAGTTTTCCCAGAACCAGTTGCTCCAAGCAGTGTCTGAAATTGTTTTCCACTTTTAAACCCAGTGGATAATTCTTCTATTGCTTTTGGTTGATCGCCAAAAGGTTTATATGAACTATGTAGTTTAAAATCCATTTAAAGTGATTTTGCAACCTCAATTATATGTTCAGAAGTAAGTCCAAACTGCTTTTGTAAATAATCTTGAGGACCCACTTCACCAAATACGTCTTCAACAGCAACATGAGATACTTTAACATCCATGTTACATAAAAGATCTTTTACCGCGCTAACAAGCCCTCCAATCTTATTATGATTTTCAGCGACAACAACTTTTTTACATTTTAGTGCATATTCAATAATTAATTTTTCATCAAGAGGCTTTATAGTAACTGGATCAATAAGTGAAATCTTTATGCCAGCTTTTTCTAATTCAATACTAGCCTTAAGTGCTTCATTGACCATTATTCCAGATGCAATAATTAGGCAGTCAAATCCAGTTTCTTTAACTACCATCCCTTTTCCAAATTCAAAATTAGTGTCATCAGAATAAACTAAGTATGAATCTTTTCTTGGAACTCTAAAATATTTAATTCCTTTTGTATTCATAGATTTTTTTAGCAAACAATTTAACATTGCAATGTCGGTTACATCACATATTATACTTTCTGGAATTAATCTATAAAGTCCAGTGTCTTCAAATGGCATGTGTGTACCGCCATTAAAAGCTGCTGTAACTCCAGGATCTGTACCAATTATCGTTATGCTATTTTTGGCATATCCACCTGAAAGAAATATTTGATCATAACATCTTCTTGACGCAAATGGACCAAATGTATGTATAATTGGTTTCATTCCGCCGCTTGAAAGCCCGCCAGCAATTCCTGCCATATTTGCCTCAGCAATACCACAATTTATAGCTCTATCAAACTCATTGATTAATTTATTACATCCTATACAACTAGATAAATCACAATCTAAATATACAACCTTATCATCTGTAGTTAATAAGTTTTTTATTGATTCGCTTATTGCAGATTTAAATTGCCTTTCATCTTTATTTCCATTATAAATAATATTCATTATACATTACCTCCCATGGAAGCAAGTTTATCTTTAGAAATTTTTATCCATTCATCCCATTTTTCTTTTGGTACAGTCATGCTATGGTTAGACATTGTATCCTCAATTTCCTTTATTCCATAGCCTTTTATGCTATCTAGTATAATTGCTTTTGGTTTATCACCAATTTTTTTAGTTAATTCAGAATGAATAACATCTATATCGTGTCCGTTTATTGTGACTGCATCAAATCCAAATGCTCTAAATTTTTCTTCAATATTGAAAGGCTCAAGTATATCTGATGTATAGCCATCAAGTTGTTTTTTATTCCAGTCCACAATCCATATTAAATTATTAATTTTTTTAGCTGATGTAAAACTTGCAGCTTCCCAAACTTGCCCCTCATCTTGTTCTCCATCTCCTACTATTACATATGTTTTAGCCATTCTATTTTGTAACTTATCGGCAAGTGCAAGACCTACAGCAAGTGAAGTACCTTGTCCTAAGGATCCAGTTGTCATATCTACTCCGCTTGTTTTATTTTTATCACAATGGCTTGGAAGGTCTGTGCCTGGTTGATTTAGTGTAAATAGTTTTTCGTATGGAATAAATCCTTTAAGTGCAAGGGTTGCATATATTGCTGGGCCCGCATGTCCTTTTGAGCAAACCAGTTTATCCCTATTTAAATCATCTTTCATTTCGGGTGATACATTCATAATATCACCATACAAAACTGCTAGAACATCTGCAATTGATAGGCTACCACCCACATGCCCGAAACCTCTAGATGCGATACACTCAAGGATACCAACTCTAATTCTTTGGGCAAATATTTTCAAATCATTTACATTCATAAAACCTCCATATTATTTCACTTGCGGCAGAGTTGAGCCACCATATGGCATTACAAGCACTTTTGAATCTGCACCATATTTTTTAAATGCAATATCAAATGCATCCTGTACACTGTTAAATGGTTTCATAAATATATCTTTAACAGTGCTTTTGTCTATTGAAGAGACAAGATCAATATCTGCATACTCAAGTACTAATGCAATAGCACATGCCTTATGGCCACCAAGGACAAATTTATTATTAATACTTTTTATAATATCATTACTATTTTTAGCGTCTTTTAGAAATTTTTCAAATACAGTATTGCCAAATCCATCACTGCATTCTCCTACCAATATTATTGTTCCATTTTCCTTAACTGCTGATTTTGCATTATCTAATGCCTTTTGTAATTGATATAGATTAATATCTTTTGGAAAACCACCTTGTGACACTATAACAATATCTGCCTTGCTACAAATAGGTTTTAAATACATTTTATTGATATATTCGCAGCAAGCTCTATGTGCATCAATATAATTTCCACATGCCGCATAAACAATATTTTTATTTTCATCAAGAACTACATTTACAATATAATCTATACCAACAATATTTGCAGCTTCTTCAATATCATCTCTGATTGGATTACACAAAATATTTCCAGCTGCTGCCTTTTGATCTAGCATCATTTTGTGATTATGTTCTATCGATGAAATACTTGCTACACCCGGCATCAGTGCTTTAGCTCCTCCAGAATATCCAGCAAAATAATGAAATTCAACATTGCCAATACATATAACAAAATCACT
>JAEEGL013248618.1_pt1 | contig 25259 bp, 24 predicted proteins | sample 9134231 | NCBI WGS metagenome assembly JAEEGL01 (sample SAMN16246548, study PRJNA631951) | gut metagenome | biome: gut microbiome; feature: rumen; material: fiber-attached | host: Bos | place: Iran: Karaj | collected 2018-10 | reverse complement strand
GCGTTGATTGCGAGAGTTACTGCCTTTGCTGCCTTAGGAGCAGCGGCCTTCTTTACGGTTTCCTTCTTAGCTGCGGCTGCCTTTGTCTCAGTAGCCTTCTTAGCTGTTGCTTTCTTTTCTGCCATAATACTTAAAAAATTAATACTCTGTTTGAAGATTTTTTATTTCTATCAAATTTTTCGAGTGCAAAAGTACTACTTATTATTCATACAATTTACTGATAATTAGGCATTTTTAGCAGAATGTCAATTATTCTTGATGTAAGTCAACTTTCAATTGCAGTTCATCCAGCTGTTTCGGGTCTAACTCGCCAGGCGCATCGAGCATGACATCGCGGCCACTGTTGTTCTTCGGGAAGGCGATACAGTCACGAATACTGTCGAGTCCTGCCATCAGTGAAACGAAACGGTCGAGACCGAAAGCGAGACCTGCGTGAGGCGGCGCACCGTACTTGAAGGCATTGATGAGGAAGCCGAACTGAGCCATCGCCCGCTCTGGTGTGAAACCGAGAATCTGGAACATCTTCTCCTGCAGCTTTCCGTCGTGGATACGGAGGGAACCGCCACCGACCTCAACACCATTACATACGAAATCGTAGGCAACGGCACGAACCTTGGCTGGATCAGTATCAAGCAATGGTATATCATCAGGATTCGGCATCGTAAACGGATGGTGCGTAGCCATCAGACGCTGCTCCTCATCGCTCCACTCAAAGAGCGGGAAGTCAACAATCCACAGACAAACGAAGGTGTCCTTGTCACGGAGTCCGAGACGGTCGCCCATCTCAAGACGGAGCGTACAGAGCTGGATGCGGGTCTTATTGGCATTGTCGCCAGAAAGGATCAACACGAGGTCGCCATCGTTGGCACCCATTGCCTCCTTCACCTTTGCCCAAACCTCCGGCGTATAGAACTTGTCGATTGACGACTTCACTGTGCCGTCCTCATTGAACTTCACATACACCAGTCCCTTGGCACCAACCTGAGGACGCTTTACAAACTCTGTCAGTTCATCAAGCTGCTTACGGGAATAGTTGGCGCAACCTGGAACGCAGATACCACCGATATAGTTAGCATCATTGAATACAGGGAACGTGCCGGTACCTTTCAGCTGATCCATCAGCTCTACGAACTCCATACCGAAACGAAGATCCGGTTTGTCAGATCCGAAGCGACGCATTGCCTCGTGCCAGGTCATACGCTGCAGCGGGGGGAGTTCAACACCACGCACCTCTTTAAATAAATGACGGGCCATATCCTCGAAGAGCTGCAGCACATCCTCCTGTTCTACGAACGACATCTCACAGTCAATCTGCGTGAACTCCGGCTGACGGTCTGCACGAAGGTCCTCATCACGGAAGCACTTCGCAATCTGGAAGTAACGGTCGAAGCCTGAAACCATCAGCAACTGCTTCAGTGTCTGAGGCGACTGAGGCAGGGCATAGAACTGTCCCGGGTTCATACGTGAAGGCACCACGAAATCGCGTGCACCTTCAGGAGTAGAGCCAATCAGGATAGGCGTCTCCACCTCGATAAAGTCCTTGCCGTCGAGGAAGTTACGGATCAGAATGGTCATACGGTGACGCAGTTCGAGATTCTTACGGACTGCGGCGCGGCGAAGGTCGAGATAACGGTACTTCATACGGATATCGTCACCACCGTCTGTATTGTCCTCGATGGTGAATGGCGGTGTCTGACTCTCACTCAGGACATTCAGTTCCTTGACAAGAATCTCGATGTCACCAGTTGGCATCTTCGGATTTTTGCTCTGGCGCTCACTTACCTCACCCTTCACTTGAATACAGAACTCACGGCCCAGTTTGTTGGCACGTTCACAAAGTGCAGCATCGTCAGCTTCATTGAACACGAGCTGTGTCAGTCCATATCGGTCACGAAGATCAACGAATGTCATTCCACCCATCTTACGGCTGCGCTGTACCCATCCTGCCAGTGTTACGACACTGCCGGCATCAGAGAGACGAAGCTCTCCACAAGTCTTACTTCTATACATATTTATTTGTTTTTTATCCTTTTGAGGTGCAAAATTACATAAAAAAGCACAAAAAAACTATTACGGTAGCAAATTTTTCACTTTTCACTCTTCACTTTTCACTTATTTTCGTATCTTTGCCCTCGAATTTAACAAAATAGTCAGATTATGAAGAAACTTTTAGTATTGACAATGCTGCTTATCTGTGGTATGACAACCGCGATGGCACAGAAACCCGCCGAGATAAAATTCGACAAGTTGACACATAACTTCGGAACATTCTCAGAGAAGAGTCCCGTTGTGACCTGCACTTTCACCTTTACGAATGTCGGTGAGACTCCCCTGATTATCAATCAGGCCGTGGCAAGTTGCGGATGCACCGTTCCCGAATACACCAAGGCACCTATCAATCCAGGTGAGAAGGGTGAGATAAAGGTGACCTATAACGGAACAGGCAAGTTCCCCGGACACTTCAAGAAATCAATCACCATCCGGACCAACGGTGTCGTCGAGATGACACGCCTCTATATTGAAGGAGATATGGAAGAAGCGAAATAGAACAAGAATCCCTGCCACAAGAACGGCAGGGATTTTTATTTAGAACGTATAATTGAATCCTATCGAACTGTACTCCTTAAACTGCCAGTAGCCGAGATCGGAGTCTCTTATGCCGGCATCGTCGAAACGGGGATAAAGGAAGAGGTTGGCACTGATATACTTACTCACCTGAAGCGTAAACGTATTCTCCCACTCTATCTCAACACGCCTATACGATGTGAAAGCCCAGAAACGGCTCTTCCATTTCACGACGTCATTGATCTTCCATTCGAGATCGGCCATCACCTGCGAACCGAAGTCCAGCTTAGTGTGCTTTCCCTCTTCCAAACCATGCAGGGTAGCAATGTCAAGACGGTCGACATACTTGAAATCAAGCGCTAACGGTGAGAGGTTGATAGTACCTGTCAGCTTCTTGTCGAGCGCCTCCACCTTGTAATCCATACCGAGTGCGACGTTCAACTTGAATGGTGACATAAAGTCCGAATACACTCTGCTGTCGTTGGCTTTCAGACCTTTAGTAAACTGTGTCTGTGCAATGACCTGAAGGGTATAATACCATCTCTTCGTGGCCTGAAGTCCTAACTTACCCGTATAACGGATCAGATCTTCGTTGGCCTTGAACTTATTGACAGTATCAGTTCTGGTACGCTGGAATCCAAGTTTCATCTCCAGCTTATTATCCCACTTCCACTTGTTCTTATTGTCGTAATTGGCCTCCAGGGTCAGGGAACCTACGGCAGCATAATTCGATTCACCACCCTTATACCAGTTGCCGGACACGTAGTTCTGCATGAACTGCAGGAATCCATCGACTTTCTTAGTCCAGAACTTCGGTTTCTCGACAACCACCTCCAAGGGTGCAGTCTCAGGTTCGTCGAACACAGGCGCCTCCACCTGATCCGAATACGCCACGACCTGTTCGATGGGCTTGTCCAGATCCTCACGGATACCGCCTGTCTCCTGAAGTTCCGACTCATTGCTTTCCACAAGGTCCGGACGGTTCAGATACACATTCAGAAGAGCAGCATCGACGGCATCAGCCACCTGGTCTTTGCCGGCAGACTCAGAGTTGAGGGCCAGCGACTTGTCGGCCACGTTGTGATAAAACGTCATTGGAACAAACAGACGGTAATAGCGTCCGTCTAAACTGTCATTTGGCTGTGCGGCGCTTGCGCTTAGCGCAAGGAAAACCGCAAATAATAATGCATTTTTTCTCATAACTGTGTGCAAAGATAATAAAAAAATCGTTCTTTATGCCGATATGCGGAAAAAAATGTGTAATTTTGCACCTTGATTTCGCGCGTACATTAATTAAATAGAATAAAAAAGCAAAAGAAATGGATAAAAACACTATTATTGGATTTGTATTGATAGCGCTGGTGCTCATTGGCTTTAGCTGGTACAACCAGCCCTCTGCCGAACAGATTGAGTTGCAGCGCAAGGAAGACAGTATCGCTGCCGTGATAAAGGCAAATGCAGAAAAGAAACAGAAAGCCGACGAGGCTGCCCGTAAGGCTCAGGCTGAGGCTGCAGCCAAGGGCGACTCTACCGCGACATTCTTCTCCGCGCTCAATGGCAGCAATGAGCAGATTGTCCTGAAGAACGACAAGGTGGAGCTGACCTTCGACACCAAGGGCGGTACCATCAGCAAGGCCGTCATCAAGGGCTTTGAGGACCGTGACAACAAGATGGACGTGACACTCTTCGACGGGAATACTCAGAAGATGAACTTCCTGCTCGCAGGCAAGTCGGAGAACATCATCACACAGGATCTGTTCTTCACACCCTCTAACGTCACAGAGAATACCGTCACTATGACAGCACAGGCTGCCAATGGCGGAAGTATCGTATTCAACTACGAGTTGGGCAAGGACTATCTGCTGCATTTCAACATGCAGGCCAACGGTCTTAGCGGGATGTTCGCCCCCAACTACAACCAGATGGACATTGAGTGGACGGACATGGCGCGCCAGCAGGAAAAGGGTTTCACTTTCGAGAACCGATATTCTACTCTCACCTATAAGGAAAAGGGCGGCGGCACCGACTATCTGAGCGAGACATCAGAGAAGGTCAACGAGCCTATCGAGGAGCAGCTCGACTGGGTGGCTTTCAAGAATCAGTTCTTCTCTGCAGCCCTCATCGCAAAGGATGAGTTTGCAGCTAATTCACTGATGACGAGCATCCCACAGGAGAAGGGCAGCGGATTCCTGAAGCAGTTCAATGCCAAGATGAAGACCGCCTTCGACCCGACAGGTGCACAGCCAACAGAGTTTGAAATGTATATCGGTCCCAACGACTTCCGTCTGATTAAGGATGTAGAGGAACAGAGTCGCTTCGGCAAGGATCTCGACCTTGAGCAGCTCGTTTATCTCGGATGGCCGCTCTTCCGCTATATCAACCGGTTCTTCACCATCTACGTCTTCGACTGGCTTACATCATGGGGCTTCGGCATGGGTATCGTACTCATTCTCATCACCCTGCTGCTGAAGGCGATTACCTTCCCAATGGTGAAGAAGAGCTATATGTCGTCGGCCAAGATGCGCGTGCTGAAGCCAAAACTCGACGAGGCGACAAAACAGTACGACAAGCCTGAAGACTCGATGAAGAAGCAGCAGGCCATGATGCAAATGTATTCTCAGTACGGAGTATCGCCGCTCAGCGGCTGTCTGCCGATGCTGATACAGATGCCTATCTGGATTGCGATGTTCAACTTCGTGCCAAATGCCATCCAGCTGCGCCGCCAGTCATTCCTCTGGATCGACGACCTCTCAACCTACGACCCGATCATCGAGTGGGGCACTCAGATCTGGGGCATCGGCGACCACCTCTCGCTGACCTGTATCCTCTTCTGCGTATCAAATGTGCTTTATAGCTATATGACCATGCGCCAGCAGAAGGATCAGATGGTTGGTCAGCAGGCAGAGCAGATGAAGATGATGCAGTGGATGATGTACCTCATGCCAGTGATGTTCTTCTTTATGTTCAACGACTACAGCTCAGGTCTGAACTTCTACTACTTCATCTCGCTGTTCTTCTCCGCCGCTATTATGTGGACGCTCCGCAAGACGACCAACGACGAGAAGCTGCTTGCAATTCTTGAGGCGAAGTATAAGGAGAACAAGAACAATCCGACGAAAAAGACCAGTGGTCTTGCCTCGCGTCTTGCTGCCATGCAGAAGCAGGCTGAAGAGTTGCAGAAACAGAGAATGAACCAGCAAAGGAAGTAACCAATTCTCCCCCTAAGTAGGGGGAGTTAGAGGGGGTCTGAGCCGCCGCAAGCCAAGCCGCTTGATCAGACCACCCCTAACCCCTCCTACTCAGGAGGGGAAATAAATACCAACAAGACAATGATTAAAACAGTAACAACAATTGCCATTGCATTCCTTTTAGGAACAGGCAGCGCAAAAGCACAAAACGACGTGAAAATTGGTAAGCAGAACATCAAGCTCAAGAGCAACCTGATGACACCCGAGGCACTTTGGGCCATGGGGCGCATCGGTGCTGCCGAGGCCTCTGCCGACGGTAAGCAGATAGTCTATCAAATAGGCTACTACAGCGTGAAGGCCAATAAGAGCCAGCAGAAGATTGCCGTCATCAATGCCGACGGCACAGGAAACGCCACGCTTACTACCGGCAGCAAGAGCGAGACCGATCCCACCTGGTTCCAGGGAAAGATCGCCTTCCTCACAGGTGGTCAGATCTGGACAATGAATGCCGATGGCACAGACCGCAAGCAGATATCGAAGTCATCGAAGGATATCGAGGGCTTCAAGTTCTCGCCCGACGGTTCGAAGGTCATCCTGCTTCACTCGATAGACTTCCACGAGGTCATCAAGAAGAATCCCGATGATCTGCCGAAGGCTTCAGGCCGTCTGGTAACCGACTTAATGTATCGCCACTGGGATCACTATGTGGAGAGCATACAGCATCCATTCGTCGCTGATGTAAAAATGGAGAATGGAGAATTGAGCATTGAGAATGCTGAGACCGACATCCTTGAGGGAGAGCCTTACGAGTGTCCGATGGAACCATTTGGCGGCATCGAGCAGTTGGATTGGAGTCCCGACTCAAAGTCCATCGCCTATACCTGTCGCAAGAAGACCGGTCTGGCTTACTCCATCTCTACCGACTCAGACATCTATTTATATAATATAGGTACGCGCGCGACGAAAAACCTTTGCAAACCGGAAGATTACAAAGCTCCCGAGGTTGATCCTACCACATCTCTGAAATATCAAAGTGTAAATGCCAAGGAGAACCTTGTGAACAATGTTGGTTATGATCAAAATCCGAAATTCTCGCCCGACGGTAAATTTGTGGCCTGGACATCGATGGAGCGCGACGGCTATGAGGCTGACCGCAACCGTCTGTGTGTCTATGACCTGACCACTGGCGAGAAGAAATATGTAACTGAGAGCTTCGACTCCAATGTTGACGATTTCGTATGGAGCGACTCGAAGGACGCGATGTTCTATTTCATCGGTGTTTGGCATGCCACAGAGAATCTCTACGCCGTCAATTGGAAGGGCGAGCTGAAACAGCTGACCAACACTTGGGATGATTTCGGACAGATTCACCTGATGAACAACGGCAAGCAGTTGCTGATGGAGCGCCACAATTTCACTTCGCCTGCCGACCTCTATATCGTAACGCCCAACTTCAAGAAGCCTGAGAAGACACTGACTACTCAGCTTACTTTCGAGAACAAGCATATTCTCGACCAGCTGGCAAAGCCTACTGTTCAACAGCGTTGGGTAAAGACCAGCGACGGCAAAGAGATGCTCACCTGGATCATCCTGCCCCCGAACTTTGACGAAAGTAAGAAGTACCCCACCCTGCTTTTCTGTGAGGGTGGTCCGCAGAGTCCTGTCTCTCAGTTCTGGAGCTATCGTTGGAATTTCATGATTATGGCATCAAACGGCTATGTGATTGTAGCGCCCAACCGTCGCGGTCTTCCTGGTTTCGGACAGGAGTGGCTGGAGGAGATCTCCGGCGACTGGACCGGCCAGTGCATGAAAGACTATCTCGCTGCCATCGACGATGCTGCAGAGAACCTACCATTCGTAGACAAGGACAAGCTGGGTGCCGTCGGCGCATCATTCGGCGGTTTCTCGGTATATTATCTCGCTGGTCATCACGAGAAGCGTTTCAAAGCTTTCATCTCTCACGACGGTGCCTTCAACCTCGCAGCGATGTATCTTGAGACGGAGGAGAACTGGTTCTCTAACTGGGAATACGACGAAGCTTACTGGCACCGTCCCCAGCTGCCTAATGCGAAGAAGACCTACCACGACTCGCCGCATAAGTACGTTGAGAACTGGGATACCCCTATTCTCTGCATCCACGGCGAGAAGGACTATCGCATCAACTACACTCAGGGTATGTCGGCCTTCAACGCCGCCCGCATGAAGGGTATTCCCGCCGAATTGCTGATCTTCCCTGACGAGAACCACTGGGTACTGAAGCCCCAGAACGGCGTCCTCTGGCAGCGCACATTCTTCAACTGGCTCGACAGATGGTTGAAATAAGACAATAAAAAATCGGCACCCCAAACAGGATGCCGATTTTTTATTTCAATAAGCAATAATTACTTAATCAGAGCAGCACGGGCAGCCTCGATCTTGTCCTTTGCATCAGCAATCTGAGCCTTCAGCTCGTCAACTGTCATAGCGTTGAGAACATCCAGAGGAGCGATAGCGTCGCCAACAACCTTCACCTCAGGATCGTACTCAGACAGACGCTTTACACCGTCGAGAACGAGAACCACGCGGAAAGAGATGTTTGCAGCAGCCTCATCGTCGAGAACGCTCAGGAACTTGTCTGAGTTCTGGCTTGTAACATACAGCTGCTCAACGAGTGAAGAAGCTGCCATCTGCCAGAAGTAGTTGATACGGCCGTTCTTGTTCATCTCCTGATAGAGTTCCTCAGTTGTCTCAGCAACAGATGCATTATCATCAATAGCCTTGAATGAAGGATCGTTGAGATCGGCACCCAACTTGCTGATGGCTGCTGTATAGTCGTCTGTAGGCATCTCGTAGAGAGCTGCGATTCTCTTGTCGATGTCGAGTGCAGCGATCATACGATACTTCTCTGCCAGTGTAGTAGCGTTCTCGGCTACTGAAGCAGCGAGCAGATAGTCAGGCTTCACCTGCAGCTCCTCCTTAGTCAGCTTCAGACCACCCTCAGCATCCTTCTGGAAGAAAGCAGCCAGCTTCAGCTTACCAACCTCAGAAGCGATACTGTCGAGCTGCATCTTAATGCTGGCCTCAACCTGCTCCTGTTCGAAACTCTTCAAAGAATCTGCACTTTCTGTGTTCTGTGCACTTTTGTTACCTCCGCAAGCAGCAAATACCATAGCTGCCATTGCGATTGCAAATACTGATAATTTTTTCATTTTTTAAAATTAATTTTAAAGTTATAATTTGAAAATAAAATAAAAGCTACGATTATGCACATCAGCAACATCACGCCCATGTTAAACCACAGTGTCTTGATGTGCCATGTGCCCAATACCTTCTCGCTGCTGTAGAAAGGAGCGCGTCCTATCTTGCTCAGCGGCGTAAGGTAAATGAATGCCGAACGCGGTACGATGGCACCGTCAACGACACTAAGTGTACGTCCCTGGTCACCTGATACCACGAAGTCCTCCAGACGGATATTAAAGTTGTCACGCTTTATTTGCAGCACTTCGTCCTTGCCTATCTTACGGATCAGCGACGCCATCTTAGCATCAGCCTCAAGGGTCACCTTATTACTCTTCTTCGACAGCAGGTCCTCGGCATCCTTCATGAATTTCTTCAGTGAGTCGTAAGTGTAGTCACCCTGGTACGCAGGCATCTGGCAATAGTCTGTCAGGATGGGTAGGTTCTCACGGATCACCCGCATGTGTTCCGGGTTCACCTCCTTGCCGCGACGTTCCTCATCCTTCATGGTCTCCAGCTGCGACTCCAGCTCATACAGGAATCCCATGTTATAGTAGAGCAACTCATACTTCTGCTTGTCGAGCTCGAAGAACGGTTTCTCGTAGAGGTTATCCGTGAACGACGTCACCGCGAGTGCCTCGTAAGCCCAGCGCGACGGAATCACGTCTCCGATGACGGGCACATTGCCGGTCTTGCTCTTTGGTGTAAGGTCAGAGAAGTCAACTACCAGTCCGCAAAGCAGAATCTGAGGAATGAGCAACAACGGTATACTTATATATATAGCCACCACAGAGTCGAGTTTCTTTGAGAGCAGCAGACCAATCAGGTTCGACAGCAGCGCCGTGACGAAAAGTATCAGCCACCACTCGAAGAACAGTCCGTGCAGCCCCATGATGGTGTTGCCGACTACGATAAACAGGAATGTCTGTATCAGCGACAGTCCAGCCGTGAACACAATCTTCGACCATATATAACTGCTATACGACAGATGCAGGAACTTCTCGCGCTTCAGCAGGGCACGGTCTTTGATGATCTCTTCAGCACTGCCGCTCATACCGATAAACGTAGCCACGATGACCGACATAAAGAAGTAGCTCACCAGGTTCTTGTTGTCCATCACGGAATAGCCTTCCGGTGGTGCATAACGTGTCAGCAGCGAACAGATAAACGCCAGTACCGGTGCCTCCAGCAATGCGATACACAGCCACTGCACATTCGTGATCTTCGTCTTGATATTACGGTGCAGATAGATGGCGAACTGCTTCAGTGCCCCTGGTTTCTTCTGGTCAGAATGAGGCACATCGCTCTCAATAGGAATATCAAACTGCTCCCTACCATTGAGATACAGCTCATGCCACTCCTGAGGCGTGGTCTTTCTCTCGTCCGACACCTCTCCACTGCTGTTGAGGGCCTTTTCGTCGATGATGTTCAGCACAATCTCAGGATTCACGTTACCACATGTCGGGCAGGCACTCGTCTCTGCGTCGGCATAGTTGGCCTTATCCTTAAAATAAGTAATGGCATCGATAGGATTACCGTCGAAAACGGGATAGCCGCCCTTGTCCAGCAGCCACAGACGGTCGAAGAGCTTATACACGTCACTCGACGGCTGGTGGATGTTCACAATGATCAACTTACCCTTCATCGTCTGTTCCTTCAGCAGGTTGATCACCGTCTCCGTATCTGCAGATGACAGGCCAGATGTCGGCTCGTCGAGGAAGAGCACGGCTGGCTCACGGATCAGCTCCAGAGCGATGTTCAGTCGCTTGCGCTGACCTCCTGAGATAAACTTATTGATAGCCGATCCTACCTTCAGATCCTTTGCGGCATCGAGACCCAACACCTTCAGGGTGTTCATTACGCGCTTGTCAATCTCTGCGTCGGCCATGCCCTCAAAACAGAGCTTTGCCGTAAACCAGAGGTTTTCGTACACGGTCAGCTCTTCTATCAGCAGGTCGTCCTGAGGCACGAAGCCTATCAGGTCCTTGGCTGCCGGCTCGGAGATGTCGTGTCCGTTGATGGTGATGGAGCCTTGCTGAGGCTTCAGTGTTCCGTTGAGCAGCGACAACAGCGTGGTCTTTCCCGTTCCGGAGCCGCCCATGATGGCCAGCAGCTCACAGCTGCGCAGGGTGAAGCTCAGGTCGTGCATACCGTTATCACTGTTGGGGAAGCGGAAGTTAATGTCTCTTCCACAGAACTCAATCGTGTTCTGCGACGAGACAATCTGTCCGTTGGCCCTGTTATACGCGTCTACAATAGTTGAATAATAGAGCGGTTTGTCTTTCTTCGTCTTCAGCACACTGCTCTGTAACCACACCTGATAGGCACCCGGCAGCACCGGCACATCGTTGAACAGCACCTCGTCATTACCGAGATAGGTAAACACCATATCGCCAGTCTCTGCGTGGAAGAGTGTACGTATCTCGCCGTCGGTGTTCTCCAGTTTATGGATCATTACCCTATCAGAGGTCTTATTGCTGACGAAGTCGCGGAAGTCCTCGAACTGCTTGTCCGAGATGCCGAAACACTCAGCCATCGTCCTGAAGATCACATCCTGACTTCCCTCCCTATAGCCGCAGAACTCCATCAGACGTAACAGCAGCAGTGACTTCTCCTTCGATCTGATCTCACCTTGCAGACCGTTGCAGATGGTAGTCACCGTCTGGCGGCTGTCCATATTGTCCGCCATATCGTATGCCATCCGCATATCGTCATAGAGATCAATGTACACATCTGTGTTCCTTACACCGAAATGTCTACGGAGATAGTTCACGAGCATCTCCTTTGCCCGTGCCTCATCCACCTGTGCTTCCTTGCCGAATAAGGCAAACAAACTGATGAAACTTGATAGAATAACGTCTGTCATTTGTTTTATTTATGAGCGCCCAAGTTGCCTATAGCGCGTAGATTACCGTGCAAATTTACGGAAAATCTCAGACTAGCAGCCCTTATAAGCAGTTAAAAATAATTAAATAGCCCTTAAAAAAGCGTAGAGCATGATTTTTCTGCGCAAAGTTACGGAGTTTCAATTAAATTTAGTACCTTTGCACCCAAATTTGAAAACGAAAAAAAGAAAACAATGACACAAGCGATTCAGAAAACTTTGCGCGACTCTGCCGGTATGCGGTGGACTGCCTTGCTGCTCCTCGCCCTGGCGATGTTCTGCAGCTACATTTTCATGGACATCCTCTCTCCTATCAAGGACCTGATGCAGGAGACCCGTGGTTGGGACTCTACTGCCTTCGGTACGATGCAGGGCTCTGAGGTATTCCTCAACGTGTTCGTATTTTTCCTCATCTTTGCAGGTATCATCCTCGACAAGATGGGTGTACGCTTCACGGCTGTACTCTCAGCAGCAGTGATGCTCGTGGGTGCCTGTGTGAAGTGGTATGCCGTCAGCGACAGCTTCATCGGCAGCGGTCTTGAGACATGGTTCACCAACAACCTCAACTACATCCCCATTTTCGACGAACTCGGTGTAAGTCCTTTCTACGAAGGCATGCCCGCATCGGCCAAGTTTGCTGCATGCGGATTCATGATCTTCGGCTGCGGCTGTGAGATGGCGGGCATCACGGTGTCACGCGGAATCGTGAAGTGGTTCAAGGGTCGTGAAATGGCATTGGCCATGGGCTCAGAGATGGCCTTGGCGCGCCTGGGCGTTGCCACCTGTATGATATTTTCACCATTCTTCGCACGTCTTGGCGGTGAGGTAAGCGTCAGCCGTAGCGTTGCTTTCGGTGTGGTACTGATGTGTATCGCCCTCATCATGACGATTGTCTATTTCTTCATGGACCAGAAGCTCGACGCCCAAACCGGTGAGGCCGAGGAGAAGGACGATCCGTTTAAGGTCTCCGATATCGGCAAGATTCTCAGCGACAGCGGCTTCTGGATTGTGGCCCTGCTCTGCGTGCTCTATTACTCTGCTATCTTCCCATTCCAGAAGTATGCTGTCAATATGCTACAGTGCAACCTCACCCTTACGGCACCCGATGCCGACTCGTTCTGGGCATCATCGTCAGTGACCATCGTCCAGTATGTCATCATGCTGATTGTTGCCGCAGCCGGATTCGCCAGCAACTTCCAGAAGAAGGCGAACCTTAAGTACGGACTGCTCGGACTCTCTATCATAGCGCTTATCACCTATTGTTATATGGGTTACATGCGTCAGTCGGCTGAAAGTATCTTCGCCGTGTTCCCGCTCCTCGCAGTGCTGATCACGCCGATCCTGGGCTCATATCTCGACCATCACGGCAAGGCTGCCTCGATGCTCGTACTGGGCTCTATCCTCCTGATTGCGTGTCACCTCACATTCGCATTCGTACTGCCGGCATTCAAGGACAGTCCTGTTGGCGGCATCACCATTGCATACGCCACCATCCTCGTACTCGGTGCATCGTTCTCACTGGTGCCGGCTTCTCTCTGGCCTTCAGTGCCAAAGCTCGTCGATGCGAAGGTGATCGGCTCTGCCTACGCCCTGATCTTCTGGATTCAGAACATCGGTCTGTGGCTCTTCCCGCTGCTCATCGGTAAGGTGCTCGATGCCACCAACCCTGGTGTCACCGATCCTACGCAGTTCGACTACACCGCTCCGTTAGTGATGCTCGCCTGCCTCGGTGTGGCAGCTCTCATCCTCGGTTTCGTGCTGAAAGTTGTCGACAAGAAGAAGGGCATCGGCCTTGAGCTTCCCAATATCACAGAATAAAGCGATGCGGCTCAACGACGCCCCGATAGCAAGATGGACAGTGCTCATCATCGTGGCCACGGCCATGATGATGGGTTACTTTGTCAATGATGTGATGTCGCCGCTGGAGACACTGCTGGAACTGCCCCGTTCTCAGGGCGGTCTCGGCTGGACGTCATCCGACTACGGCTTCTTCTCCGGCTCAAGCGGCCTCATCAATGTTTTCTTGCTGATGCTTTTCTTCTCCGGTCTGATCCTCGACAAGATGGGCATCCGTTTCACGGGCGTCCTCGCCTGTTCGCTGATGGTGCTTGGCACGCTCATCAAATACTATGCCGTCATCACCGACTTTGGCGATTCTCAATTCACGATTCTCAATTATCAATTACCCGCTTCCGTTGCCGTCGCCTCACTGGGCTTCGCTGTCTTCGGCGTTGGCTACGAGATGACGGGCATCACCGTCTCGAAGGCGATGGTACGATGGTTCACCGGGCATGAGCTGGCCCTTGCGATGGGCATCCAGCTGGCGATGGCGCGTCTGGGCACTGCCGCTGCCCTGAGCATCTCTGCTCCCATCGCGCGCCACTTCACCCTCTCTACCCCGCTGCTCGTAAGCCTCTCTTTCCTGATCATCGGCTTACTGGCTTTCCTCGTCTTCTGCGTCATGGATCGCCGCCTCGATAACCTAGGCAGTCCAAAGAACGACCTAGGAAGTCCTATGAGCGACCTAGGCAATCCTAAGAAGCCCTCAGAATCCTCCGACGAGTTCCGCCTCTCTGATATCTTCGTCACCCTGCGCAATCCCGGCTTCTGGCTCATCACACTCTTCTGCGTGCTCTTTTACTCCGCAGTATCACCTTTCCTGAAGTTCTCCACCAAACTGATGGTAATGAAATACGGTGTCGATCCCGACATCGCCGGTTTCTTCTCGTCGATAGCGCCTTTCGGCACAATTCTGATGACGCCGCTCTTCGGTCTTGTCTACGACCGTTTCGGCAAGGGTGTCACCCTCGTCATCACCGGTGCCCTGATGCTTACCGCCGTCCATTTCGGCTTCTCCATGCCAATGCATAGCAGCGCCATCGCCATCGCGCTGATGGTGGTCTTGAGCATCGGCTATTCCCTGGCACCGGCAGCCCTCTGGCCCTGTGTGCCAAAGATCATCCCGCTGAAGTGTCTCGGCACCGCCTACTCGATGATCTTCTTCATCCAGAACTTCGGCCGCGCCATCATCCCGATGTTCGTCGGCCGTGCCAACGAGACCGATCCTTCCTACACTTCCTCGATGCTGATCTTCGGCTTCACCGCCCTGGGCGCTGCGCTCACCGCCGTCGCCATGTGGTACGTAGACCGGCGAAAGGGCTACGGTCTCCAACTCCCCAACATCCGACAATAAACCATTATCATTTTTTCAAATAACTAACAAACGATCAACAATTATGAAAAAACTTCTTTTGCCTCTGCTGCTGATGATAGCAGCTTCTGCCCAGGCAGCAGAAAACCCGGTATTAACGATTGAAGGCGGTCAGGTGCAAGGTGTACTGGCCGACGACCATCCCGACGTGTTTGTCTATCGCGGCATCCCATACGCAGCGCCGCCTATCCGCGAGAACCGTTGGCGCGAGCCTCAGCCCATCGTGCCCTGGAAGGGTGTGAAGGTCTGCGACACCTTCGGACGCCCGAGTTTCCAGGCCATCCAGTACACTGGCGGCTACTACACCGAGTGGGGCTATGGCAAGGAGGCTGCTTTCAGCGAGGACTGTCTCTATCTGAACGTATGGACGAAGGCACCCGGCAAGGTCAATGCGAAACTGCCTGTAGCCCTTTGGATTCATGGCGGCGGCTATCGTGAAGGTTTCGGTTCCGAGCCTGAGTTCGACGGACAGGAATGGGGCGCGAAGGACGTGGTGCTCGTCAGCATCAACTATCGTCTCGGCGTGTTCGGATTCCTAGTTCACCCTGCCCTTTCGGCAGAGAGTCCGCACCATGTGTCAGGCAACTATGGCATCCTCGACCAGATCGAGGCACTGAAGTGGATAAAGAAGAACATCGCCCAGTTTGGCGGCGACCCCAATAACGTGACCATCTTCGGACAGAGTGCCGGTGGCGGCAGCGTGCGTACACTTTGCGAGAGTCCTCTGGCCCGTGGCCTGTTCCATAAGGCTGTCATCATGAGTGCCCAGGGCCTCACGATTCCCGATGCCAACGGCAATCCGATGGGTGGACGCTACAGCGGCGGTTCGTTTGCCGATGCCGAAGCCAATGCCAAGAAGGTGTTCGACTGGGCCGGCCTTACCGACCTGAAGAAGATGCGTCAGGCCAGCACTGAAACCGTCTTCGCCCTCAACACACTCTATTACCAGATTGTCGAAGGCCAACAGGAGGGCGTTGGAATGCCGTTCATGCGCCGCGGCCTGCCCTTCATGCCGATGATCGACGGTTATGTCTGCGTGAAGAGTTTCGATGATGCCACTCGCGAGGGTACGCTGGCCGACGTTCCTTATATGATTGGCTTCACCCTCAACGACATGGGTAACATGGCACCCAACATCGCCGAGTTCTGCAAGGTCCGTCAGCAGAAGGGCGGCAAGGCATGGGCCTACCAGTTTGCACGTCCGTTGCCCGACGACGGCAGCCACCCCGAGGTGACGCAGCGTCTGCGCGGTGCCTTCCACAGCAGCGACCTCTGGTTTGTGTTCAAGAGTCTGAAGCACTGCTGGCGTCCTTGGACGAAGGGCGACTGGGATCTCTCTGAAAAGATGCTGACCGCATGGAGCAACTTCGTGAAATACAGCGACCCCAACGGTCCAAAGGGTGGCGAGTGGGCACCATGCACCGAGAAGAATCCAAAGTTCATGGTGTTCAAGCTCGACGAAAAGGATGCCGAAGCTTCCTTCTTCGGAGCACCTGAGAAAGCCGCAAACAGATAACAACCTGATAAAGACTTCAAAATCATGAAGAGATTATTAACGACAGCGATGATCATCGCTATGAATGTAGGGCTGATGAATGGCCAGACCGTTCAGAAGCAAGTAGTAGAAGAAGGCGGCACTGGTCCGTTCAAGTCGGAAGTGGTGGGCGATGCCTCCTGCCCCGGTTTCACGGTCTATCGTCCGCAGAACCTGAAGGAAGTGGTGGCTAAGCAGGGTGCCCTGCCCGTGATCGTCTATGCCAACGGTGCCTGCTTCAACAATAATGTGGAGATGCGCCTGCTGCTGAGCGAGGTGGCATCCTACGGTTATGTCGCAGCCGCCATCGGCCCTTACGACGAGGCAGACGTGATGGCACAGTGGCGCGGGGTGCTGAAGGCAGCCTATCCCGAAACCAAGGGCGATGTCGTCATGGCAAACGGCGAGAAGATCCTGCCCATGACGGCCGAGGAGCGGAAGGCACAGCAGGAGCAACAGGCCAAGCAGCGTGAGGAGGCAGCCAAGAAAGCCAAGAAGAATAAGAAGCAGCAGCCCGCCGCCCCACAGTTCAGCACTTATCCAAAGATGCTGCTCGAGGTGCTCGACTGGCTGACAGAGCAGAATGCCACCCAAGGCTCGGAGTATTACCACTGCCTCGCCCTCGACCACGTGGCTGCGATGGGTCAGTCGTGCGGCGGTGCACAGGTTTTGGGCGTGGCCTATGATCCGCGCATAAAGACTTGTGTGATGCTGAACTCCGGCATCGGCGACATGGAGATGATGGGCACAACAAAGGACGCGCTGAAGAACCTTCACACCCCGATGTTCTATATGATTGGCGGCCCTGGCGACATCGCATACGCCAATGCCCAGAAGGACTATGATCGCATCGGCGACAACATCCCCGTTGTAATGCTCAACTCGAAGGACGGTCACAGCGGCACCTATTACGAGAAGCACGGCGGCAACTACGCCAAGGCCGTTGTGAAGTGGCTCGACTGGCAACTGAAAGGCCAGGTAGGTCAGTCGGCACTCTTCCTCGACGACGAATACCTGAAGATGAAATTCCCCGAGTGGCAAGGCGTCCGCAAGAATTTCTGATTCAGCCCCCCAAGGGGATAAACAAAAATCGCAAGTCATTGATGATAAATGACTTGCGATTTTGTTTTGTAGGGACACCCGGGCTCGAACCGGGGACCTCTGCAATGTGACTGCAGCGCTCTAAACCAACTGGGCTATGCCCCTAACTTGCTTATGCGGGTGCAAAGGTACGCAAAATAATTGGAATAACAAATCTTTTATCGAGAAAAATTTCATATCTTTGCACAAAAATTGCGAGAAATGGACGATAAGCGATATCTTCTCAGCCTGATTCGTGAGGGCGAGCATCAGCAACAGGACTTCAAATACCGTGTGGCTGATGCCTGCAAGCTGGCCAAATCGGTGTCGGCCTTTGCCAACACCGATGGCGGGCGGCTGCTGATAGGCGTGCGCGACGACGGGCATCTGTCGGGTGTGCGCAGCGAGGAGGAGATATTCATGATGCATCAGGCAGCATACAAATACTGTAAGCCCGAGGCGAGCATCAAGTTTGACACTTATCATGCCGAAGGGCGCACGATCGTGATTGCCACCGTACCGCCATCGGGCAAGCGTCCTGTCTGTGCACAGGATGAAGAGGGGCGTATGCGAGCCTATATCCGCATCAACGACGAGAACATCGTGGCATCGCCAGTACATCTCGCGCTCTGGCGCGAGTCACAGAAGCCGCAGGGTACGATGATCACCTACAACGACGACATCCGCCGCCTGCTCGACGTCATACAGCGACCGCTCACGCTGAATCAGATTGTCCGTCTGTCGCGCCTGCCCCGCCATAAGGTCATCACCCTGATGGCACGCCTCATCCATTTCGGCACCCTGCGCTGGGAATACACAAACCAGCAGTTCCTCTTCCGCACGTTTCCCTGATCATAGGGATTCATTTCATTTAAATAATCCAAATCCGTACACTAAAACAAAAAAGTTACGATAAAATTTGTTTCTTCCTGAAAAAGTTCCTACCTTTGCAACAAATGAATGATTTACCTACGGATAAAGTACCATATAACTATCCAGAAAATGATTATGCAAATGAAAGCTATAAGGAATGGGGTGTTGGAAAGCAATCCGTGTTTCGAGAAATTGACGATGCCGTGAAATGCAGAGCAGAAGAGTAGCGAATGGGTATCTGTTGCGACCTTACCAATTCCCCATGAAGCGAAAAGCAGAAGTAAAAAGAATGGCAGTAGGTTGCGCTGGTTCAAGTCCAAATGCCACAGAAACCACATGATTGTAATGATCAAAACGTATTGCCACATGGGTAGATGCCTGAGCTCATATTGCAAAAATCCGCGCCATCCGTATTCTTCCAACAATCCATAGGTGAATGCCAAAAAGCATAATACTGCCATGTCCAATCCTCCGATAATGCCAAACACGAGACAGGGTACCGCTATAGTTACAACAGATTTCCAGATAGACTTGCCTGTGATGGTGTAGGCTGTTTTGCGTTTAAAAATGGCCATTGCAATAAGTGCTCCAACGATTGGACCAAGTCCTGTGGAAAGCTGAAATGCATAATTACCCTCAAGTGTTGGATACTTGTGTCCGACAGCCAGTATAATCAGGCGCAGTGTTAAAGCGATCATGTAAAATGAAGCGATTGCGCCAATGTGGATTCTTTTATAAACTGATAACTGCATGGATAATAATTTGTATAATTCGATGTTTCACGACACAAGGTTCTTCGACGAGCGAAGCGGCAGAGCCGAGCGCCTGTCCCTTTGTGAATCACGGGGACGGTTCCTGTGATCACACGAGCTGTTCCTGCATCTCAGGCGGACAATAGTACATCTCTTCGGAAAGCGTCTTCCCAAGATAGCTTACGGCCTTTGACTCCAGTATCGGGTAGCGATAGCCTTCAGCATACCAGCGATAGACATCTTCGCGCACCTTTGCCGTATCGGGAGCCAGATGCGTGATGATGCTGTCAACGGTGAAGGCAGGGATCTTGCATTTCATCGTGTCGATGGGTGCAGCCACTGTGCCCACCCACCTTTCTGTATGCAGTCGGATGACGTTCCTCAGCGTGTCACCACCGGGCAGCACCAGCTTGCCTTCTGCATCAGCCTTTGTCATATAGGTGCCGAAGCGACGGATGAACAGACGATCGCAATATTTTCCTGTGCCGTTGAAATAACCAGAGATGCTGTCGCCTTTCTGCATAGGGAACTTCAGCCATGTCTCCGGCATGTCATAGCTCACCAGCTCCATATAGTTTTCAGAGCCGATAATACTGATTGTACGCTTGTCAATATTATAATAAATACGATTGCCACGCTCAAGCTCCATAATGGTATCGTAGTCGGTGATGTATTCGGTCTGACAAGTCTTTTTGGACATGTCTGCATCTTCCAGAAACCACACGCTGTCATCTCCCTTCAGGCTATAACCTTTAACTGTTACTTGTTTATTTTCCAGCACGTCACCTCCACGATAGTGGTTAGTTGGCTGGTTTATTTGCTGACCACTAATTTTTAAGCTGAAAGATAATAAAATCGCTAATGATATTAATTTCATCTTTTCAAAACTATTATTCTTACAATATGATTTTGCCATATTTCCCTGTTGAGAAATCTGTATTCTCAAGGTCGTCCAAAATAGCAGGTATATCATTGTAGTACAATTCTATGTTAGGATTATTTCGACCTTTCATCCATTCAACTCTTTGAAGAATAATAGTCTTCACAAAGTCATAGGAAGATGGTTTGACAATCTTTGTGGCAATTAAATATTCTGTTACCCATTCAAAGCCTTCGTCAGGCAATTCCCTCTTTCCGAGAATAACATCATTAATACAATAATTATAATAATCTTCTAAAGTTTGAAATTTTGTAAATACCTGTTTTGAATGATTCACAACAAATTCACATAACCTTTTAAGGTCTTTATTATAGTCTTTACGATTTTCTAAAAAATAGACTTCATCAGAAGTTCCTAACATACTTCCAACAAAGCCCAGGCTATGTTGATCTCTTTGATCTCGTAATGTCCTTTTAGAATACTTCTCAAACCATTTGTGTAACACATTAAACCGAACATGGAATTTGGGCTGAACTTCAAGAGCGAGAGCATCACGTTCTAAATCATAGCTATTATAATACCAGAAATGAACTCTTTTAAATCCATAATCATCTTTGTAAAAAATGGAATTATCACTTTTCTTGATAACAAAATTCTCAAAAAGGGGATTTGAAATTACCACCTCCATTAAATTTAGCACATCATTTTTATTCATAATAATTATTGTTTGTATTTATATTTGACAACATATTCATCAACCTGAATTGTTTGACCTTTATTTAATCCTAGTTGATCATTACTAGACCTAACCTCAAATTTTTGGTTTCCATTCATAACATGATTTTGAATAGCTTCCTGCCCCCTAGACAACCTTGAAGTTCCTTCTCGAAGCTTTGTATCAATTACCTTAAAATTACCATCAGCTTTCTTTATGAGCTGGTCAACATTTGATCTATTATCTTTTATATTTCCCTTTCCATTATTGGGTACGAGTCTTATCTGGCTAGCAACCTTTTCCCTGGAATCACAGGGACGGTTCTTGTGATCATTCGAAGAACCACCATTGGTGATTATACCCTTAATCATCCTTTATGACTATTTCAAATACTGGTATTTCTTTAATGGTTTCAAAATTTTCTATATATTTTCTTGCCTCAATACAACTTCTTATGGCATATTCATTATATGGCTCACCACTATTTCTTTCACAATACCAACTATAATAATCAGAAGAATAATTTACCTTTTCATTGACTAATCGAAAAACGTCTATTCCCAAAATAGGAATTATTTCCTTTTTTACTAATTCAATAAAAAGGAAAGCATTTCTTTTGTCAAATGCGATATCATTTATTCCCAAATGTATTAAAGAATGATAAACTAACAAACCATCTTGTGCAATCTGTATTGATTTCATATTCTTTTTATTTTTGCATTGGGCGCAGGAAACTCTGTGGCGCAGAGTTTCCTGAGCCCTCTGCGTCGTGTATGAATAGGCTTCTTGGGGGTGCAAGAAACGACGTCAAGTAATGTTACGATAAATTTAACAATTCTCATTTGATTTAGGCTGATAAACTGGCTAAATCATGCTTCCATAGCAGCAATCTGGAAAACCTCAATACCCAGTTTTTCCTCAATCTCAGAAATGGTTTTGAACGAGAAATTCACCTTTCCGGAAAGAATCTTACTGACATATTGTGGACTTACTTCCAACTTCTCTGCCACATCGTTACGTGAAAGATGACAATCCTGCATATAGTCCATAATAGCGTATGCCACGCGGCGGGACCTCCTGAGCCAGGAGGCATTCTCTTGTCTCCAACGAGCATCATCAACAAACGTAGAACGTTCACCCGACTGATGCGACTCCAAAAACTGAACAGCCTTCGATTTCATAACTAATCCTCCTCAATCATTGTAATAAAACTATCTGAATCAAATACACCATTATCTATAAGGTATTGGCGACACAAATTGAGCTTGTTCAACTCTTCCTGCGTATGAGAACGATCCTGCATGGTAGGCGTTAGTTTAATAGCACCTCCTGTTATAACGAAGACGTTCTTTTCAATACGTATAGCGTAAACCCTTAACCAACTCGCATGACCTATTCGCTCCCAATTCCTGGCTTTTTCCCTGGTCAGCTCACGTATAACTAAATCCGTAGATCCCAAAGGGCGAAACAACTCGTCGAGATTCTCTGAATAAGGCATCTCAAGAATCAGTCTTTCAAGCTGTTCTGCATCGTCAATGGTGTCTTCTACAGCCTCACTGATTCGTTCAATATGGAAATACTCCTGAAGATCATCTTGATTCTCCAAGAAAAACTCCCACAAATATTCTGCATCATTCCACTTCTGAAACAATGTCGCCAATTCATTGTTGGGCTTATCCATGTCACGTACAGCCCAAAGATGGTCTTTGCCGTCTATAATCCGTTCAAACCTCATTTCGGATGCAAATATACGGATATTTTTCGTATTTCGCAACTTTTAGGTTGCATTTTAACATATTGCAACACAAAGTTTCTGTCCCTTTGCTTGCATTGGACGCAGAGGTTCCTGGACGCAGAGGCTCCTGTCCCTTATGCGCCCACGCCCTGGCGGTCCTTCTCGATTTGCTTGTCTCTTTCGCTCATTATTCTGCTGTTTTGACGATTAAGCGGGTACAAAGATACGAAATTTCGAGCGAAAGACATAATTTTTTGTGCAAAAAATCACAATAATGCACAGGAAAGTACATTTTTCCTGTCGCGGGCGCGTGATTACAATTATTCGATAGGGCCGAAGCGGTTTGTGTGTGTATAATTTTTTGCAGTAGGAAACGTTCCTACTGTGTATGAGAAGACAAAAACATGTCCGCCTACTGGTGGATTTTATTAACAGTGATTACTACTGGGCCTACGATGAAATGATATACCGTCTCAGCCCGCTGTTGCAAACCCCACAAATAGACCCGCGGCTTATCGAGCGGCTGGATTTCCGACCAGATCTGCAGAGGGGCTCAAAGAATCAGATATACATCGAGATTGCCCGGCTACTGAAGTCGGGCTCTTCTGTACTCAAACGCAAGTACAACAAGAATGACTGGTTTCGATGGCTCGCAGACCCGAATCATACGAATCTCGGTGTAAAATTTCTATCGTTGCAAGGCTCTGTAAACAAGGCTATTAAGAGTTGTTTTTGATGAAAATTAACAAGGATTTCTTTTCGTTAATCCATTGCTGATGCCTTGGATTGTTTGTTACTTTGCAACGTCAACGCGTTGAAAACTACACGGAGGGGGCACCCAAATGTGTAACATCAGAACATTAGTATTGAATTTAAAAAGAAAGAAAATTATGAATGTGAAATGCAAGAAAGAGATTGCAAGTGCTGATGAGCAGATCAGACGACTGAGTAACCGCTGGGTGTTCGACTGCGCCAACCGGCTGATCACGGAAGAAGGGCTGGAGCGGAAGAGAGCGTTTGGGCAGGCTGCAAAAGCGTATCATCTGCTGGAGAAGCTCGGAAAGGGCGAGGCGCGTTTTGAATATCTGAAGGCGAACGGAGAGTTGCGGAAGGCGCGGGGCACGCTGTGCAGAGGCGTCTCGGAGGCGTTCGACAGTTATGAGTTTAAAGGCGGAAAGCCCGATGTGCCGATGACGGATTTCGGCATCATCGTGTATTTCGACCTCGACGTGGAAGAGTTCAGAAGTCTACATATCAGAAATTTAGTCTAAGGATTAAAAAAGAAAAATGATGGACAATTATCCCCCGGGAGCGGCGAACGATCCGCGCGCTCCATACAACCAGCCTCAGGACGAGGAAGTAGAGGTCATGGTGACACAGACGCTCAGCAAAGAGACGGTGTTGCTGGTCGAAGGCCCGCACACATTCGTAGAATACGACTACGATCCGCTGGACGGCTTCACCAAAGTCGGTATCACAGAATACAACGACGATTTGGAAGAGTACTACCGCAATCAGGACAAAACGCCGCTGGAGATTATCAAGTGCTGCGAGAAGATAGCGAAGCAGTTGACGGCTGACGGCCATCGCTTCTATGCCGGCATCTGTATATCGAGCCTACTCGAGGCGTGCGACGGCTGGGAAGAAGACGAGTTTAAAGTAGAAGATTAAAAGTAAGAAATTATGAACAAATTACAACTATCAGAAAGTGAGTGCGACATGCTTTTGACGCACCTGAAGAACAACTATGAATACGACGCCACGCACGGCACGCTGGTGAACGTAAAGACACGACGAAAGACTAAAGGTCACTCTAACGGCAGATATCTGTTCTTCGGCTATAGGATGAACGGGAAAATGCTTCAAATCCTCTTTCACCGTGTAGTCTGGGCTCACTGCTACGGTCGTTTTCCAACAGGACAGCTTGACCATATCAACGGCGTCAAAACCGACAACAGGATTGAGAACCTGCGTGAGGTGACGGACTCGGAAAACAAACGAAACATGCTGTATCGATGGAAACCCAACAAGGATACAAGCGTGCCGGGAGTTTGTCCCTGTCGCAATAGATTTGAAACGTGTATAAGAGGTAAAAATTTTTGGTTCTGGAATTCTTACGAGGCGTTTTTCCACGCGACGATGTGCGGGAAACGGTATCTATGGAATAAATAAAAATCATTAGAAAAGTAAAATTATGAAAGAGAAAAAGAGTATTATTGAATTGGAAGAAGGCCTGCGCGAAGCGCTGAAAGGCCTTGACAAAGATGTTGACAAGATAATAGTGCTGTTCAGTCTGGCTAAGTACACGGTGCTTATGGAGCAGGTGCAGAAGTTGCCGCAGCTGCTGAAGCTGATATACTGGGAGGGCGCGTTCGTCATCTTCACCTATCTTTGGCGTAACAAACAGTTGGGCAGAAACGAGGGCGAGTTTGATGCTGGTGTAAAGAATAATCTGTATTCTATTATCGACAAACTGCTAAGCGAAACGGAGAACGAATATGGAAGAGATTAAGAAGCGAGTTGACAATATGCTTGTGGACAGAGGCCTGGTAAAGGACTACCCGGACCAGACGGTGCGAGAGTTGCTTTACCACCTCTTTGTGGCCATCGACATCTACCGGTATAT
>JAEEGL017188497.1_pt1 | contig 25260 bp, 20 predicted proteins | sample 9134231 | NCBI WGS metagenome assembly JAEEGL01 (sample SAMN16246548, study PRJNA631951) | gut metagenome | biome: gut microbiome; feature: rumen; material: fiber-attached | host: Bos | place: Iran: Karaj | collected 2018-10 | reverse complement strand
TCTGAATAATCTGATAACTACGAATACTCCGATACTTTATTTGAAAAGTTCTTTAATCAAGTTCTTGTTGCGAAGCACGGCATTGAACAATGCCTCGATGTTCACCTTGCTCTCGCTGCCGTCGTTGTTCACACAAACGTTCATGCAACCGCCGGGCATCTGCTCGGAATAGAGGGCTCCGTCGACAGGTGCCGTGTCATACGAGAAGGACAACTTGCTGGTCACCTGGTCAATGGTGGCATTTAGCAGCACATCGTCGTGTGTCAAAATGATGATGGGGTCAATCAGATTTTCCACATCCTTCACCTGATGGGTTGAGATGATAATCGTGGTGCCCTCGGTGGCGCGCTTGGACAGCAGCGTGCGGAAATCGGCCTTCGAAGGAATGTCCAACCCATTGGTCGGCTCGTCGAACAGTACATAGTCGGTACCGAGCGACAGCGCGCAGGCTATCAACGACTTTTTCTGCTGGCCGAACGACATCTCCTTGAATTTCCTTTCGGGTTCCACCTCCATCTCCTGCATCAAATGCAGGAAGGTGCCGTAAGCATAATTGGGATAGAAAGGAGCCAAGGACTTAACATATTTCATCGGGGTCTCGTCCTCGGGCACAGTCACCTCGTCGGGCAGGAAAACGATGTTCTGCAACATGGCAGGCTCCCGGTCGAAACACACACGGCCGTCTATTGTGCAACTACCCTGTTGCGGACACTGCAGCCCGCAAATCAATTTAAGCAACGTGGTTTTACCAACGCCATTTTCACCAAGCAAGCCGTAAATACTACCCGGCTTAAACGACAAACTGATGTTGTGGAACACCGGTGTCTTTTTGTAGGAGAAATCCAAATTTCTAATCTCTATCATAACTGCATTAATTTTTTATTGTTTCTTTTTTTGATTTATTTATTATATTTCAACGATTTATCCGTTATATTGTCATAGTGTATTACATTACTAATACACTGCAAAAGTACAACACTTTTTTGAATAAACAAGTTTTTTGATGAAAAAAATTCAATTTTTTTTCACGACACTCAGGTTAATCGATTATAACAAATTGACATTCTTCAAAATACAAAGGAAATAAAAATTCACTTTTTTTTCATTTTGGTGTGAACTGAAGGCAAATGTTCCCAAAAGCGGAGCCAGACAAGTAGGTTCCACACCCGATAGACAATCGAACAACAGTTGTATTACACTTGTTTTACACTTTTAAAGTGTAAAACAAGTGGGAAAAAAGTGTAAAACAAGCGACGGGCGGACGCTATTACTCAGCAAGTCGGGCTACAAGGTCGTGTTCCATGGCCTGGGTGATGCACACGCGGCAGAAAGAGCCTATCGCAAGGCGACGGGTGGCAGGGATAAGCACCTCGTCGTCAATCTCAGGGCTGTCGTATTCGGTGCGCGCCACGTAGTAGTCGCCTTCGAGACGGTCAACCAACACTTTGTAGGTCTGCCCCACACGTGCGAGGTTTTTCTCGAGCGAGATTTGTTGCTGTATGGCCATGAGTTCGTCAAGGCGGTTCTGCTTCTCCTCGTCGGGCACGGGGTCGCCGAGGGCTTCGGCGGGTGTCCCCTCCTCGGGCGAGTAAGCGAAACATCCCATCCTGTCGAAGCGTGCCTGGGTCACAAACTGCTTGAGTTCTTCAAATTCCTCACGACTTTCGCCCGGGTAGCCGACAATGAGGGTGGTGCGGATGCTGACCCCTGGAAGCTGGTCGCGGAAACTTTGCAGCAGGCTGAGTGTTCCCTCGCGGTCAATGCCTCTCTGCATGGAATGGAGCAAGGAGGTGCTGATGTGCTGGAGCGGGATGTCGATATAGTTGCAGATGTTGGGATGGTTGCTGATGGCTTGGATGGCGTCCTGCGGGAAGTTGGCGGGGTAGGTGTAGTGTAGGCGTATCCATTCTGCTCCGCTCTGGGTGGCCAGCTGATTGAGGAGGTCGCCGAGACGCCGGCGGCCATAGAGGTCGAGGCCATAGTATGTGGTGTCCTGGGCTATGAGTATGATTTCCTTGACACCATCCTGCACCAAGGCTTTGGCTTCGGCAACAAGTTCCTCGATGGGGCGCGAAACGTGGCGGCCACGGATTAGGGGTATGGCGCAATAAGAGCACTGGCGGTTGCATCCCTCGGAGATTTTGAGGTAGGCGTAGTGGCGGGGGGTGGAGAGGGTGCGCTGAGAGGGGAGGCTGAACGAGGAATGAACGGACTTGGAGCGAAACTTGGGCGAAGCTGGCGGGAACATGGCGACAAGGGTCTCCCATTGGTGAACGCCAAACCAGGCATCAACCTCGGGCATTTCGGGGGCGAGTTCATTGCGGTAGCGTTCCACCAGGCATCCCACGGCTATGAGCAGGCGTTGGCGGCCATCGCGGCTGTGGCGGCGGTTGAAGTTCTGCTTGTTGACGATTTGCTGAAGGAGGGTGTTGACCGATTCCTCCTTGGCGTCGCCGATGAAACCGCAGGTGTTGAGGATGACAGCATCGCAGTCGTTGGCGGCACGGTCGAAAAAGACCTGATGCCCTGCAGCAAGAAGGTGTCCGGCTATGTTCTCGGAGTCGACAGTGTTTTTGCTACATCCGAGAGTAATGATGTTTACTTTCATGTTATTTATTGCTCTCGAAAAGGCTATCAACAAATTCGTCGGCATTGAAGACCTGGAGATCGGTCATTTTCTCCCCAAGACCAATGTATCGGACAGGGATTTGGAACTGGTCGCTGATGCCGATGATGACTCCGCCCTTGGCGGTGCCGTCGAGTTTGGTGAGTGCAAGGGCATTGACATGGGTGGCGGCGGTGAATTGTTTGGCCTGCTCGATGGCGTTCTGCCCAGTACTGGCGTCCAAGACAAGGAGTATCTCGTGGGGAGCTTCGGGCAGTAGTTTCTGCATCACCTTCTTGATTTTGCCCAACTCGTTCATGAGTCCCACTTTGTTGTGGAGTCGCCCGGCGGTGTCGATGATGACGACATCGATGTTCTTGGCGAGAGCGGATTGCAGGGTGTCGTAAGCCACTGAGGCGGGGTCGGCGTTCATGCCCTGCTGGACAATGGGTACGCCTACGCGGTCGGCCCAGAGCTGGAGTTGCTCGACAGCGGCGGCACGGAAGGTGTCGGCTGCGCCGAGCATGACACTCTTGCCCGCCTGCTTATATTGGTAGGCAAGTTTGGCGATGGTGGTTGTTTTGCCCACACCGTTGACACCCACCACCAGCACAACATAGGGTTTGGCAGGGAGAGGGGAGTCGAAATCTTCGGGGAAGCCACCTGCGGGTTTGCGCAGGAGGGTGGCGATTTCGGCACGGAGGATGGAGTTGAGTTCGCTGGTGCTGATGTATTTGTCGCGCTTGATGCGTTCTTGGAGTTTGTCGATGATTTTCAAGGTGGTTTCAACTCCCACATCGGAGGAGATAAGTGTTTCCTCGAGGTTGTCGAGGACACTGTCGTCAACTGTGGATTTGCCCAAGATGGTCTTGGACAGTTTGGCGAAGAAACTCTCTTTTGTTTTGGTGAGCCCTTGGTCAAGGGTTTCCTTCTTTTCTTTTCTTGAGAATAGTCCCATGGTTATGCAGGTTTTATGGTTAGTTGGAAAGGCCCAGTTTCTGGTTCATGGTGGGTCGTATCTCCTTGTCGAAAATCTTTTGATATTTGTCGAAGGGATAGCGTTTGTTGTCGCCGGAGGCGAAGTACCAGAGCATCACGATAAAGTCGTTGGCGGACTGGTAGCCCTGGATGATGGTGATTTTGGACTGGTCGGAGTTGAAAACCCCGAAAGAGGGGAAGCCCATCTGTGTGCCGAGGACAGCTTTGGCAAAGCTGTGGGTGGACGGACGGCTGCCGGGAGGGGTGGCCATGTTGGAGTATTTGGTGCCACGCCATGTGAATTCGGAGCCGCCTTCGGCATCGAATTTAACGGGGATGTAGTAGGCGTTGAGGATTTTAGCCACTACGGGGTTGGAGAATGTTTCGCGGTCCATTTTTTTGCACCACCCACACCAAGAGGTGTAGAAGTCGACAAAATAAAGTTTTGCGTTGGATTTGATGTCGGTCTTGGCGGCCTGCTCAATGGTTTTCCATTCCACCTGCTGGGCACGAAGGCCTCCGCACAGGAGAAGTGTTATTGCTAAAAGGAGTACTGATTTTCTTTTCATAATTGAATTGTTGTATTAATATGTGATTGAATAATTGCGTTCATGGATGAATGAGTGATTACCAGTCATAGAGCCAGTCTTGGTCAAGGTCGTCGGAGCGGGGGTCGTAGGTTTCCTCGCGTTCCTCGCGGTCGCGGATGCGGAAGAGTCGTCCCAGCCAGTCGTCTTTTTTGGAGATGGTGCGTGTGGAGGAAGATTTGTCCTCTTCAATAATCTGTGCAATCTTGTGGATGTAGTTTTCGACGTAGGTGCGCGGGTGCTCCTCGTCGTAGAGGATGTGGGCTCCGGTATAGTAATGGCGGATGATGCTGTCGTAGGCGATGCCGAGCCCGACCATACGGATGGTGCCTTCCTGGCTGAGACCCACGCCGTGGCCAAAGCCATGACCCGAGAGGGTGACACGGTGGGAGGTGCTGTCGTAGAGGACGGAGAAGAAGGTGGAGCGGAGCTGGAAGTCGGTACGGATACGGGTGAGGGGGACGCCACAGATGCGTACTTTGCGTGTGGACTGGCTGAAGGTGAGCAGTTCGTTGCGGATGCTATCGTCGGAGGTGTTGAGTTTGTGTTTGCTTGAGAAGTATTTAAGCCATTTGTCTTCGTTGATTACTTTGACCCACTCGCTTTGGCGCATGTGGTAGGAGAAAGTGTCGGATACGGAGCGGAGATAAGGCACAGCGGCACGCCATACATCCTCGGAATTGGCTGTCTGTCCCCCACTGTTGGCGTGGAAAGGGGTTTCGATGAGGTTGCCGGTGCTGTCGACTATGGTCATGCCGCTGCTCATCATGGTGCCGAGCATGATGTCGGGACGCACACAGCGGTTGAGGTAGGCTTGGCAATGGACTTGGTCGCAGAAGTTGTAGCCTTCGGAGGCATGTTTGTTGATGTTTTTCATAGCCCAGGTGCGGGAGATGATGGCCTGGACACGGAAGATGTCGGTTTCGTTGCCGTAGATTTCGGACTGGACAACTCCAGCGATATAGGTTTCGAACTCCACATCGTTGATGAGCAGTAATTTCCCGTTCTTGTTCACCGAGACCGTGAGATTGCCTTCGTAGGTGCGTTGCTTGAGGTTGCGGGGGTTGAGACAGAGGATGCAGGCGGTGTCGGTGGCAAGGAAGGAGACCGAGGGGTGAGAGCCATAGTCGTAGCCGTTGATGGACACATGCACATTGCGTCCCTGGGGCGTGAGTTCGACAGATTTGTCGTTGCCCACTTCGGACTCGATGACTGCGGTGTCGCCCGAGACAAGATTATAGGTACCCAGGTCGAAGGAAATGTTGATGAAATCGATGGTATTGTTGGAAAAAAGCCTTACCTTGACACGGTCGGCGGAGGCTGTGGCAGTGAGGAGGAGGAAACAGAGTATGGGCAGAAGGCGTTTCACTGGCGGGAGCGTATTAGTTTGATAATTTCGGCAGCGGTACGGTCGGAGGCACCTGCATTGCCGAGAAGGCTGTGGACGCGCGCATAGCCGTCGAGGACTGACTGACGTCGGGGACCTTCCTGCACGATGTCAAGGAACTCCTGTTCCAGCCGGTCGGCGGAAAAGTCTTGTTGTATCAGTTCGGTGACTATCGGAGCGTCGGCGATGAGGTTGACAAGGGAGATATACTTTATTTTGTCACCAATGAGCACGCGCGCAATGGCTGCGGAGACTGCATTGGCACGATAGCAGACCACTTGGGGGACGTTGAAGAGTGCGGTCTCGAGGGTTGCAGTTCCCGAACAGACCAATGCAGCACGGGCTGAAGCCAGGAGGGGGTAGGTCTTGTCGTAGACTATGGACACGTTGGGGATGCCCTGTATCAGGGGTTGGTAGAAACGGTCGCCAAGGAGGGTCATTCCAGCAATGACAAAATCGTATTCAGGGTGTTTGCGGGCCACTTGCAACATGGGTGGCAGCGCGGTTTTTAATTCCTGTCGACGGCTACCCGGCAGCAAAGCCACAAGGGGACGCTGGGGATGGACGGGAATGGACTGGTCGGCAGGCATGTTTTTGAACCGCTCGACGGCATCGAGCAGAGGGTGACCTACATACACAGCCTGCGAGAAGTTGTTGCGGGCGTAAAAATCCTGCTCGAAGGGGAGAATGTAGCAAAGGCAATCGAGATTGCGGCGCATACCACGGATACGGCCTTTCTTCCATGCCCACAGTTGGGGAGAGATGTAGTGGATGTTGAGGAACCCCTTATCATGGGCAAAACGCGCTATGCGGAGATTGAAGCCGGGATAGTCGATATAGACAATGGCATGGGGGTTGAACTGGAGTATGTCCTGTTTGCAGAGGTTGAGATTACCGGTCACAGTGCTGAGGTTCTGCAATACTTCAACGAAGCCCATGATGGCCAAGTCGCGGATATGCCTGACAGGTTTTCCTGCAACCTGAGACATGGCATCCCCACCCCAAAAGCGGAATTCGGCTTGTGGGTCGAGGCACAACAGGGCACGCATCAGGTTGGCACCGTGTAGGTCGCCAGAAGCTTCTCCTGCTATGATATAATATCTCATGGTCGATGTATTACAGCACGATGATTTTGTATTTAAGCATTGCCCACATGAATGTCACCACGGTGACAAAAAGCGTGACAATAACGGCCTTGAGTGTGGTAGGGTATTCCTTTTGGTGGGCATAGTAGCGCAAAAGCAATGCCGGCGGGACAAAGGCGGCGGCAAACCAGCGCAGATGTTCATACAACGGGAGGTTGAAAATAAGAAGAATAAGCCAGACAACCACGGCACACAGGAGTTCGGAAAGGAGTGTGCCGATGATGCCCACGGCAATGCTGTCTCTATTAAGGAGTGTTTTCATAACTCAAGGTATTGTATCCTTTCGATGGCATTGAAATCGGTAAAATCAGGACGCACAGGGACTACGGAGACATAGCCTTGCGAAAGAGCATACTGGTCGGTGTCGGCGGGAGGATTGTCACAGACAAACTTGCCGGTCATCCACCAGTACGGCCTACCAATGGGGTCGATGCGTTTTTCCAGACTATCAATCCAGGCAGCCTTGGCCTGGCGGCACACCTTGATGCCTTTGATTTGGCTGGCCTCTAAACGAGGGATATTGACATTTAATCCCGAACCCCCTGGCAGAGGATTCCGGAGCACCTGACCAAGGATGTGGCGCACGGTAGGGGTGCAGACATTGAAATCGGTTTCCGGACTATGGCTAAGAATAGAAAAGCCGATGGCCGGGAAACCATCGAGACAGGCCTCCAGCACGGCTCCGATGGTGCCGCTATACACTACATTGATTGAAGCGTTGCTGCCATAGTTTATGCCCGAAAGTACCAGGTCGGGAGGTCGGGGACAAAAATACTCCAGTCCCACCTTGACACAGTCGGCAGGCATGCCGTCGCACATGTACCACCCCTCCCCCATCTCCTTCACCGGACGCACACGCAAAGGCCTTCCCGTGGTAAGCGAGGTGCTTACCCCCGAGGCATTGCGTTCCGGCGCCATGACAACGATGTCGCCAAACTCAGCCGCAACATTGGCCAAATGCTGCAAGCCCCGTGATTGGTAGCCATCGTCGTTGGTGATGAGGATGAGAGGTTTCATGAGAACGGATTGTTACTTTATCTCCTTCATTACCATTTTCGGTTTGTCGGCCACACCCGAAGGATTCAGGAAGAAAGATGCCGGCTGAAGGATATTGTCGAAAACAAAATACTGGATGAGCACGCTGTCGGTATTGTCAATGATGGCATAGAGACGGTCGACGTCGAACATGTCATACATCGATGTGTCCGGCATAGCCAATGTATCGTCAGGGTTGTTGTACTTGAGGTAGGTTTTCACCTCGCGGACTCTACCATCGGTATTGGTGATACGCAAAATGGTACGGGGCTCGGCATTGAACGAAGTTTCCATGTTGCTATTGGGCACACGGGATGCGAACTCATCGAAATTGAGGTTGGCAAAGCACGAAAGCATTTGGGCGACACGTGCCGTGTCGAACCCGTCTACCACCTTGTGGTTTTGAGTCAACTCAAAGACAAAGCCCTCGCCTTCACGACGCACCACAAAAGACTCCTCGGGAGAGGCAGGAATGTCCATCTCGACACTCTGCAACTCGCGTATATCCCAATCCACTATATTATGGCTACGCCAAGAATAGGGGTCAGCCACGAAACGGGGAGTAAGATAACCCCTGAAACCGGGAATGTGGATAATGTAAGGCACCTTATCACCTTTGCGGAACATGTGGCACGCCATCATATCTTGCGTTTCGTGTCCCACAAAATAAGTGGCAGCCAAACGCTCGTGGGGGAAGAGTCGGAATTTGCCGCCGAACCAATTGATGAAATAACGTTGCTGGTAAACCTCAACCTTAACAGCCCGCGCCGAGAGCAATTTGACTGCCTGCGGCACAGCATTTTTGTTCACTTGCTGACGGATGCGCATGTCATGCAAGGTCTCCAACAGCAAGCTAATCATGGGTTTGCTGGCAGGATAGAGATTATCGACAGTCCATACAGTATCGCCAACGCTGTCAATTTCGCGTTGTAGTAATACTTGTTGGTCTTGTTTGTCGGCAATAAAGACCTTACTTACTGCATCAATATCCTCGATATGGAAATCCTGGTCAAAAGTGGCATCCTTTGACCCATGTCTGGCCACAATCAATGCCACCACACCTATCACCACCACTGCGGCAAGGATAATTATATATCTGTTTTTCTTCATCAGTTTAGTTTTATTACATACCTTTTATCAATTAGCACGGAAACGCCTGCGGCGCAGTATGGCAATAACCACACCCGCAGCAGCAACCAGCACCACTGGCAACACGGTGTTGAGCAATTGGTATTTGGTGCGTTCCTCCTTCACTTTCATCACATTCAGTTTCCTGATTTTAATATTGCGGCTTCTGCTGGCAATCGAGCCATTTTCTCCCACAAGATAATCCACACAATTTAACAGCAACTCCTTGTTGGCATACATGGTCTCGGTGTAGAAATCGTAGCCCAAAGGATAGCCCGTTGCATCTTGGTAGTTGAAACGATTCTTTATCACATCGCCATCAGAAATAAATATCATACGGGTGCTGTCGCTTACCTCGCGATAACCCATTTCTGGAATCTCCACAAAGTCGGGGGTAAGACGGTTGCGGAACATCGACCTGAAACTACCCTCCAACAACACCGCCACCGGGATGCTCTGACGGTTGAAGAGCCTCCGGTCGGGTTCAATCTTCGCCTCGTTCAAATCATATATCGCGGGGGCGTTCTTAACCCGCGAATACTCCGACGTGGCCAAAAGGATAGTCTTGTCGATACCGTTGTCGATGATGTCCATACTGCTGACAAAATCGGTCTTGATAAGGTCGAGATTTCGCACAATGGGATGCGGGGACAACGGCACTATCTCGGGGAAATACATCCAGGGCTGGAATTGGATTTGAGCCTGTTCGCCCACCATGCCCACTTTCATCGGTATCGGACGGCAGCGGATGTCCATCACCAAATCCGGATTGATGCGCACTCCGTAGGTGAAAAGCATCTCGTCGATATTCAAGGGGAGACGAGTGGCTACGGCCTGTCCGGCATGTTCGAGGCTGTCCAAATCGGCATCCAAAGCGTCTACCAGCCACAACAGCTTGCCTCCATACATCACATACTGATCCAAGATATACAAATCACGGTCGCTGAAGGGCTTTGTCGGCTTTGCAATGATAATCAAGTCGAACTTGTTACGAAAACTATAAGTAGAATCCTTGGCATTGAGGGTACGCATCGTGAGCGAATTGATGTTGCCGTCCATACGTGCCGTATCAAGGGTGTAGTACTCATATAGCGAACCAATCATATCCGACAGGTTGGGCAATTCCAATTCACCATGTCCCCTTAAGAACGCCACAGTCGGTTTCTTACCTCTCGACAACGCCCTTATGGCATTGGAAAGGACATACTCCAAACTCTGTATTGAATTGTTCAGCAACTGTGTCTGGTCGACATACTTCTGGCTCTGAAGCAACTGTATGGAAGTCTCCGAGCCCTTGTAGATTACATCGGCCGCCGGAATCAGCACCTGCTGACTGTAACCCGTGGCGGTATTCACCTGCAACTGTGTGGGCTGGATGCCTTTTTGCGCCAGTTTCTGATAGAACACCTGCCTCTCCTTGGGGTCTTCAAAGCTGTTGGGGTTCACAAACTCATACTGGATGTTCTTGTTATAGGCGCGGAACTGGTTGAGCATCTCCTTGGTCTCATTCTGCAACCGTTTGAAATCCGACGGGAAATCCCCTTCGAGATATACACGGTACAGCAACGGCTCATCAACCTCCTTCAGCAATGCCTTGGTGGATTTGGAGAGGGTATAGCGTTTCTCAGAAGTCAAGTCGATGCGGCCAAACACATAATAGCCAATCACGTTTACGAACAACACAATCAGCACAGTCGCCGAAAATTCAATCCAATGCCCGCGGCGCAAATCCTTTTTGTTCTTCCATCCGTGCCACTTGCGGCTTTGCAGCACCATGCGTGTAGCCATCAAAAACACAACCGTCACGCTGACAAAATAAATCACATCACGGCTGTCCACCACACCACGGCTGATTGACTCATAATGGTAGCTCATTCCCAACTGCCGCACCAGCAACTCGGCACCGCCCAGAAAACCCATCCGGCAAATGGCCTCGAAGCCGATATGCATAAAAGCACTCATCAATGCGGCCAGGATAAAAGCGACAATCTGGTTACTGGTGATGGAACTGCAGAAAAGGCCTATAGCCACAAAGGCGGCACCCAGCAGCAGCAACCCCGCATACGAACCCATCACACTGCCGGTGTCCACATTACCCACAGGGTCGCCAAGGGCTACAACACTGAAATAACACACCAACGTGGGAAGCAGCGAAAACAGCAACAGCACCCATCCGGCTAAAAACTTAGCCCATACCAATGTCATCTCGCCAAGGGGCTTGGTGAGCAATAACTCCATGGTGCCGCCGCGCTTCTCCTCCGACAGCATCCTCATTGTAATGGCCGGCACAAGGAAAAGATACAGGAACGGCCCCACAATAAACAGGCCGTCCATGCCCGCATACCCAAAGTCTGGAATGTTGAAATCCGATTTAAACACCCACAGCATCAAACCTGTGAGCACCAGAAACACCGCAATGGCCAAATAGCCCGTCAGGGAAGAGAAAAAGCCTGCTAACTCTTTTTTGAACAGTGAGTACATTTAGTAATTAATAGGTAAAATCTAAATATTCAACAAACAAATTATCCATTCTCACACTACACTATGCATCAAAAACACTTCAGCCCGTCCCGTTTATTCATCAAACTTGAAACGTCTCGATCTCTGCGAACGGCCCTGATAGTCGCCCAGCGAAAGCTCATAAATCACCTCTGCCATCAAGCTGGCATTCTTAGTCAAGATGTCAAGGTCGATGTTCTCGGCAATATCGCTCGGCACATGGTCGTTGACACTGCCCATAAAACCTGTAAACACCAACGAGGGGATACCCACCTGTGCAAACGGGGCGGCATCGCCACGGGGAACGGTACGGTAGCCTCTCACCAATGCCTTGGTTGAAATTGAATCGTTTCGGCTGGCTATATTCCACAACTGCGGGAAACGTTTGTTGCCCAACACCTCCACACTGTCGCCCTGACCAATGCACTCAGCATTGATAAAACATTCCACATTCCGCAACTTGGGGAAATTCGACACGAAAATGCTCGAGCCCAGATTCTGCAGTTCACCGCCCGAGAAGAGCACAAACACTATCGAACGCTTGTTATACTCAATATCCTTCGGAGCATTCACCGTCAGCAGACGGGCAGCCTCCAACACCGCAGCTACGCCGCTGGCATTGTCGTTGGCACCGGGGAAAAGGCAAGTGTTGCCCTGTATGCCCACATGGTCCAGATGGGCACCGACAACGATATACTCATGTTTCATTTTGTCATCGCGGCCGGGCAGAACACCAACCACATTGGCCGTGGTGGCAGTGGGATGATACTTGGCGTTAATGTTTATCTCAAAATACTTGCGCAGGTGGAACGACTGGGGAACCATCTTGTCCATCAGACAGGTCACCACCGAGTCGAGGGTCATCTGCTCGTCGGCCAGCAAAGCGGCACCCATATCGCGGGTGGGCTGCACCACGGGGAAGGTCATCTGATGCGAACCCTCACCACACCAAGCCTGATGCTGCACCTCATAAGGACGGCAGCTCTCAGACATGTTGATGCACACCAGACCGACGGCACCGTGCTTGCGGGCCACCTCGGCCTTGCCGCGCAAAGTGGCATAAGGAGCCGTCACCTTGCCAGGCAGGAACTCGGGCACACCCGACAGACAAAGCACCACCTTGCCACGAACATCCACCTTGGCATACTCGTTAAATGTCAGGTGGTCTATGCCCCAGCCGCAAAACACCACGGGAGCATTGGTATAGCCTCGTCCGGTCATGCTCGAACAGACGTAGTCGCGACCCAGTACATACTGCACTCGAACATCGTTGTCATTGACATAGGTATAGAAATTGCAGTTCTCAATCTCGTTATACTCCACCTGGAAATACTGTCCCCATTCATCCTGGAATGGTTTCACGCCATACGACGACAGTACCCCGGCGCAATAGTCGGCAGCATCCAGATAAGCCTGCGAACCCGCCATCCTTCCTTCATACTGCGACGAAGCCAAAATACGGACATGCTTCATCAACGTGTCGGTATTGGCACGGAGCAGCGTATCCTTGGTCACTTCCTCTTGGGCACCCGCCACAACGGGAGCCAACACGGCCAAAACAGCCAAAACTGAAAAGAACTTCTTCATTTTCACGAGCATCTTAATATTAAACCAGTTTCTTTATTCTATTGATAATAAAATAATTGCTGCACAATAAGTGCATGATACAATCAAGCAAAGATACAAAAAAAAAGCGACTTAACAACAAAACAACCAATTAAAAACAAAATATATTGGCCACACGGTGATTGTCGGGCAAAAATCGCACCATTCTGAGCCGCCTTTCGGCCCGCTGTCCGCTATCCATTTGCCCGTCCATTGTCCCGTCATTCTACTGCACTTCTCCTTCACATATATATCCAACGAATATATATGTGAAGGAGAAGTAATATACAAGTGACACAAATATGACGGAGATACGTTTTACTCTGCGCGGCTAAAATTCAAGGTAAAATCTTATCCTCGAGCCCCAATGGCACACCTTTCAATATCATCCCCCCCTGGTTCTGAATTGTTTAGGGGGTTATTCGGGGTGAAAGGCTATTCGTCGGAGGCTGCGGAGATGAAGCGGCGGTAGGCCGAGAAGGTGTTGGCGCGGGAGAGGAACCCCTGGTATTTGCCCTCTTCATCCACCACGATAAGATTATAGCGGTTACTGAGCTGGAATTTCTTCACCACTTCGCTGGGCGAGTCGCCAAAGTGAACAAGGTCTTTGTCCTCGAAGGTCATCATCAGTTCCTTGATGGTGATGGTGTCGTACAAGGACTGCTCAAAAATGAGATGGCGCAGGTCGTCCATGACGATGAGGCCAAGGAAATGACCCTCGCTGTCCAGCACGGGGAAGAGGTTTCGCTTAGAACGCTTGATGGCTTCAACTATGTCGCGCAGGGTACCGTCGGCCGGGACGGTGGCGAAATTGGTTTCTATCAGTTTGCGGAGGTCCATCAGCTGCCATGCCGAGGCATCCTTGTTGTGGGTCATCAGGTCACCTTGTTCGGCCAGTTTACGGGCATAGATGGAGTGCTTTTCGAAAGGCTGGACACAGATATAAGTCACTGTGGCCGTGATAAGCAGTGGCACCATGAGAGCGTAGCCCCCAGTGATTTCAGCAATGAGGAAGACTCCCATAAAGGGTGCATGCATCACACCGGTCATAACCGCGGCCATGCCCACAAGGGCGAAATTGGCTGTGGACTGCGGTGGGAGTCCCAAGTAATTGCCCAAAGCGGCGATGAAGTAACCGCTCAGGCCGCCCACCACAAGCGAGGGACCAAAGGTGCCGCCCACTCCACCGCTGCCAATGGTTGTAGCCGTGGCCACAGGTTTGAGCAGGATAAGCACAAAGAGGATGACCAGTGCCACCCCGCCATTGTCGCGGAAAGCATTGAATACACTGTTGGCAAAGAGAGCATCGTCGTTGCTGCCATTCAGCAGCTCGGTGAGTGCCCAGTAGCCTTCGCCATAGAGCGGCGGGAAAAGGAATATCATAATGCCGAGGGTCAGGCCACCTGCAATCCATTTGGCAACCCACCCCTTGCGCTTGGAGAACCACTCCTCAACCTTGTCGGTGCAGCGAAGGAAATAGACAGAGCTGAAAGCACAGAATACCCCTAACACAATAAGGAAGGGAATCTGTCCAAGGGTGAAATCCTCGGCCACACGGAACGCGAACTGCACCTGCTGTCCCATAAGGAAGTAGGCCACCGTAGAGGCCGAAAGGGCAGAAAGCAACAACGGCACCACCGTGGTCATGGTCATGTCGAACATGAGCACCTCGACGGTGAACAGCACTCCCGCCAACGGAGCTTTGAAGATGCCGGCAATGGCACCCGCGGCACCACATCCCAACAGGAGTTTCACCCCTTTGGCATGGACGTGGAAGAACCGACCCACATTGGAGCCGATGGCACTGCCGGTGGAGGCTATGGGGGCCTCGAGACCTACGCTTCCGCCGAAAGCAACGGTGAGGGTGGAAGCCACCAGCGACGAATACATGTTGCGGGGCGGAAGGAACCCTTTCTTTCGCGAGATGGAGAAAAGCACACTGGGTATGCCATGGCCAATGTCGCCTTTGATAATAAAGCGCACAAAAACCACTGTGAGCAGGATACCCACCAAAGGAGCGAAAAGCGAGAAGATATTGCCTCCCCCTACTCCGGCGTGGGTCCCGCCCAAGGACATCACATAACGGCCGGAAAGATGCACCACGGTCTTGAGCAGCACCGCCGCCAAACCGCTCAGCACCCCCACCACCACACTAAGCATGAGGAGATAGGTCTGGTCGGAAATATGACGCAACCGCCAAGTGTACAGCTTCTTATATAATATCCAAAAGCGTGTCATGTTGTTTTAAGCGATTGCAAAGATACAAAATATTTGGAATATGTGAATGGGTAAGATGATGAAAAACAAAAATAGTGAAAATACTTCTGCCCTTTCGCCCCTCACAATATTTCGGGTGCAAGCACGTTATAGCAAACAAAACACTACAGACGTGAAACAACATCAAACCAACTTCGCGGCATTGTTGCGTCCTGCCGCCATCGTTCTGCCCTTAGGGCTTTTGCTTTTTGTCTCCTGCGTTTCGATGCGGGAATATGAGTCGCTCCAGTCCCAGTACAACCAAGCCGTGAAAGGGTGGAACCTTTCGAAACAGGAGTTGCAGGAACTGCGGGAGGAGAATGCCGAGCTGGTGAGGCAAGGGCAGGCGATGACTGTATCGCTGAGCGACATGACTGCCGCCCGACAGGAATGTGAGGCCACGGTGGCTTCCATCAACCGCTCCTACGCCGCCCTTCAACTGCGCTACGACACCACTATGGAGAACTTTATGCAGCAGTTGACCGGCAAAAACCGCGACCTGTCGAAGGTGAACAAACTATTGGATCAGCGCACCCGCGAGTTGAACGAAAAAGAAAAGGCTTTTGCCCAAAAGGAGAAACAACTATTGGCGCAACAGCGCGAACTGGAAGCCCAAGGGAAACAGTTGGAACAACGCAACCAAGCCGCGGCACAGGCATTGCAGGCAACAGAAAGGGAGTTGGAAGACCTACGCACCTCTGTTGCAAAAGCCTTGACAGGGTTTGCCGACAAGGGGCTGCAGGTGGAGACCAAAAACGGCAAGGTCTACGTGTCGATGGAGGACAAACTGCTGTTTGCCCCTGGCAGTTGGACCGTGTCGAGCAAGGGAGTGGAAGCCATCAAGAGGCTTGCAAAAGAGTTGGAAGAACACACCGACTTGAACATTATGGTGGAGGGACACACCGACAACGACGCCTACCATGGTTCTACAGCCGTGAAGGACAACTGGGACCTGAGCGTAATGCGTGCCACGGCCATCGTGAAACTGCTGCTGAAAGAAGGCCCCTCCATCAAACCGGAACGTGTGGAAGCATCAGGACACGGTGAATATGCACCCAAGAGACCCAACACCTCCGCCGCCAACAAAGCCGTCAACCGCCGCACAGAGATTATCCTTACCCCGAAACTTGAGGACATCATGGAGATACTGAGACCCAAGGAGTAAGACCCTCCACCATACAACTTGACATATTTTTTTCACTCCACCTGTAGTATTTTTGCCTCTCGCGCGTTTATATGGCAGATGACACAGAAAGAATACAACAACGGGGTGAGGCTTTGGGCCGACGACGTGTACCGCTTTGCGGTGCACTGCTGCGGCGACAACGAGTCGGGGAAAGATGCTGTGCAGGAAGCATACGCCGCGTTGTGGGAGCATAGAGAGGAGGTCAATACCGAGAAGGGGAAGTCATTCCTGTTGGCTGTGGTTCACAACTGGGCCATGAGCCAGCACCGCCACAGGAAAGTACAAGAGAATGTCGCCACCGACCTGATAGGCGAGACAACGGTGAGACCCGACGAGCGTTTCGACTTGCGGGAAGCCCTGGAGCAAGCCGCATCGCTCCTGCCCGAAGTGCAACGCGCCGCCATGATGCTGAAGGATGTGGAGGGGTACAGTTGCCGCGAGATTGCCGAGATTCTGCACTTGAACGAGAAACAGGTTACCGTCTATCTCTACCGTGCCCGCGTATCGATGAAGAAAACATTAATTGCTTTAGGCTATGACAATAACAACAGATAATTACGAATCGTGGTTCTACCGCTACAGCGAGGGGGAACTGGATGAGCGCGAACAACGCGAGGTGGAGGCCTTTGCGGCGCAGCACCCCGCCCTTGCAGAAGAGCTGAACCTCTACGACCCAGAGCTGAAACTGCAAGCCGCCCCCATGGTGTTTGCCGACAAGGAGAGCCTGATGAAGCATGACCACAAAGTCGTCCCCCTGTGGCGTTGGGCCGTGGCCGCCTGTCTAGCTGTGGTCTTAGTGACAGGGGCAGGGCTGTTCATATTCCAACGGGAGGACAATGGTCCCGTAGTGGCACAGGCCACTATGCCGCAGCCACTGCCGGCACAACAACCCTCAACGGTCGAAACCACTCCGACCCCTTTCGAGACAAACATCCCCGCGACCTCCAAAAGACTTCCTGCCCGCAAACTGGCAAGAGCCTCTGCACCGCAGAGTTCCCCAACTGTGTCATCCCATGCCGAACCCACCCTGGTCGCAGCAACCACCAATCCCGCCACACCCACAGCCGAAACACCTCAGGTGGAAGCACAGGCTGACAACGAACCCACCGTCATCGTATATCATGAAATCTACGTGGTGGCCGACGCCGAGCCACAAACCGTGCAACAATCACCCTCCAACACCGACCCTGAAAACGGCATTGAAAGCCTCCGTTCCTTTGGCCGCAGCATCAGCACACGGCTCAGAGCCGAAGCCCTCCGCGCCCAAGGCAACGCCAAGATGATGCTGGCATCGCTATAACGAATCACCATTTATCAACAGAATAATAACAATAAAAAACAAACAATATGAACTGCAAACTTTTCACCTTAGCAATCCTGATGTGCTGCCTTGGTTGGTCTGCCAACGCGGGCAACGCCTGCACCCCTGCAGCATCCCCCACAGCATCCGAGAATGACGACACCATCAACATGTACCGTATCACCTTCAGCCAACCCATCAGAAAAGTGGTATTGGAGGACTACTGCGACCTAATCATCTTGCCTGACACCCTGAACTACCTCACCACCTCACGTCCATCAAAAAGAGGGATCTCAGACAAAACTTTCTCCTACAAGATGTCCTCGGTGGGGGAGCTGAAAATCGAGTCGCAGACCAGTGGGCGCAAGTTGGAACTGCACTTGGACATGGGTACCTCCGTGGTCATAGAGACCAACGACTTCTCCAACGCTGAGATGCACATCAACAAGCAACTCAACATGCTGAACATCAAAACTAACGACTACAGCAATGTGTTGGTGACAACAGACCTTGACACCATTCGTGCCACCTCGATTCAAATCACCACCAACGATTTCTCGAACGCAAAGTTCAACTCCCCTGTCAATGCCTATATAGTAAGACTGACATCGAACGACTTCTCGAACGCAAAACTTCCCAGCGGAAAAGTCAATAAAATCTTCGAGTCGCAGAACGATAACGCCACCATCAATTACGGGCACCTTCCGAACGTGGACATCTATATGGGCGACGAATCCGAATTCAACGATTCAGACGAAAAAGTATATAAAAAGTCGAAGAAGAGCGAGGAGAGAACCTCCTTCTGGCACGAAGGGGACTGGGTATTCCGCTTTGCCTGGGCCTTCAACAACTGGGGCAAAGAGCCCTACAGCGGCCTTGTGCCCATGAAAGGACCCTACGGGCTTGGAACCACCTTCTCCTCCTACCAGCTCGAACTTGCCTTCTTCCCCTTGTGCAGCCGTCATCTCGACCTCGGTTTCGGGCTGGGATACGAATCCGACGTCTACCGATTCTCCGACCCCTACGTCACCCTCGACAACACCCTGTCCAGCGATGCCTTGGCAACCTTCCAAATCCAAGAACGTCAGGATGCCTATTGGTCCTCTCGTTTGGTGGCACGCTACGTTACCATGCCCTTGACCCTACGCTGGAAACCCGCAGCCTACGGCGACTTTTCCATCTCGCTCACCGCACTGCCCGGACTCAACTATACCAGCCGCAACACTGGACTCAAACACAAAGGCGAATACACCGACCATGACGGCAAAACCACCAACCGCGAAGACCTCTCAAGTGTCATGAACCCCTTCAAACTCGACGGGCGCCTCTCCCTCTCCTACAACCACATCTCCGTATTTGTCCAAATGGCTGCCCTGCCCCTCAACCTCAATATGGACAAGAAAGTCTATCCCATCAAACTGGGCTTCATCCTCAATCTCTTCGATGACTGATGCCGACAAAACAACAAACAAGGGGTGCATCTTTGCCATGCACCCCTTGCTGTTTTTTAGAGGGGGGTTATGTTGTTTGGGATAATCCACAAATAAATAACCCACGTTTAAAACCCAAAAAAAAGCTGTTCCATGAACAGCCCTTCACGCAATCGCACAACAATCCCCAACCCATCAGCGTCTTCTCTTGCCAGGCAGAGGGTCCTCCGGTTTCCGGCGGTCGCCCAGCAGTCGGCGCGCCCCGATATAACGTTGGGCGTAATAGGCCTCGGTGGAATAGGAATGGATTACCCCTGTTGAAGTGGCGGCATGGATAAAGCGGAACACCCCCGTGTTGGTGTCCACCTCGGTGACGATACCTGTGTGGCCTACCCCGCCCTTGCCCGAACGCCCCTGGAAGAAGACAAGGTCACCCCGCTGCAGTTTCTTCCGGTCTTTGATATCGCGTCCTAATCGCGACTGCGGAGCCGAGCCCCCGGGCAGGGTGAACCCGAACTGCATATACACATAACGAGCAAAACCGGCACAGTCGAAAGCCTTGGGACCCTTGCCACCATAACGGTAGGGCTTGCCTAAATGCTGCCTGGCCTCTTCTACAAGCAGGTCGGCGGAATCTATCACCGCTTCAAGAGGGTTATAATCGCGGAAATTGAATATTTGTAGCCCTTCGAAAGGCAGACTGATAGTTGAAAGGAAATTGTTTGCCGCCCACACGCGCGACGGAGCCCTCAGCACGATGCTGCTGTCCGTCTGGCTCCGGACTGTGCCGTAGCCGTATCCCAACAAGAGCACCATCGTGATGGCTTTACGTTTCGAGGTCATATTCTATTCCTTTTTCGGGACGGGAGGAAGGGTTGCCTGTTCCCCGCCAGGACTTTTCTTCTCGCCATACACATCCAGCGCCACTACCACGGCGGTAAAAGCCCAGAAGGGCACAGACAGTTTGTCGGTGTCGAGGAAATTGTTGAAAATACCATGGATATAATACGTCAGCAGGCTCAGCGTAAACGCCAACGCCATATTGGCCACCTGCCTGTCTTTTGCAGTGCGATACACTCGCACCCCCGTGGCAAAGGTAGCCATAAACACAGCCACCACCAACACCACCCCCGGCACCCCCTGCTCCGTCATCGGGCCTATATACTCGCTGTGGGCGTTGCCCAAATTGCCTGCATTGGTGCTGATGGTGGAAAGCTGGTAACTGCGCTGATAACTGGCATAGAGAAACTGGTACGTCCCCGGACCGCAACCCACCACCGGCGACTCCTTCCACATGCGTATGGCCGACGCCCAGCGGTTCAACCGCTCCAGGTTGCTGGCATCGGTGGAGATATTCGAAATACTCTTAATCTGTCCCGCCAAGTCGTAAGAACTGTCCTGATGGTTTTTGCCCAACTTATACAGCACATCGCTCTGATAGACGAAAAACGCCCCTACCCCGAGACCGAACAGCAGCACCATCCACTTCACCTTCATCCCCATCCTAATCAACACATAAACACCTATGGCACCCAGCACACTGAGCCACGCCGCACGGCAATAGGAAAAGAACAGCCCCACGGCCAGCAACGCCATGATGGCCAGCGAGAGCAAACGCCCCCACCCTTTACTGCTGCGGCTGAAGATGAAATAAAAGGCCGCCGGCATAAACAGGGCTATCACACACCCGTAAGCCGTATGGTCGTTGTAGAAAGGCTTCATCACGCGGTGCAGAGTCTGCAAGTCGCTGAAATTGCCCAGCGTCTTGGCCGTGGCAATCAAAATCACCGCTATCAATCCGATGGCATAGCACCAGAAAAACTGGCGTATCCTGTCCCTGTCGCGGAACATTTGGGCTGCGGCAAAAAAGAAAGGCACCACAAACCACAACCGCGCCAGCCAATATTTGAACGACACAAAAGGCAATGCCGAGAAACATGTGGCGACAAGCATCCACCCCATCGACAACAACAGGCAGACACTCACCGGATGCCTCAGCAACCGCACATCGTAGCTGCGGCTGGCCAACACCCTGAAAAAGAACATCAGCGTGAACAGTATCATCATCGGCTCCACCGGCATGGACAGCTCCATCTTCGGCAACAAAGCCATGTTGATGGCAAAGGGCGTGAACAGAGCCATGCACAGCAGCCCCGTCTCAAAACGGGTGACGAAAAGCATCAGCACCAGCCCTGCCAACGGAATAAGCGACAGATAATAGAAATCCTTAATCAACAGCACCGAGTTAAGCACCGCAAACACCAATGTCACCGCCACCGCCCACACAGCGGCACTGTTCCTCCTATACCAGTCAGCAATCTTCAAAACTCAAAAATCAACGTTCAACTATTGTTCCTCCTCCTTGGGCTTCACCGCCTCCATAAGCAGAAGCACCAAAATGCACATCACCACAGCACCCAGCGTACCCAGCACTACAATGACAATACGCTTGGGGTAAGCCTTCTTGTCGGCGGCCACAGCCTCGTCGAGCAGGAATTTGTAGCTCACATTCTCATTGGCATCCACATAGGTTTCGGCGGCACGCGTCTGCAGGTCGGCCAACTCATGGCACTTCTCGTTAATCAGCTGCGTTAATCCCAACTGATACTGTGGATTGCGGCGAAGGCTGTCCTGAAGATCCATTATCTCCTGTCCCAGCCGGTCGCAAACACCCTGCATGATCTCGGAGGCATTCTGCGCACGGTCGTGGTGTATGCGGTGGCATACCGTGTCGTAGTTGGCGGCAATAAAATTGGCCATATCCGCCGCCCACTGGGCATCCACATCCAGCACCGACACCTCCACACCCAGAAACTCCGTGCGTCTCACATTCACATTGCCGCGGTACTGCTCGTGCAGTTTGAACATCTTATGAGGGTCGTCGGGCGAAATGCCGTAATGCTCCAGCAGGTTGAACCGCTGGCACACATCACGTTCCATCGACTCTGACGAAAGAATCTGGATGCAATACTCACAATCGCGCTCAATACCATAGTCCAGAAAATCCAAACTGTAGTGGTAATCCATAATGGCCTTGCTCAGCCGGTTGGAATTAGTGGGGAACAACGTGGCAGTAGCCTTGAACCGCGGAGTGATGAGCAGCGACACCGCCAGCGACACCGCCAACGCAGCCACAGCCACCCACACCAACAGCTTCCACCAGCGTTTGAAAAAACGTATTGTCAGATTGTGATCATAGTCGTTACCAAAAGATTTGTCAGACATAGCAAATTTTGTTTGTTTATACTCAAAAATAAGTCATTCCCGGCACATACCGCACCGAAATGTCCATCAATAACGCCACCCATGCAATAATATTGCCCTATCCTCAAAAAAAGATACTCCTCAGCCCTTCCCGCCGCCTCACGAGCCCCCGTTTCACCCCTCTTGCCATCCCCTCCTTCGCTCCTTCACCCTTTCTTCAGCCCCAGTTCTCCCATATTTCTCCCATCCTGCATGGGAGAAATATGGGAGAAATATGGGAGAACTGAGGTATAACGAGCGAAGGCAGGAGCAGCGAGGGGAAATCGGGGAAAGGGAGGAAGATGTAGCAAAAAAACGTGCGCCCATCGGTTGTGACGGACGCACGTTTTGCAGAACCCGAAAGGGACACGAGGTTATGCCTCAGCGTTCTTTTCGATAGCGAGTTTGCCTCTGTAGTACCCACATTCGGGGCATACATGGTGGTACATTACCGGAGCGCCGCAATTGCTGCACGTGGTGAGCTGGGCTTTCTCCAAACTGTCATGTGTTCTGCGCTTCGCTGTGCGAGTCTGCGAGAATCTGTGTTTTGGATGTGGCATATTATTACTATTTTTATTTGTTTATTTTTCTAATAAAACTTTGAGGGCTGCCCAACGGGGATCGCTTTCGCCATCGTCGCAGGGCTCGGCCTCGTTCTCCTCAGACGTGCCGTTGATGTACTGGAGCATTTCGGCATCACATTCACCCTCGGGATGCACACGTTGCATGGGCATACTGACCACCACGTATTCATACATCCATTGAGCCAGGTCGATTTTGTATGCGCTTTCGGGAAGGAAAACCACGTTTTCGTCGTCGGTGGTTTCGGTGTCGCTGAATTTGACGCAAAGGGTGGCGTCGCCTTCTACCGGAACCTCTATCTCCCCGAGGCAGCGGTCGCAGATGGATTTCACTTTGCCGTTGAACGAAAAAGTGAAGAGCAACATGCGCTCGCTTTTCTCTAAAACGACCTTAAAATCGACTTTTCCCTCCCTTAATTCGTCATTTTCGTACGCCTCGAAGAAGGTTTCATCCAGTGTGTAGTCGTACTCGTACCTACCTGGTTTCAAGCCACTAAACTGGACTACAGTATCGATTTTCGGCTTCATTTTCACGTCCGTATTGAGTTTGCAAAGTTACGACTTTTTTTTGAAATGGCACAATTTTTTTATAAAAAATGTTTTGGACGGCGTTTTTCGAACCCTGCGGGCATAAAAAACCCACGTCATCACGACGTGGGAAAAATAATTATTAAATATGAAAAAGTTAAAGTGTGATGTTTCTATTTACGTGCAGCAAGGAGGAGTTCCATCATCTTGATGGCACTGACACTGATAGGGGTTCCGGGGCCGAAGACGGCGGCCACGCCGGCATCGAAGAGGAACTGGTAGTCCTGCGGGGGGATAACGCCTCCGGCAACCACCATGATGTCGTCGCGACCCAGTTTTTTGAGTTCTTCGATTACCTGCGGGAGGAGGGTCTTGTGACCTGCCGCCAACGAGCTGGCTCCAAGGATGTGGACATCGTTTTCGACGGCCTGCTTGGCAGCCTCGGCGGGGGTTTGGAAGAGGGGACCCATGTCGACATCAAAGCCGAGGTCGGCATAGCCTGTGGCTACCACTTTGGCGCCGCGGTCGTGTCCGTCCTGACCCATTTTGGCCACCATGATACGGGGACGGCGGCCTTCGAGTTTGGCAAATTCATCGGTGAGCGACTGGGCTTTCTTGAAGTCGTCGCTGTCTTTGGTTTGTGCGCTGTACACGTTGCTGATAAGATTGATTTTTGCTTTGTAGCGTCCGTAGACTTTTTCCAGGGCATAGCTTATCTCGCCAAGAGAGGCGCGCTTGCGGGCGGCGTCGATGGAGAGTTCGAGGAGGTTGCCTTTGCCGGTCTTGGCGCACTCGGTGAGGGCATCGAGGGCGGCCTGGACAGCGTCGCTATCACGCTCGGCACGGAGTTTGGCAAGACGCTCAATCTGGGCTTTGCGGACGGCGGTGTTGTCGATTTCGAGGGTTTCGATGGGATCCTCGTGGTCAAGACGGTATTTGTTGATGCCGACAATGGTGTCGACGTTGCTGTCGATACGGCTCTGTTTGCGTGCACTGGCCTCCTCAATACGCATCTTGGGGACACCGCTTTCAATGGCTTTGGCCATGCCGCCGAGTTTCTCGACCTCCTGGATGTGTGCCCAGGCTCGGTGGGCAAGTTCGTGTGTGAGGGTCTCGACATAATAGCTGCCTGCCCATGGGTCGACAACACGGCAGATGTTGGTTTCTTCCTGGAGGTAGATTTGGGTGTTGCGGGCAATACGGGCACTGAAGTCGGTGGGGAGTGCTATGGCCTCGTCGAGGGCGTTGGTGTGGAGGCTCTGGGTATGGCCGAGGGCGGCGCCCATGGCCTCGATGCAGGTGCGTGCCACATTGTTGAAGGGGTCTTGCTCGGTGAGGGACCAGCCTGAAGTTTGGCTGTGGGTACGCAGGGCAAGGGATTTGGGGTTCTTGGGGTTGAACTGGCTGACGATTTTGGCCCAGAGCATACGGGCGGCACGCATCTTGGCTATTTCCATGAAGTGGTTCATGCCCACGCCCCAGAAGAAGCTGAGACGGGGAGCAAAGTCGTCGACGCTCATGCCGGCATTGATACCTGCACGCAGATATTCAAGTCCGTCGGCAAGTGTATAGGCCAGCTCGATGTCGGCGGTGGCACCGGCTTCCTGCATGTGGTAGCCGGAGATTGAAATGCTGTTGAACTTCGGCATGTTCTGTGATGTGAACGCGAAGATGTCAGCGATGATTCGCATTGAGAACTCAGGTGGATAGATATAAGTGTTACGCACCATGAACTCCTTCAAGCTGTCGTTCTGGATTGTACCCTGA
>JAEEGL017013217.1_pt1 | contig 25261 bp, 21 predicted proteins | sample 9134231 | NCBI WGS metagenome assembly JAEEGL01 (sample SAMN16246548, study PRJNA631951) | gut metagenome | biome: gut microbiome; feature: rumen; material: fiber-attached | host: Bos | place: Iran: Karaj | collected 2018-10 | reverse complement strand
GCGGCAGACCGGCTCCTTTCCTTTCTCAGGCGGATGGGAATGCCGGCGGAGGCAGTGATCCTCGCCGGTGCGGATATGCGTTTTCTGAAGAGATATTATCGTGACGGAGAAGAACAGCAGAACAAATAATAACAGTGAAGCGGCGAACGCCGGAAATACCGCGTCGGATACCGGTGCGGGAGCAAAAACGCGCCCGGCACTTGAGGTGCTCGTTGTCGCGAGGGACGAGAACGTAATCATGCTCTCGGAGCATATGAACCTCTCCACCGAGGCAATTATCTGCAACCAGTGCCACGAGGTTGACTATCAGGAGTACGTGCACAGGGGCCGGAGAATACGCGCCTTCGATTTTGATGAGAAGGGCGTGGGCCTTAACCGCAACAATGCCCTTATGCGCGCGGAGGGGGAGATCGTCGTTTTTGCCGATGAGGATATTGTCTACGACGACCGCTACGAGGAGAAGATTCTCAAGGAATTCGAGCGCAATCCCAGGGCGGATGTGCTGATGTTCAACGTCAAGGCGGCGGAGAACCGCGGAACCTACGAAAATATCCGGCATAAGAGGGTGCGCTGGTACAATTACGGCCGCTATCCCACCTACAGCATGTGCTGCAGGCTGGATTCGCTACGGAGAATCAACGTCTGCTTCTCCCTTCTTTTCGGCGGCGGGGCGAAGTACAGCAACGGCGAGGATACACTGTTTATCCGCGACTGCCTGAAGCGGGGCTTAAGGATCTATGCCGTGCCTGTCGGAATCGGCAGGGAGATGAGCCGCGAGGGCGGGGAGTCCACCTGGTTCAAGGGCTTCAGCGAGAAGTTCTTCTATGACAGAGGGGTACTGTACCGCTATCTTTACGGCTTTGCGGCGCATCTCTGGGCGGTCCGGTTCATCCTGGCGAAGAAGGAGGAGATGTGCAGGGAGATCCCCGCAAAACGTGCACTGGGACTGATGTTTAAGGGAATCAGGGAGGCGTACAAGGGTCAGTCGTACGAGGGGTAGCATAAGTGGCTTTATACATTGCCGTGACCATCCTCGCGCTTTTCGCGGCGGGATATATTGTGAGACCGGTGAACGGGCAGGATGCGCTGCACCTCTCCCGCCGGGCATATCTGTCCCGGACGTGCATGCTGCTTCTGTTTCTTGTGCTTTTTCTCCCGGAGGCACTGCGCGTCAACACGGGCAACGACTACAACCGGTACATGGAATTCATGCACCTTGTGAATTCGAACGCCTACGTTCCCACGGAGATCGGGTTCAACACGCTCGTTAAGGCGCTCTTCGCGCTATCCGGATTCGAGAATTATATACTGGTCTTCGCGGTATTCGCTGCGCTGACCATCGGTTTTTTCCTGCTTGCCCTATATGAGCAGGCGGAGGATTTCTTCTTCTCCTTCGCCCTGTTCATGCTGTTCGGCTACTACTTCCAGAGCTACAACACCGTGAGGTACTATCTGGCCCTCGCGATGGTGACCTGGGCCTCGAGGTTTTTAGTGGAGCGCCGCTATGTGCCGTTTCTTGCGGCGGTCGCAACCGCGGCCGCATTCCACAAATCGGTGCTTGTGGTACTGCTTCTCTACCCTCTGGCGGTGATTCCCTGGAAGAAATGGATCTACGCGGCGGGGGCGGTACTCTGCGGGAGCTTCCTTCTGCTGCCGGACTTCTGGCTGAAGGTGGTGGTGCGGCTCTATCCCTCCTATGAAAACACCCCATACCTGGAGGGAAGCAGCTTCTCCCTGGTGAATACCGCAAGGTGCGTGCTTGTCCTTGCTCTCGCGCTTTATGCAGGAAGCGTTCACGAACTGCCGGCATGGCTCAAAGTAAAGCTTCGGATGGGGGGAAGTGCCGGAAAGAATCATCCGGCCGGAGGGAATCCGGACGCCGAATCCTCTGTCCGGGGAGAGGAAACTGCCGGGGAAAGAAGGGAGAGATTCTGGCTTCACCAGTGCATCATGGCGCTGGCGATCTATCTCACCTGCTCCTTCCTGCCTTTTGTCTCCAGAATCGGCTATTACCTCACGGTCAGCCAGGTTTTCTTTGTTCCGGCGCTCATCCGGGCACTCCCGGAGAAATCCGCGGTACTTCCCGGAGGCAGAAGAGTCATGGTGAGACGCGTCATCCGTGCCGCCGCCTTTGCCGCTGCGCTCCTGTTCTTCGTCAGTTTTCTCCGCAGGATGTCCTCGCCGACGGTGCAGATCCTGCCGTACCGCAGCTGGGTGTTCACCGAGCGGCTGACCACCATGACGGAGATGAACGACTGAACTGCCGCTTAAGCGCGAAGGCCGGACGATACCCGTGCGCGGGCTGCCGGAGCACAGGGAAAGCCTGGCAGAATGGATATTACTTTTAGCATCCATATCATGTAATATGTTTTTGAGCATAGTTGTTGTCTGCTGGAACGCGGGCGCAAAACTGAAGATGACGGTGGACAGCATCCTGTCCCAGACCTGCCGCGGCTACGAGGTGGTCGTTGAGGATTCGGAGTCCGGCGACGGCTCGGTGGAGGCGCTTCCGAAGGACCCCCGTATCCGCGTATTCCGCGAGAAGGACAAGGGGATCTACGACGGGATGAACCGCGCGGTGAAGCGGTGCCGGGGGGAGTTTATCTATTTTCTCAACTGCGGCGACACCTTCTTTGCGGAGAACACCCTTGAGCTGGTAAAGGGGGCGGTGGAAGAATCCGGCTATGACGGAAGCCGCCCGCTCATTGCCTACGGGGACATCTATGAGCGGCTCACCGGCCAGGTCGCGCAGGCGAATCCCGTGATGGATGATTTCGCGTGTTTCAGGAATGTGCCGAATCATCAGGCCTGCTTCTATTCGTCCGACCTCTTCGGGGAGAGGGCGTTTGACTTAAAATACAGGGTCCGTGCGGATTACGAGCATTTCCTCTTCTGCAAATATACTGCCGGAACCGATTTCCTGTATCTCGGCTTTCCTACCGCGGATTATGAGGGCGGAGGCTTCTCGGAGAGCGCGGAAAACAGGGAGATTGCGGACAGGGAGCACCGGGAGATCACAGCGAAGTACCTCCCCTCCGGCAAGCTTCTTCTCTACAGAGCTTACCTGGTCCTGACCCTGCAGCCCCTGCGGTTTAAGCTGGCGAACAACGCCCGCACCGCGGCACTGTACGACCGTGTAAAGAGCGCGATATACAGGCGCAGAACAAAGCGGGACTCCTGACGCCGCAGGCCAGGACACCGGTAAGGCTGCCTGCGGACTATAATTATCCGGCGTGAGCCGGTGACGATAGATATAAAGCGATGAAGGTATTATGGTTATGTAATATCATGCTTCCCGCCTTTGCCCGTGCCTACGGGCTGCCCTACAGCAGCCGCGAGGGATGGCTCTCGGGAAGCTTCGAGCGTCTTTGCAGCCAGAAGACGGAGGACGGCTCCCAGCGTATCGAGCTGGGGGTTGCGTTTCCCTCGCCCGCCTCGCTCGGGGACGGGAGCTGGCTTCTTAATGAAGTGCGCTTTTACGGATTCACGGAGAACCTGGACACCCCGGACCAGTACGACATCTCTCTGGAAACACGCTTCGAGGAGATTCTGGACGACTTTAAGCCGGATATCGTGCATATCTTCGGCACGGAGTTTCCGCACACCCTTGCGATGGTCCGCGCCTTCGGCGATCCCTCCCACACACTGATCGGGATACAGGGACTTTGCTGCGCGATCGCGGACTCCTACATGGCGGACCTGCCTTATCCTGTACAGCGCGGCGCGAGCTTCCGCGACAGGCTGAAGCACGATTCCCTTGAGCAGCAGAGGGACAAGTTCCTCGCCCGCGCGGAGATGGAGGCAGAGGCGTTAAAAGGCTGCCTGCACATCACGGGGCGCACGCGTTTTGACCGCGAGATCACATCGCAGATCAATCCGGACGCGGTCTACCATTCCATGAACGAGACCATGCGGAGTACCTTCTACAAGGGCATGTGGACCCCGGAGAAGGCCGAACCCCACAGCATCTTCCTGAGCCAGGGGGATTACCCCTTAAAGGGCTTCCATTACATGCTGCAGGCAATGCCGGCGATCCTGGACGCGTTCCCGGACACCCAGCTCTACGTGGCGGGCAATTCCATCATCACCGAGGGACCCGGGATCCGGAAGGCGTGGCTGCGTCCGCTCTGGATCACCTCCTACGGGCGCTATCTCCGCAGGCTGATCCGCGACAACTATCTCGGCGCTCATGTAAACATGCTTGGAATACTCACCGCCGACGAGATGAAGCGGCAGTACCTTAAGACCAATGTCTTCGTGTGCCCTTCCACAAAGGAAAACTCTCCCAACTCCCTCTGCGAGGCGATGCTTCTCGGCACGCCGGTCGTGGCGGCCAAGGTGGGAGGAGTGCCTGATTTTATCTCGGACGGCGAGAACGGAATTCTCTTCCCCGCAGGCAAGGTCGACGAGCTTGCGGAGGGCGTCAAGGCGCTCTTCTACGACATGGATCTCGCGGCAGCCCTCGGGGCCAACGCGAGGAAATCGGCCAGGGTCACTCACAACCCGGACACGAACTACATGCGGCTTCTGGAGATCTACCGGTCAATCAAGTAAATGAAAGTTGCTTTTGTTTCCAACTATATCAATCATCATCAGATCCCCCTCTGTGACGCGCTTTTCAGGCGCCCGGAGGTGGATTTTGTTTTCCTTGAGACGGAACCTATGGAGGAGGAGCGCCGTGCGATGGGCTGGGGGAGCGCTGCGGGTGCCCCTCCTTATGTGAAGCGCCTCTACGAGGACGGGACTCTCGGGGAAAAACTCATGAGAGAGAGCGACATCGTGCTCTTCGGCTGGACGAAAAGGGAGGACCTCGCGAGACTCCGCCTCTCCCTCGGAAAACCGATCATCCGTCTTTCGGAACGTCTTTACCGGGAGGGGCAGTGGAAGTGGATCTCCCCGAGGGGGCTCGCCGACAAGTACCGCTCACACACGAAGTACAGGAACGCGCAGGCCTGGCTCCTCTGCTGCGGGGCTTATGTCGCTTCGGACTTCTCCCTGATCCGCGCTTACCCCGGGAAAATGTACCGGTGGGGTTATTTCCCGAGAACTATCCGGGAGAAGGAGAGACCAGTGGGGACTGATCCCGCAGGGGCTGCGGGAGTTCCCGCGGAGTCCGCGCAGGGCGTCACTTGCGGGAACCGGGAACCGCTGCGCATCCTGTACGCCGGGCGGCTGATGCCGCTTAAGCATCCGGAGTACGCGCTGATGCTCGCGGGGGTCCTGAGGGACAGAGGAATCTCTTTTACGCTGACCTTCATCGGCGGCGGAGAGCTGAGGGGGAGTCTTGAGGATACCGCCCGGAAGAAAGGCTTTTCTGTGTCCGCTGAGGACAGGATCCTTCCGGACAGCCCGGGTTCTGCAGGGATAATGAACAGCCCGGGCAGCTCAGTCCGCCTGCCGGAAGCGGAAGACAAACCGGAAATGATTGACCGAAAAGGTCAAAAACGCACAGAAAAAACTCCGGGAAAGAATCCCGGAGAGAGACCGGAAATCCGCTTTATGGGCGCGGTTTCCCCGGATTCGGTGCGCCTCGCCATGGCGGAGGCGGATCTCTTCCTTTTCCCGAGCAGTCATCTGGAAGGATGGGGAGCAGTGGTCAATGAGGCGATGAATGCCGGCTGCTGCGTGCTGGCAGGCTCCGGAGCCGGGGCTGTGCCGTATCTTATTGTCCAGGGGGTAAACGGGCTCATCTTCCGGGACGAGGACGGAGCCGATTTCGTCGCAAAAGGGCTCTGGGCTGCGGAGCATCCGGACCGGATCCGGGCTATGGGAGAAGCTGCCCGCCGCACCATACTCACCGAGTGGAATGCGGAGACAGCCGCGGCAAGGCTCCATGAGTTCATGGAGTGTATCACCGCAGGACGCCACTACGTACCGGCAAAGAGCGGGCCGCTTAGTCCCGCGCCGGTGGTTAAGCCCTTCATTGACGTCCCGGAGCTGAAGGACTGAGCGGTTTCGGAAGAATCTGGATATATGCTGATCACCTACGTTATTCCCGCATACAACGCGGAAAACTACATAGAGCGCAGCGCCTCATCGGTTCTGGCGCAGACGTACCGCGGGCTGGAGCTTCTTATTGTGGATGACGGCTCGACGGACGGCACCTGGGAAGTGCTCGGCAGAATCGCGGCCGCGGACAGCCGGGTGCGCATTTATCACAAGGAAAACGGCGGCGCGGCATCGGCGAGAAATCTGGCCATCCGGGAGGCGAAGGGGGAGTATGTCGGCTTCGTGGATGCGGACGACTACATCGCTCCGGACATGGCGGAGAAAATGCTCGCCGGCCTTGCGGCGGACAAAACCGCCGGCGGGCCTCTGATCCTCCAGATCGGCCGAAGGGAGGTGGACGAGTCGGGAAACAGCCTTCCGGACGTGCTGCCCCCGGTGCAGACACCGGAGCTTATATCTCCGGAGGAGTTCATCCGGAGGCTTTATCTTTACACGGGGGACAGTTCGCTGTGCACCAAGCTCACTCCGAGGGAGCTTCTTCTTAAGCATCCCTTCCCCGAGGGGAGAACCGGCGAGGATTTCCGGCTCCTGATGGAGATGCTGCCCGTGAGCGGGGGCGTTTTAAGCCTGCCGGGTACAGGGTATTACGTCGTTCACCGGCTCGGGTCGGTCACAAGGCGCGGCGAGGGACAGGGCTTCTCCCGGGCTTATATGGATGTGATCACCAATGCGGACGGCACCGCCGGAGCGGTGCTGGAACGTTATCCCGCGCTTGCGGCGGAGGCGGAGCGGTTCGGCCTGTACGTGCGTGAGGATTACCTGCTCCATGTCCCGATAGCGGACATGCATGGCGGAAACCGGTTTTACGCGGAGGTGCTCTCCTACGTCCGGGGGCACTTCGGCGGAATGATTGCAAATCCATATCTTTCGCCAAAGGACAAGTTTTACCTTGTTCTCTTTGCTGCGGCGCCGAGGTTCGTAAGGCGGGTACACCGGCTGCTGATGAAGATGAGGAAGGCTTAGGGAGCACGGATGAATTCGCTATTAACAACTGCCGGATTTGCGCATATAATAGGGAGAAATGATTTCTCCGCGCTAAACAGATGAAGCAGTGTGAGTTCGGCGGAAGAAGATGAGGAGGAAGTATGGCGAAGAAGGATATCGACTGGGGCAATATCGGTTTTGGCTACATGGTGACGGACAAGCGCTTCGTCGCGAATTACCGGAACGGCGCCTGGGACGAAGGCGGGCTGATCTCCGATGACAAGATCGTCATGAGCGAGGATGCCGGTGTACTGCAGTATTCGCAGTCCGTATTTGAGGGCTTGAAAGCTTATACCACCGAGGACGGCCACATCGTGTGCTTCCGTCCCGACCTTAACGCGAAGAGACTGCATGACTCCGCGCTCCGCCTGGAGATTCCTCCCTTTGACGAGGAGAAGTTCATCGAGGCAGTCAAGGCCGTTGTCAAGGCTAATGAGGACTGGGTTCCGCCCTATGGCTCCGGAGCTACGCTCTATATCCGTCCCTACATCTTCGGCATCAGCCCCGTCATCGGAGTGAAGCCCGCGGAGGAGTATCAGTTCCGGATCTTCGTCACGCCCGTCGGACCCTATTTCAAGGGCGGTGCGAAGCCGATCCGCATCAAGGTCTCCGATTTCGACCGCGCCGCACCGCGCGGAACCGGCAACATCAAGGCCGGCCTGAACTACGCGATGAGCCTGCAGGCCATTGTGACCGCCCATGAGGAGGGCTTTGCGGAGAACATCTATCTCGATCCCGCGACCAGAACCAAGATCGAGGAGACGGGCGGAGCGAATGCGATCTTTGTCACCAAAGAGGGCAATCTCGTGGTCCCGAAGTCGGACAGCATCCTTCCGTCCATCACCCGCCGCTCCATCGTCTATGTCGCCGAGCACTATCTCGGACTCAAGGTCGAGGAGAGGGAAGTGCTGCTCTCCGAGGTCGGCGATTTCGTCGAGATGGGTCTGTGCGGCACCGCAGCCGTGATCTCGCCTGTGGAGTCTATCAACGACCACGGTAAGGAAATTGTCTTTAAGGACAACCAGGGAGTGATGGGACCGGTCCTGCAGAAGCTCTACGACACGCTTACCGGCATCCAGATGGGCCGCATCGAAGCCCCCGAGGGCTGGATTGTCAGGATCTGCTGAGAACGGAATAGTTTTGTTCTTATCGGGCAGCGGGCTTTGCCGCTGCCCTTTTTATCCTTCACCAACGGTGCCGCCTATGGGGTGCCGCATTTCAGCGGGGTATAGTGTGATAAACCGCGCTGAAGCGCCGGTTTTTCACACGGCTGTTTGTGCCGGGCCCAAACAGCCCTTATCGCAGCCGGGAACTGCTCCGCAGTTTCCCGGCGCGCGCCTCGCACAAAGAGCTCGGCATGGAGATTAAGATGAATGAAAAACTGATCTGGAGACTTGCGGGCATTGTCCGGGATTCGCACCACATTGTTTTCTTCGGAGGGGCTGGCGTGTCCACGGAGAGCGGAATACCGGACTTCCGCAGCGTGGACGGGCTCTATCACCAGCACTACAAATACCCGCCGGAGCAGATTCTCTCCCACACCTTTTATATGAAGAAGCCGGAGGAGTTTTTCCGGTTTTACCGGGACAAACTGATCAATCCCGATGTGCTCCCCAACAAGGCGCACAAGGTGCTGGCCAAATGGGAGGCGGAGGGCCGGCTTAAGGCGGTGGTCACCCAGAATATTGACGGCCTTCACCAGGCCGCAGGATCGAAGAAGGTACTGGAGCTTCACGGAAGCGTCATGAGAAATCACTGCGAGAAGTGCGGGACGCCGTATGGGGTGGAGATCGTCTCTGAGACGGCGGGCGTGCCGATATGCCCGAAGTGCGGCGGAAGAGTGAAGCCCGATGTGGTCCTCTATGAGGAAGGCCTGGACATGAGGACTGTTGAGGAGTCGGTGAGCGAAATCCGCGCAGCGGACACACTGATCATCGGCGGGACATCCCTTGTGGTTTATCCCGCTGCCGGACTTGTCGACTACTTCCGCGGGAAGCATCTTGTCCTCATCAACAAGAGCGCTACGCATGTGGACAGCGACGCGGAGCTTGTGATCGCGGACAGCATCGGCGAAGTCCTCTCCGCTGCGGATGCCCTGCTCTGAGAAACCGCGGGGATTCTCTGGCTCTGCCAGAAGGAATTGAACCATGGGAATGATCATCAATCCGGGCGACGTGGTCACGCTTAAGAAGACCCATCCCTGCGGAAGCAGTACCTGGAAGGTGCTGCGCTCCGGTGCGGATTTCCGCATCGAGTGCGAAGGCTGCGGACACCAGGTCATGCTTGCCAGAACAAAACTGGAGAAAGCCGTAAAAAAGATTGAATCGGCGGGAGCAGTGTGATATTCTATACTTCCGTGGGACTAAAAGTCCGCAGGAATACCCTTGCTCTGCGAAGTGCAGGGCCATCAGACCGCAAGGAGGTAATGAAAGCATGAACAAGTACGAGTTAGCCGTTGTTGTGAATGCGCAGATCGATGACGAAGCCAGAACAGCAGCCGTTGACCGCATCAAGGAACTGGTTACCCGGTTCGGGGGCACAGTGAATGATGTTGAGGAATGGGGCAAGAAGAAGCTGGCTTACGAGATCCAGAAGATGAACGAAGGTTTCTATTATTTCGTTCATTTCGATGCCGAGGCTGCAGCGATCAGCGAGATCGAGAGCCGTATGCGCATTATGGACAATGTCATCCGGTATTTATGCGTACGACAGGACGTTGACTAACGGAAAGTCGAGGACAGCATGAATAAAGTCATACTTATGGGCCGTTTAACCAGAGATCCTGAGGTCCGCTATACACAGGGAGAGAATTCCATGGCGATCGCGAGATATACTCTCGCAGTCGACCGCAGATTCACAAGGAGCCGCGACAACAGCGGTGATCAGCAGACCGCTGATTTTATCTCCTGCGTCGCGTTCGGAAAATCAGGCGAGTTTGTCGAAAAGTACTGCCATAAGGGTACGAAGCTCGTCGTGACCGGAAGGATCCAGACGGGAAGCTACACCAACAAGGAAGGCCAGAAGGTCTACACGACCGAGGTCGTAGCAGAGGATCAGGAGTTCGCCGAGAGCAAGAACGCGTCGCAGAACAGCGGCAGCAGCTACGACGGCGGCGGAAATTACGGCGGAAGCTACAACAATAATCAGGGCAGCAGCTACAATCGTCCGGGCGGCGGTTACGAGCAGCCCTCCGCACCCGGGGACGGGTTCATGAACATCCCGGACGGAATCGATGAGGAGCTTCCTTTTACCTGACCGGCAATGTACAGTTGAATGGATGAACCGGGGCCCGGCGGTCCCGGATGCAAGACAGGAGGCACAAGATGGCATTTAACAGAAGCGAGAGAAGCGGTGCGGATGCGCCTTTCCGTAAGAAGAGCAATAATTTCCACAGGAAGAAGAAGGTCTGCGTGTTCTGCGGCAAGGACAACAAGATCGATTACAAGGATGCTGCGAAGCTCCGCAAGTATGTTTCCGAGAGCGGCAAGATCCTTCCCCGCCGCATCACCGGCACCTGCTCCACCCATCAGAGAGCGGTCACGGTTGCAATCAAGAGAGCTCGTCATATGGCGATTCTTCCTTATACCGAGATCTGATCGGAGCAGTGGCGACTGAATCCACAGCATCGGAAGTGCGGGCCGGAAAGCCCGCACTTTTATTTTCACACCTCTTCCGGCCCTGTCCGCCTTCACCCCGAAGAAGCAGGAAATGCATGTTTTATGCTATAATATATATTTGTCATATATTATGACTTTGGGGGATGCTTTTGATGAATAATCATGTAAAGCTCAAGGGCAAGCTTGCCAGTTATTTCAACGCACCGCTTCGGCTGGGTTTCTTCCTTATCCTGGTCAATGTGATTCTCTACTTCATAAGCCTGCCTTCCGCGCTTATTCTCTCCGCGTTCGTTGTCGTCTACTTCGTGATCGTGCTGGTGCTCTACCTGAACAACCGCTCGGTCTTCATGAATGAACTTGTGAGCTTTGCCACCGAATACGGACAGATCCAGCGGCAGTTCCTGAAGGAGCTTCCTCTGCCCTATGCCATCCTTGATGACACGGCGCACTTTATCTGGATGAATGAGGAGTTCCTCCAGCTGACCGGGAAGGAGAAGGACTATAGCAAGTCCATCACCTCGATTTTCCCCTCGCTGACGAGGGACCAGCTTCCGGATGAGGAGAAAGGGGAAACCGAAGTCGGGATGGAGTACGCGGGCAGCTACTTCAATGTGCAGTTCACCCGGATCCCTCTCGATGAGATGGCAACGAACAGCGACATCATTGACGCGGAGGACTACAACGGCTGCCTCTACGCGGTGACGCTCTTCAATGAGACGGCGACGCGCATCGCGCTGCAGGAGGTGGACGATCAGAGCCTGGTTACGGCGTTCATCTACATGGACGATTACGATGAGGCACTGGAATCCGTCGAGGATGTCCGGCGCTCGCTCCTCACCGCGCTGATTGACCGCAAGATCAACAAGTATATCGCCGGAGTGGACGGCATCTGCACCAAGATCGAGAAGGACAAGTACTTCGTCATCATGCGCAAGAAGTCCCTTGCCTCCCTGCAGGAGAGCCGGTTCGACCTCCTCTCGGATGTCAAAACGGTCAACATCGGCAATGAGATGGCGATTACGCTGAGCATAGGCGCCGGCTACGGCGGCCTGACCTTCGCGCAGAACTATGAATTCGCAAGGAACGCCATTGATCTCGCGCTGGGCAGGGGCGGCGACCAGGCGGTGGTCCGTACCCCGCAGAACACGCTGTATTACGGAGGCAAAACTCAGCAGGTCGAGAAGAACACCCGCGTAAAAGCCAGGGTCAAGGCGCAGGCCCTCAAGGAAATCCTGACCGCAAGGGATAAGGTCTTCATCATGGGGCACCGCCTGGGCGATGTGGATTCCCTCGGCTCCGCCATCGGCGTCTACCGTATCGCGGCCACCCTGGGCAAGGAAGCCCACATTGTGATCAACGAGATCACCAATTCCTTAAAGCCGGTTCTCGAGCTTTTCAAGGGCAGCTCGGAATACCCGGAGGATCTTTTCTATACCAGCCAGCAGGCACTGGACAACGCCGGCGGCAACTGCGGCCTGGTGGTTGTGGATGTGAACAAGCCAAGCATCACGGAGTGCCCGGAACTGCTTCGCCTCTGCAAGGCCATCGTAGTCCTGGATCATCACCGCGCAGGAAGCGAGGTTATTGAGAACGCGACGCTGTCCTACGTGGAGGCCTACGCTTCCTCTGCCTGCGAGATGGTTTCCGAGATCCTTCAGTACATCGGGGAGACGATCCACATACGCCCTGAGGAAGCCGACGCGATCTATGCGGGCATCGTTGTGGACACCAACAATTTCATTGCAAGGACAGGCGTGCGGACCTTTGAGGCTGCCGCGTTCCTTCGCAGGAACGGAGCCGATGTCGCGCGAGTGCGGAAGCTGTTCCGCGAGGACGCGAACGAGTACAAGGCAAGGGCGGACGCGGTCTCCCAGGCGGAGATCTACCGCGGCACATACGCAATCTCCGTATGTACGGGCCACGATGTTCCCAATCCTACCGTGATCGGCGCCCAGGCGGCCAACGAGCTGCTGAATATCAAGGGCGTTCGGGCGAGTTTTATCCTCACGGATTATCAAAACCAGGTCTTCATCAGCGCGCGGTCCATTGATGAGGTCAACGTGCAGGTGATTATGGAGCACCTCGGCGGCGGAGGCCACATGAACATGGCCGGCTGCCAGATGAGCGACGTTACGGTGCCCGAGGCCATAGGAGTGCTTAAGCGGACGATCGATCAGATGATCGAGGAAGGAGAATTATCATGAAACTGATCTTACTGCAGGATGTGAGAGCGCTGGGGAAGGCCGGCGATATTGTTGAAGTGAGCGACGGATATGCGAGAAACAAACTCCTCCCCGGCAAGCTTGCCGTTGAGGCTACCGACAAAAACCGCAACGAGCTGAAGCTTCGCCAGAAGAACGAGGAGAAGAAGGCCGCAGAGCGTCTCGCGGAGGCCCGCGACCTCTCCGCAAAGCTTTCCGGGGTGAAGATCGTCGTTTCCATGAAGGCCGGCAAGGACGGCAAGGCGTTCGGCTCCGTCTCCTCGAAGGAGATCGCCGAGGAGGCGAAGAAGCAGTTCGGCCTGGATCTGGACAAGAAGAAGATCCAGCTCGCCGAGCCGATCAAGACCTTCGGCACACATGAAGTAGCAATCAAGCTGCACCCTGAGGTGACCGGCAAATTCTCCGTGCAGGTGAAGGAGCAGTAAGCGTTAAGTCCGGGAGCAGCAGGCGGAAGGACCGGGAGCAGGAGGCAGCCGGCCGGAAGGCACCGTGCAGGAAGAGGATCAGGAATGGCTGACGAAGAAGTCGTAAGGCGGGTAATGCCGCACAGCATGGAGGCGGAGCAGTCTGTTCTCGGTGCGATGATCATGGACAGTCAGGCGACGGAGACGGCGTCAGAGATGCTGACCGGGGAGGACTTTTATTCCCGGCAGTATGGCATCGTCTTTGACACAATACTATCCATGGCGCGCAAAAACGTGGATGTGGACGTCGTGACGCTGATCAACGCCTTAAGGGAGAAGAACCTGCCCCCGGAGACCGCAGGGCCGGAGTTTATCCAGCAGCTTGTCGCCCAGGTGCCGACCTCGGCAAATATCCGCTCCTATGCGCAGATCGTCGCGGAGAAGTCCATACTTCGCAGGATGATCCGCCTGAATGAGGAGATCGCCTCCGACTGCTATGTAGGGAGCAAGGCGACGGAAGAGATCATGGACGATGCGGAGAAGCGGATTTTTGAGCTTACGCAGACGAGACAGACCGCCGATTTCGTCCCGATCCGCCAGATAGTCCTTAACGCGATGCGCAGGATCGAGGAGGCATCGAAGATCAAGGGAAACGTCACCGGCATTGCCACGGGCTTCACTGACCTGGACAACCGGACCGCCGGGCTTCAGAACGCGGACTTTATCCTCATCGCAGCCCGTCCTTCCATGGGCAAAACTGCTTTTGCCCTGAACATAGCGGAGAACTGCGCATTTAAGGACGACCGCTGCGTTGCGGTCTTCTCGCTCGAGATGAGCAAGGAACAGCTGGTCAACCGCCTGTTCGCGATGGAATCCCACGTGGACGCCCAGAAGATCCGCACCGGGGATCTTTCCGAAACGGAATGGGTGGACCTCATCGAGAGTGCGGGAGAGATCGGAAGGAGCCGGCTTATCATCGATGATACTCCGGCGCTGTCGGTCACGGAGATGCGGACGAAATGCCGCAAATATAAGAGCGAATTCGGACTGCAGCTGGTGATCATCGACTATCTGCAGCTGATGACGGCGTCGAGAGCCAATGATTCCAGGCAGCAGGAAATTTCGGATATCTCGCGGGCGCTCAAATCCCTGGCGAGGGAGCTTAATGTGCCGATCATCGCGCTCTCGCAGCTTTCCCGTGCGGTGGAGGGACGGCCGAACCACCGGCCGATGCTCTCTGACCTGCGCGAGTCCGGGGCCATTGAACAGGACGCGGATGTGGTCATGTTCATCTACCGTGACGATTACTACAACCCGGACACGGAGAAGAGGGGAGTTGCGGAGATTATCATAGCCAAGCAGAGAAACGGCCCGATCGGGACGGTGGAGCTGTCCTGGCAGCCTCAGCTCACCAAGTTCGCCAACCTTGCCGGGGGACCTGCCCGCGGCGGCTACGCCAACTAAGCGGCACTGCAGGCCCGGCGCGGACAGCACCGGATTCCGGCGGAATATGCCCTGACGCGGTCTTTAGTTTTGACCTTGCAGACGTTATCGGATATGCAGATTTTAAAGCGAGTCTACAACATACTGGATGTGCGGCAGAGGAAGATCATAGGGGCGCTTTTCCTGATGATGCTCCTCGGCGCCGCGCTGGAGACCATCGGAACGTCTCTGGTCGTCCCTCTTATTACGGTGGCAATGAATCCCTCCCAGGTCATGGAGAACCGCTATCTCCGTTTCGTGTACGAGCTTCTCGGCATGAAATCGCCCGGCAGTTTTCTGATTCTCCTTGTCGCCGTGCTGATTGTGATCTTCGTGGTCAAGAACCTGTATCTCTACTTCATGTACAGGCTGCAGTACCGCTACGTCTACCGCTACCAGTACCGGTCCGCGAAGAGCGTGTTCAAGCTCTTTGTCTCGAAGCCGTATGAGTTTTATCTTGATTCCAGCACCCCGCTCACGCTGCGGCACATCAGCAGCGACGTCAGCGGCGTCTACAACCTGATACTTACGATACTCCAGCTCTCCACGGAGCTCATCATCTTCCTTGCACTGTTCATCCTGTCCATGACGCTCAGCACGCAGATGACGCTTCTCATGACCGCGATTATCCTGGTCATCCTCTTCGTCAACAAAAAGGTCTTCGGGCCGATACTGCGCAGGTATGGGCAGGAGGTTGTGGACAATAACGCCCTTGTGACGAAGTGGCTCATGCAGGCCTTCAACGGAATGAAGGAGACCAAGGTTCTCAACAAGGAGAAGTATTTCGTCGACCAGTACGACAGGAGCGGAGACCGGCTGAGCAGGATACAGGTCGAGCAGATGTCCCTCTCCAATATTCCGAGGCTTTCCATTGAAACCGTGGTGATGGTGGGAATTCTGCTGATGGTCGGCATCTTCCTCGGAAGCGGAGAGGACGCGGTCGCGAACCTGAGCCGGATCGCACTTCTGGCCATGGTGGCTGTCCGCATCATGCCGAGCGCGAACAGGATCACCCAGGCGATGAACAATATCTCCTACTATGAGCCCTGTCTCACGGCAGTGGAGAAGGTGCTCGCTGAGGTTCATGCCGAGGGGGCGGAGAGCTTCTACACCAGCGATGAGCCGGTGAAGGCGCTGCCGTTTACCAGGGAGGTCAGGCTGGAAAGCATCTCCTACCGGTACCCGAATACCGAGGTGGATATACTGAAGGATGCGGAGCTGACCATACCCATCGGCGCCTCGATCGGCCTGATCGGTCCCTCCGGTGCGGGAAAATCGACTGCGGTGGATATTCTCCTCGGGCTCCTGAGGCCGCAGAAGGGCAGGATTACCGTGGACGGCACGGACATCTCGGAGAACCTGCCGGGATGGTACAGGAATATCGGCTACGTCCCGCAGATGATGTTCATGCTGGACGACACCATACGCAACAATATTGCTTACGGCGTGCTTCCCGAAGAGGTCAGTGAGAAGAGAATCTGGGAGGTGCTGGAAGAGGCGCAGATGGACGAGTTCGTCCGCGGACTTCCCGACGGCCTCGATACCGGGATAGGAGAGCGCGGGATGCGCATCTCCGGAGGACAGCGGCAGAGGATTGCCATCGCCAGAGCGCTGTACAACGATCCGGAGATCATGATCTTCGACGAGGCCACCAGCGCGCTGGACAATGACACCGAGACGGCGATTATGGACGCCATCGAAAGGCTTCACGGAAAGAAGACGCTGATCATTGTCGCACACAGGCTTACGACGATAGAGAAGTGCGACGCGGTCTTCAGGGTCGAGAACCAGAGCCTCGTCAAGGTAAGATAACCCGGAGCCCTCCCCGGTTGGAGAATTGTACGGGGGGCTGTGCCTTCCGCCGCGGAAAAAAGAAAACCGCTGCAGAGCTTTCGCTCTGCAGCGGTTCTGTTATTATGCGTGATTTCCGCTGACAGCGATTACGCCTCGGCGATAGCGCCGACAGGGCATCCGGCCTCGCATGCGCCGCAGTCGATGCAGGCATTCTCATCGATAACAGCGGTGGCTTCCAGGGTGATCGCTCCTACAGGGCAGGTGCTGGTGCATGCGCCACAGGAAACGCACATCTCTTCATTAACTTTACGTGCCATTGTGTAACCTCCTTGTACTTGTGGCTATGCAGGTCAGACATGGCCGCCGCATTCGCCGTGTTTGGTTAGCTAAGGCTAATAATTCTCGCCTTACTGCATGCGCCGCCGGAAACATACGTTCCCGACGGCGCAAAATTATTGTATCTGCCGCCCTGAATAAAATCAAGGCTTTTGTATACAATTTAGATGATCTTAATACTTTCCGGTGATCAGTTGTTGTACAGATCGTTCAGCTTGCTGAGGTAAGCGAAGTGTGCTTCCGCGTTCTGCGCTGCCTCTGCGAACAGGCGCTCTGCCTTCTCCGGATTCTTGAGCTGCAGGGAGGTGTAGCGGGCCTCACGAGCGAGGAAGTCACCGTAAGGAACGGTAGCAGCCTTGCTGTCGAGGGAGAACTTCTTCTCTGCGGCGGGGTTGAAGCGGAACAGGTTCCAGTAGCCGGCATCGACCGCTGCCTTCTCCTCATCCATGACCTTGGACATTCCGCCCTTGACCTTGATGTGGTGGTTGATGCAGGGAGCGTAACCGATGATCAGCGAAGGTCCCGGATAAGCCTCAGCCTCGGCAATGGCCTTGACCGCCTGCTCATAGTTCGCACCGAGTGCGATCTGTGCGACATAGACGTAGCCGTAGCTCATCGCGATGGCAGCGAGATCCTTCTGCTTGGTCTCCTTGCCGCCTGCCGCGAACTGAGCGACAGCGCCGAGAGGAGTAGCCTTGGAGGACTGTCCGCCGGTGTTGGAATACACCTCGGTGTTGAAGACCATGACATTGACATCCTTGCCGGATGCAAGCACGTGATCCAGACCGCCGAAGCCGATATCGAATGCCCAGCCGTCACCGCCGAAGATCCACTGGGACTTCTTGGCGACGTAATCCTTCTTTGCGAGGACATCCTTTGCCTCAGGAAGGTCGCATCCCTCGAGGGCTGCAAGGAACTTCTCGGAAGCAGCGCCGTTCTTTGCGCCGTCGTTCATGGTGTCGAGCCACTCCTGAGCCTCGGCAACTCCCGCCTCGGCGAGAACCTTGGCGTCGGCAGCGATCTCACCGCGGATGGCATCCTGGCCGAGGAACATGCCGAGACCGAACTCCGCAGCATCCTCGAACAGGGAATTGGACCATGCGGGGCCGTGTCCCTTGAAGTCGACGGTGTAAGGGGTGGAAGGTGAGGAGTTGCCCCAGATGGAGGAGCAGCCCGTCGCGTTGGCGATGTACATGCGGTCACCGAAGAGCTGGGTGATCAGTTTTGCATAAGGAGTCTCGCCGCAGCCTGCGCATGCGCCGGAGAACTCGAGCAGAGGCTTCTTGAACTGGCTGCCCTTGCCGGAGACGACTCTGTTCTTCTCGAACACGTCGGCCTTCTCGGGGATGGTCACGCCGTAGTCGAAGTACTTCTGAATGCCCATGTTCGCCTCGAAGTCGGCCATGTTGAGGGCCTTCTTTCCTTCGACTTCCTTGTTCTTGCCAAGGCACACGTTCGCGCAGGAGCCGCAGCCCTCGCAGTCGAGAGCGGAGACAACGATCGAGAACTTGTACTGAGGCATTCCGGTCATCGGAAGCATAGGCATTCCTTCAGGCGCAGCAGCTGCCTGAGCCTCGTCCAGGACGACCGGGCGGATTGCCGCGTGAGGGCAGACCAGCGAGCAGCGGTTGCACTGGATGCAGCAGGAAGGATCCCAGATCGGGATGGAGACGGCGATGCCGCGCTTCTCGAATGCAGAGGAGCCGGAAGGCGTGGAGCCGTCGGAATAAGGCAGGAGATCGGAAACCTTAAGGGTGTTGCCCTCCTGGGAGTTGACCTTTGCCTGGATGTTGTTGACGAAAGCGACGACGTCCTCGCGGCCCTCGGTAGCTCCGCCGACCTTGAGTCCTTCATCCTCGCACTCGCCCCATGCTTCGGGGACTTCAACCTTGACGACGTTGATCGCGCCGGCGTCGATGGCGGCACAGTTCTTGTCGACAACGTCCTGGCCCTTGCTTCCGTAGGTCTTCGCCGCAGCGGCCTTCATGAGCTCGATGGCCTGCTCGGTGGGGATGATCTCCGCCAGCTTGAAGAACGCGGACTGGAGGATGGTGTTGATGCGGGTTGCGCCCATTCCGGTCGCGATACCCAGCTTCACGCCGTCGATAATGTAGAAGTTGATCTTGTGGTCGTGGATGAACTTCTTGACCTGGCCGGGAAGCTCCTTGTCAAGCTCCTCTACGGTCCAGGGGCAGTTCAGCAGGAAGGTGCCGCCGTCAACCAGCTCCTGCACCATGTTGAACTGATGGATGTAGGATGCCTTGTGGCAGGCTACGAAGTTCGCCTGATGGATGAGGTAGGTGGACTTGATGGGCTTCTTGCCGAAGCGCAGGTGAGACATGGTCACGCCGCCGGACTTCTTGGAATCATAATCGAAGTAGGCCTGTGCGTACATGTCGGTGTTGTCGCCGATGATCTTGATGGAGTTCTTGTTCGCACCGACGGTGCCGTCCGCGCCGAGACCCCAGAACTTGCAGCAGATCGTGCCCTCGGGGGTGGTGACGATCTCCTTGCCGGTAGGCAGGGACAGGTTGGTGACATCGTCAACAATGCCGATGGTGAAGCGCTTCTTGTCCTCGTTGTCGTAAACAGCGATGATCTGAGCGGGGGTGGTGTCCTTGGAGCCTAAGCCGTAGCGGCCGGAGAACACAGGAGTGGTCTCGAACTTCGTGCCCTTTAAGGCAGCGATGACATCGAGGGCCAGAGGCTCACCGATGGAGCCGGGCTCCTTGGTGCGGTCGAGAACGGTGATCTTCTTCACGGTCTCAGGGATTGCATTGACCAGAGCTTCAACGCAGAAAGGACGGTACAGGCGGACCTTGATGAGACCGACCTTGCGGCCGAGAGTCGCGAGGTAGTCGATGGTCTCCTCGATGGTCTCGCAGGCGGAGCCCATGGCGATGATCACCTGATCGGCATCCGGAGCGCCGTAGTAGTTGAAGAGCTTATAATCGGTGCCGATCTTCTCGTTGACCTTGTCCATGTACTTCTGGACGATGGCGGGAAGCTTGTCGTACGCCGCGTTGCAGGACTCTCTTGCCTGGAAGAAGATATCCGGGTTCTGAGCGGAGCCCATCTGGCGGGGGTGATTCGGGTTGAGAGCCTTGTTGCGGAACTCCTGGACCAGATCAAGGTCGATCATGTCCTCGAGGTCTGCGTAATCCCAAGTCTCGATCTTCTGAATCTCGTGAGAGGTGCGGAAGCCGTCAAAGAAGTTGATGAACGGAAGCTTGCCCTCGACAGCCGCGCAGTAAGCGACAGGGGTAAGATCCATAACTTCCTGGACGCTGGACTCGCAGAGCATTGCGGCACCGACCTGACGACATGCGTAGACGTCGGAGTGATCGCCGAAGATGCTCAGAGCGTGGGAAGCAAGAGCACGCGCAGACACGTTGAAGACGCCCGGGAGGCCTTCGCCGGCCACCTTGTACAGATCCGGGATCATGAGGAGCAGACCCTGGGAAGCGGTAAAGGTGGAGGTCATCGCGCCGGCTGCCAGAGAGCCGTGCACAGCACCGGCTGCACCGGCCTCAGACTGCATCTCGGTAACGCGGACAGTCTGACCGAAAATGTTCTTCCTTCCGCCGGCAGCCCACTCGTCGATATGCTCGGGCATGACCGATGAAGGGGTGATGGGGTAGATGGTGGCTACTTCTGTGTAGGCATATGCTACATGAGCGGCAGCCTCATTACCATCCATGGTTTTCATTTTCCTTGCCATGTTTAAGTTTCCTCCTTACAAAATTGCACTGTTGCTAATATATGTTTTATAACAGAACAGTCCTTTCTAAATACTATCATCGGGCATGGTCAAATGCAAGGCTGTACTGCCTTTAAGACACGATACCTGCGGCATTTGCGGGGTGTCAGAGAGGTTAGGCAAAACTAATCCAATACCCGGTTTTGCCCCTCCGAAACTTGTGCTTTTTCAAAGGATGGGATATACTCGTTTTCTGGAAGTTAAGGACGCTCAGGCGGCACAAATATCGTAAAGCATCGGAGCGGAACTCATAAATCAGTGTCCGCCCGGTACGGAGGAAATTAGTTATGGCTGAGATCACCAAGGAAACCACGATCGGCGATGCCCTCGCCGTCAATCCCAATATTGCCTACGTTCTCATGCAGATCGGCATGCACTGCATCGGCTGCCCCGCCTCCATGGGGGAGACCCTCGAGGAGGCCGCGATGGTGCACGGGGTGGATGTGGACGAGCTCATGGAGCACGTCCTTGCCGCCGCGGAGGAGTAAGAAGCAGAGGGAAGGTTTGCCGCATACGAAAGCGCCGGACAGATAAGGCCTGTCCGGCGCTTTCTTCGTGCAGTCAAAGGCTAGCTGCAGCAAACATCAATGTGAAGCAGTTCACATGTGACCGGTATTCAGTTGATGCAGGAGAGTGTCTCGATTGCGTTTTCCGCAGAGATAACGCGGCAGTGCTCCTTAAGGTACTGTTCTCTCGCCACGGACATGGGCTGCACCTCGCCGTATTCCGAGAGCACGGCGAGCACGTTCTGCATGGCTCCTACCTCCTCGACCTCCTTGAAGACGGTGACGAGATAGTAGTAGTTGTCCTCCGAGGCATAGAGCGCGCTGTGCCCGCGGAAGGCATCCTTCACAAGAAGCGCCGCGTCAGCCGCCTGGGAGAGCGAGTCGAAAACGAACAGCCTGTGGGTGTACATGTAGCGCCTGATCCTGCGGACCGCCTCGCGGTCGTAGCCCGCACCCATGCGGCGCTGTCCCTGTTCACGGCCCTGGGCGTGTGCTTCATCCGCTTCTGCAGAAGCATCTCCTCCGGACGGCGTGCCCTCTGCGGACGCGCTTTCCTGGCCCATCCGGATCGCGTTCATGATCAGCTGCTCCAGGGTGCTTCCGATGGATTCGGAAGTGCCGCCGGCCTCGTTCTGAATTGCAGGGGAAAAACTGGAGAAGCGGGTATCGAGCTCCTCCGGATCCTCGACCTTGGTCACGATCAGGACAATACACTCGGAGTTGAGAGGAATCGCCTCGATCATCAGCGGGATGTTCTCCGCATCGAAGCCGAACTGAAGGGAGGCTTCCTGCATCATGTCACGGAACAGCTGCCTTGCCTTGTCCGAGCCGTAGGCAAGCTCGCTGATTTTAAGCTGGCGCTTCGCGAGATCCTCGCTGGTCAGCGTGCAGCGGATCTGATTGTCGCTTACTTTCTCAATGCGCATATGCTCCCTCCTCTCTTATTAATGGATAATTTAGTTTATACTTCACCGCATATGCTTTGCAAGTAATGACGGGAGGATTTCACGAAACTTTCAGAGTTATTCCCTGTTTCACACGAGGAGAAAAAAGTTTACGCAAAGTGAATTCCGGAAGCACATTTAGTCAAATTATTGTTCAAGGCGCATAAAAGCCCATCACGAATTTCGGACAAGTTTTTCCTGTAATTTCGGAGGGTTGACCAAAAGATCATCTTTTTGCACTCCTTCCGCGAAAAGTGTGCGGTTGAAGCGGATAAGTCAATTACATATAATGAGTGCACAGGCGCGGACAAATCAGTATCGGGAAAGGAGGCGTTTAGAGGAGCAGGAGCTCCGGAAAGGACCGGACCGCTGGTGAGACAGCGGCGGCCGGACGGAACACCATAAACAAATGCATAACACAGTTCTATATTAATTCTTAAATCATTTCATTGTTCTGTAATTCCTCACGATTCCGGCAGAAACCGGATCTTGCCTTTCAAAACTGCTGTAATCCGATTAAGATCCGGCACACCACCGATCATCACAGATTCAGAACAAACATAGTTTCCTTATTTATATCGATACGTTCCGTACTGTATGCTGCTCCGGCGGCGGATTCCCACGGACATATTCCTTGCGGCCGGGGGCAGTACATTCTTGGGCGGGGGTAAGGAAAGATCATCCCCGCATCTTAACCGTATCTGACAACAGTTCTGTGTTCCTGTCCAAGGGCATGCACTGACGTTCATTGTGGGTCCCCCGCATGAGGTTAAGTGCATGCCCCATTTCTGTGCCTTCGGGTCTATGGTATAATACATTAGTTGTGCATTTGACCAGAACTGATCTGAAGAGGAATACCATGGCAAGGAGCGGCAGACAGAACCGCAGTGAATATGATGATCTGGACCTTTTCCTTCCGGAGGAGGAAGAGGAATACAGGCGGGATGTAAGAAGACCTGCCGGAACGAATGCCCCGGGAAGCCGCGGATCCGCAGCAGGGAGAACAGGAAGATCCGGAAGGGATACCGGAAGGCAGGGAGGAGATACCGCAAGGCAGGGCTCCGGGAGAACGCGCCCCTATGGGGAGGCGCCTTCCCGCCAGGGAAGCTCCCGGGGGAGAGGCCGCAGGAAGAAGAGGTTTCCCTGGCAGCTCCTGGTGGCACTCGCGATTATTCTTCTCATCGGCGCGGTTGCGGGCAGCATGCTCATCGAGCGCTACAGCTACTCGAACGAGAAGGAGGACCTGTATTCCTGGTTTTCCGTTTCGGACGACAGCGATGCTGCCGTTTACTGGGGCGAGGAGAGGGAGTCGCGCGGCGTAAGGCTGATCGGCGGCACCTATTACATCGAATTCGGCGAGGTGATCTCCCGCCTGAACAGCCGCTTTTACTTTGGGGAGAAGGACAACGTCGTGATTTACTGCCTCCCGACGGACCGGGTGGTGACTGTGATCGGAGAGAACAGGATCACGGCGTCCGCCGGCGTCGAGGAGACCGCTTACGCGCCCGCCCTCATGGAGGATGGGACGCTGTACCTTGCTCTGGATTTCGTACGGCGCTTCACGAGTTTTGACTATGAATGCTACGAGGCGCCGAACAGGATACGCATACGGACGGACGCGGAGAGCACTGTGACGGCGGAGGTGACGAAGGACACGAACCTGCGCACTTCCGGAGGGATCAAGAGTCCCATCCTGGTGCCTCTTGGAAGCGGCGACCGGGTGACGGTGCTCGAGGAGATGCAGACCTGGAGCAGGGTCCGGACCGCGGACCTGGTCACGGGATACGTGGAGAACAAATTCCTTGGGGAGAGGGAGACGGCGGAGATCCAGGCGCCGGCCAACTACACCGAGCCGGAGTACCCGGACGCCAGGATAAGCGGGCTGGTCAACATGGGCTGGCACAACGTGGCCGGAGCGGGAGGAAACGATACCATCTACTCCTACATGGCCGATGTGAAGTCCATGAATGTGATCTCGCCCACCTGGTTCCCGCTTGCTTCCGATGACGGAACGCTGGAGTGCTACGCGACCCACGCTTACATGGATGCGGCCAGGAACATGGGGCTTAAGGTGTGGCCGGCGGTGGACAATTTCAATATTCCGGGCGTGGACCACAATAACGCCCTGACCACGATGGCGTCGAGGGAGAAGATGATAAGCCAGCTCATGCAGTGGGCTGCGGAGTACGGGTTCGAGGGGATCAATGTGGACTTCGAGCAGGTTTCCCCGGATTGCGGGGACGACTTCATCGAGTTCGTCCGCGAGCTCTCGATCGCCTGCCACCGCATGGGGCTTACCCTGTCCGTGGACAATTATGTAACCTATAATTTCAACGATTATTACCGCATGGATGAGCAGGCTCTCTTCGCGGATTACACCGTGATCATGGGCTACGACGAGCACTACGCAGGAAGCGTGGAGGCCGGGAGCGTCGCCTCGTTCGACTATGTCCAGTACGGAATAAAGCGCGCTCTCGAGGAGGTCCCCGCGTCAAAACTGATCAACGGGATTCCGTTTTACACCAGGCTGTGGAAAAAAAGCTCCGACGGAGGCCTGACCTCCGAGGCACTCGACATGATGACGGCGAACGCGTTCGTGGCCAACCATGCGCTGACGCCGGAGTGGGACGGCTTCACCTGCCAGAACTACGTGCGTCTGGAGGAGGGAGGAACGCTCTACCAGATGTGGCTGGAGGATGCGGAATCCATCGAGGCGAAGCTTTCCCTCATGCGGTCCTATGAGCTCGCGGGCGTAGCGGAATGGAAGCTTTCGCAGGAGACGCCGGACGTCTGGGATGTGATTGAGCGGTATATGAACGGCGGGGAGCTGATTATCAGGTGAAGACAGAGTATGTATTCCTGACGGAGGAGACGGCGGAGAACTCCGGGGAAATCCGAAGGGCCGGCGCGATCATAAAAAGCGGGGGGCTTGTAGCCTTCCCTACCGAGACGGTCTACGGCCTTGGCGGGGACGCGCTGAATCCTGCCTCATCAGCGAAGATCTATGCCGCTAAGGGCAGGCCGTCGGACAACCCGCTGATCGTGCATATCGCGGACTTAAAAGATGCAGCGTACATCGCGGAGGACATCCCGGATGCCTTCTACAAGCTTGCGGATGCTCTCTGGCCGGGACCGCTCACCATGATCGTGAAGAAATCCGGAGTGGTTCCCTATGAGACCACCGGCGGACTGGATACGGTGGC
>JAEEGL011798214.1_pt1 | contig 25263 bp, 26 predicted proteins | sample 9134231 | NCBI WGS metagenome assembly JAEEGL01 (sample SAMN16246548, study PRJNA631951) | gut metagenome | biome: gut microbiome; feature: rumen; material: fiber-attached | host: Bos | place: Iran: Karaj | collected 2018-10 | reverse complement strand
ATAAGGTGTACAGGTTAGGCGTCTCAGCAGTCCAAGCCTTGGCATTGGCCACTGTAGCCTGCAAACCCTCAGCCACCTGATTGCCAGCTGCATCAAACAGCTTGGCCTCAACGGTAGCCTTACCAGCCAGTTTTACATCCACGTTCAGCACACCATTGCCCTGCACGTAGTCCTGACCAATGGTAATATCCTTGATGTGTACCTTAGGTGTAGCATAGAGATACACCTCGCGGGCAATACCTGTAAAGCGCCAGAAGTCCTGGTCCTCCAGATAGCTACCGTCGCACCAACGCATAATCTGCATCGCAATCAGGTTCTTACCTGGCTTCAGATACTTGGTGATGTTAAACTCAGCAGCCACCTTCGAATCCTCCGAGTAGCCCACGTACTTACCGTTCACCCAAACAGCCAGGTTACTGGTAGCCGAACCTACATGGAAGTAAACCTCCTGCCCCTTCCAGTTCTGTGGCAGGTCGAAGGTGCGGCGATACGAACCAGTATAGTTGTTGGTCTCGCCAATATATGGAGGCTCGTTCTTAAAGGTTGTGCACCAGGCATAGCCCATGTTCTTATAGGTCTTGTCGCCATAGCCCTCAATCTCAAACAGGCCAGGAACAGGGAAATCCACCCACTTAGAGTCGTCGTACTTCAGGGCATAGAATCCCTTAGGCGCATCCTGATGGTTCTTCACGAAGTTGAACTTCCACTTACCCTCCATCGAGAGGTAGCGATCGCTCTGTTTTTTGTCGCCCTTAGCCTTGTCCTCATTCTCAAAGGCAAAGAAGTGTGCCCTACGCGGTTCGCGGTTCTGCTGGTTCACACTGGCATCTCTCCACACGGGTGTTTTCTGTGCACTCGCCATCGTGAATGCACCACACACACATAATAAAACTAGTTTTCTTATCATATCGGTCGATTTAGAAATGAATATTCTGATAATCCGTGCAAAGATAACAAGAATTCATCAAAATGCCAAGCAAAACGCCGAAATTTTAACATCCTCTTACAGGTTCTGTATCACGCCTCGGCCTATACCCGTTAGTTTTTCAAGTTGTCTAATCGACGCCCCTTTCTTTCTCAAATCCGCCAGCGTTTGCAGCTGTTCCGCCCTCGGCAGTCCTAAGAAATCCATCATGCTGGCGGTGTTTGTCATGTCGTACAGCATCACCAATACCTGTTCGTCCTTAGGGCGTCGCATCTCCTCCGTCAGTGGCCCTAAACATGCCGCCTGCCTGGGCACAGGCGCTGCCAACATCCGCTCCATCTCCTCTTGGGGCATCTGCTGATAGCCAGCAGGTATCTTGCAAACGCGCGGCAGTTCACTCTCCTGCCCTGCGTACTCATGCCAACTGCTATATGGATAGTGTTCGGCGTCCCACACCTTCATCCGCTCCGGCGCCTGACTGATATGCCTCAGCACCGTGTTCCATCGTTCCTCGTTCTCCACCGGTTCGCTCACAAACCTCGCCCTGTATATGGCGCCGTCGCGGTCGTACTTATCATTAAAGTAGTGTGCGTAGGCCGCCGCTATGCGCCCCATCGTTACACTCACCGTGTCGGTCTCCTCTTTCAGCATCAGGTGGAAGTGGTCCGGCAGCAAACAATACGCATACACCGTAAAGTAGCGCTCCTCACCATCCTTCGCCGTTTGCAACCTCTCCAGAATCTCCACAAACGTCCGGTAATCTTCATCATCCACATAGATGTCGCGGTGCCTCACGCCCTGCATCAGCACATGATACACCCCCGAACGTGCCCTCACTCTCGGTTTCCTAGCCATAAAAATTCCTCAAAAACTATTAGGAGTGCAAAGCCCCAAAGCCTTGCACTCCACTATCGTTACCCATACTGGGAAAATTCTAAAATATTACTGTTTCTTAAACGCCCTTAAAAGTTCAATATAGCCTCTAAGCTATCAAAAAACTGATGACTATAACTTATCTCTAAAGCCATTTTGCAAACCTTTCCTTGAAATCAGCTTCAGAGAAGCACTTCCCAGCTTCAAAATCACGTTCAGCTCTTAATGCAGCAGCCTTCATCTCAGCAGTTAGTTCAATCATCGTCTCTTTTGTATTTTTGTTAATTTTTGGTCTATAAACTGCTGAGGGGTATAAATTTTCACTTGTTCGTTTGTTGATTTGGGGAAATCTGAGATATTGAATGAGACTAAAGCCTCACATCCCAACTTCTGAGCCACTTGATACTGGCAACTATCCTCAATGTCTTTATACTCTTTATCAGAAACGCCTCGTATAAGGCTATTCTTATCATGTTCTGCAATGTCAAACATCTGGAGTATCTTATTCAAAATGATCCGAAGATTATGCAAACATTCTTCGCCAATCAATCCTTGTTCTTTATGCAAGTATTTCAGAATAATAAAGTGGATCGTATAGAAAGCACCTACCGACATAAACATCTGTGCATTTCTGTTATGAAGTTCTTTCAACAGTTTTTCTGCCTCCTCAAATTTCTCACGATGCATGAAGTACTCAAGAATGACATTGGTATCAACAAACACTTTCATATCAGATGCCGTATTTATCGGTTAGTGCCTCTTCAAGAAGTTCATCTGCATTACTGCTGGAATCTGACATAAATCCACCCAATTTAAAGAACCCCTCTGAGTCGTTCTCCAAAGCTTTTATCTTCTGAGTGAACATCTTAGCATCAGCTGCTGTAGCTGCCAAGGCAGCCTTTTCCTGTTCTACCAGTCTTTTGGTTAGCGCAGCTCTAACAGCCTTAGTTTGCCCCTGTATTAATGTCCAAAGTGCATCTACAGGAGAAACTTTTTCTTGAGTATATGTTGTTGTAACCATAGTTGTATATTTTTATAATCCGCTGCAAATATATAACAAATCTTTGAAACTTGCAAGTATTTGACACAAAAATCACCTTCTTTTACAGAGGAAGGTAAACGTTCTATTAGGGTATTAAAATCTTCCTAATCGATTCGTCAGGTTTATCGAAGTCGCTATGATGTCCTTCATATAAGCCCTTCAATCATTCTATACGTATATTTCTTTTGTAGGCTTTGTTTTGACTGAACACAATTCTTCAAGCCACAGATATTCCTGAACGCCAATTCTGCGGATTTTCTCCTCCAACTTTCTCGAAGGATTCTTGATTGTTATTGTTCTAGAATTACTCATAATGAAAACGTTTTCTGGGTGCAAAGATAATCATTTTTCTGATATGATAGCAATTTTAATACCAAAAAATGCTTATATTTCAATTAATTAATTGATTTGAGCCATCTTCGCCCTCCCATTAATCAAACTTACACCCATCAAAACTTTATGCAATTTTGGAGTTGAATTCCGAATTTACATAAAAAAACTACTTTTTCCCGTACGCTCCGTCCTTAGCCTCGAAGATCGTGCTAGGTTCATGCACCTCTATGGAGTGCCAAGTACCTCTCGGAACCTGAATCCCGTACACTTTCTCCCGTGGACATACCCTAAACCGGGCAGTCTCCACAAACTGTGTTTCGTCTGTAGCGGTCTCGCCGTCATGCACAGGGCCGCCAGTATCCCCTGTGGGTAATTCCTCATAAAACACCCAGTCCAGGCATCCCTCTAGACATACCACACTCTCCGAGGTCTTCAAATGTCGGTGGATAGGCACCTTTGTCCCCACCTCCAACGCATTCAACATTCTCTGACTCCCGTCATCCTGCGTAGTCCTCAAATCAAAGTTCTGGCGCAGTCTCTCTGTAGTCGCCGCCTTCTTATGCAGCCCTTCCAGCAATACGCCATCTAATAACTGTACTTCCATAAATTCATTTCTTCAACGATTCCAGATACGCTTCATGCAGATGATAGTATTTGTACATAAATACTACATACGCCAGTATCAGCGCGGCACCTGCCCCCACAAAATATATCCAGTGCGCCAACAGTGTGTTCGGGCAAAGATAAATAAACCCGAGCGATATCACCAGCTGCATAGCCATATACAGCAAGCTCACCATCACGTGGCTCATCTTCAGTTCGTTCGCCATCAGCTGGTACGCATGTTTCCTGTGTGCCTGTCCCAGATGCTCATGCAGCATGATACGATGGAAGATGGTCATACTGCCATCGATACCAAACACGATAAAGAACACGGTATACGTCACATCCTCTGTTACCACCATCAGTTTTCCCAGGCCACACAATATAATAAAAGCGATACCAATACTACCCACATCGCCAGCAAAACATTTCGCCTTTCCTTTCGGTCTGAAATTGAATAGGCTGAACACCACAACACCTATGATTGCCACAATAAGATACGACTCCTCCACGAACCCCATCTTCTGGTTTAACAGAAATACCGGGATGAGCATAGCCAACCCGTTTGCAGCTGTGATACCATTAATGCCGTCCATAAAGTTGATGATGTTCGTAGCCCCCACGCAGAAGAACAGCGCCACCACTACTGTCAATACTGTTGTCAGCCAGTTCCCTGTCACGCCATACAGCCCGATTGTCCAAAACAGCAGCAGCATCGATACTATCTGCACCACCATACGCAGACTGTCGGGCAGCGAGTGGATATCGTCCACAAAGCTGATGCCCGCCACCATGAGCAATCCTGCGATAAAAGGTAGATACTGCACAATATCATTCCCCGCCATCACCGTCATCACTGCCCATGCTACCATCGACAGAGTGAATATAATTCCACCTCCACGTAACACAATAGTTGAGTGGCTCGAACGTTCGTTCGGTTTGTCGATGATGTTAAAATGGTCTGCTATGCGAAAATATAACAACTCCGCAAGCAGCAATATAAAGGCTATTATCAGATATGTAACCATTACTTAAAACTTTCTAATGTAACTTTCAAGCCTTCTCTTGCACTCACAGGTAATTTCTCAATTCCAAGTGCTTTCTTTATCTTCGCATTCGAAGAAATATAGTTCTCCGTAAGTTTTCCCAATCGTTCTGTGTTTAATGGCAAATGCAATGCGTCACCTATTTTGGCTGCACCATTCATCATTCCCTTGGGCAACTTCCATATGTGCGCTTTTCTCCCTAACGATTCACATATTATCTCTATCAGTTCATTGGTGCTCACCGCCTCATCATCATTGATATTGTATATGCCACTTTCCACATCTTTCGTCAGCAAGCCCTTTATGATAAAGCACAAGTTACCAATCGATGTAAACGTACGTTTGTTCTCAAACGCACCTAATGGCCAGGGTATTCCCTTCTTCACTACACCATATAGCAAGTTCAGGTTTCCCTTGTTGCCAGGGCCATGAATCATGCATGGGCGCAATATGTATGTTTCCTTGCCCGCTTTAATCCGTTCATCCTCTTTCGCCCTGATATACCCCTCTGCTGCTATCTTACTCTCACCGTATGGTCCTTTCGGGCTTGGCACCACGTTTTCATCCACGTATTCGCCCTCTACTCTATCCGCCGCAGCCTTTACCGAGCTGAAGAAGATAAATTTCTTGGCTTTCGATTTCAGATAGTAGTCGTATATCTTTTTCGTCAACTCCGTGTTCACTTTAAAGTACATATCCGCTGCCGATTGGTTCTTCGTGTCGTGCGCCTTTCCTGCCAGATGGATGATTGCATCCACATCAGGTATCTCACCCTCCTCGTCCAGGAAGTCCCACGAGAATGTATAACGCACCCCGTCCTTATGCGGACTCACTATATCCAGCCCGTAAATTGTGTGCTCCTTCATCAGAGCCTTCACCAAATTGCTGCCCACAAACCCGTGAACACCAGTTATCAGTATTTTCATATATTTGTTTACTTATACAATTCCTTCATTGTTTCGAGCACTACGCTCACATCCGATTGTTTTATTTTCTCGATATTATATGTTCCCAATGCTTTTATGCCACGTCCACCAACAATCTGTTCCAACACATTTCTTAATTCACCGCAGTCAGCAGGGGTAAACAGATAGCCACCTTTGCCATCATCTATCAAATCTGTGTTGCCACGAATTCTTGAGCAAATCACAGGTAAACCACTAGCCATAGCTTCCATCACAGCTACCGAAAGTCCTTCACGGAACGAAGGATGCACAAACACATCAGCAGCTTTAAACAACTCCATCACATCTGTGCGGAAGCCCAACAACTGCACCTGTTCAGCAATACCTAGATTGGTAGCCAAGCCATTAAGATACTCAGCTAATGCGCCACGACCAGCTACTACATACTTTATTTGCTTGTCGCCCAGCTCTGCCATCGCTCTTAGCATCACCTCATGGTTCTTGTTCTTATTCAGTTCGCCAACGCTTAGCATCAGGATATCATTTTCGTCAATCCCCAGTTCTTTTCGTTTGACGGTTCTTATGGTCTCATAATCATCCCCCGGCAAGAATTTTGCCGTATCAATACCCACGCCTGGTACATATACCACTTTCTGTGCGTCCATTTTTTTCTGAGCCAGCAAATAGTCCTCATGAGTTATCGTCACCAGCACATCCGTCCAGCGACTGCTAAACTTTTCAATGGGATAAAAAATTAGCCAATTCTTTAATGGAGCCCCCTTAAAAAAATGGAATCCATGCGCTGTGTATATAACCTTTGTACCTTTTTTACGCATATCGCGTGCTGCAATACGCGACATCAACCCTCCTATAGGCGAATGGCTGTGTATCAAGTCATAATGATGTTCTTTCACCAACCGTCTTGTCTGTCGGTATGCTTTCAGGTTTTCTGTCACCTTCAATACATTCCTTGCAAAGTCTACTTGATGACACTCCACGCCCAGGTCTGCCAATGTCTTTTTCAAATCTTCTATTTTCTTGTCACTGCACGTGCTTCCTTTGATAAAGTTACAGGCAACCTCCACCTTGTATCCAAGCTCCAATAGAAGCTTGATATTAGGCATGTTAAACTGATCTATCATAGAAGCCACCGATGCCAAAACCAATACTCTTTTCATATTATATCAATGATTATTCAAAATAAAAATCTCTTTGTTATTGAAAAACTTGAAGTGATTCTTTATTCAATTAACAAACGGGACATTCACTCCGGCAGGCTCTCTAAAAAAGCTAAGAGGCTACAATCATAAAGTTTATCCCACTTTTCAATACTAAATGGTATTCCACCATGCCAGAGTTCCAATAACCTCAAACGATACTTAACAACCTTAAATATTATCTTCTTAATCTATAGCCTATAAGCATTTTGATAATCTCATTAATGCAGAATACGACCCTCATGAAAAAGGGGAAATGCATCAACAAACTCATATCAGAGATTCTAGAACACTTTCATATTTCTCGATACTTGGGCACTGCATATTACGCCTTCTAATGAACTTGTCATCAATAGATAGTACCACCGCCAGAAAGGCCATAAAACTCCTAAAATACGTACCCACAAAACACCTTACCGCGGCTTTTTTATCTATTATCAAATTCCACCTTTTATTTATCTGTATTCTACTCACCTTTTGTCTATACAGATATGTCGATAATTTAAACTGTAATGGATCTCTATAAAACATTAAAGGATCATCTATAATTTGATATTTGCCACCTCCTACTAATCCACGGAACCAAAGATCTTTATCCTCAACACCACATAATGTTTCATCATAGAGATATTTTCTAAAGAACTCCATTCTTCCAGCCACTGTTGGATGAATAAATACACTAGATTTAATAGCCTTTACTGTATCTATGGTATAAGAAGAATCTCCCCGATAACCTATAATATGATTACTATCATCAATTATAACTGCATGAGATCCTACGATATCTAGTTCTGGATGAACTATCAAATATTCTATTTCTTTTTCAATCCTATCAGGAAACATAATATCATCGCCATCCATTCTGACAAAGAAATCTCCTTTGGCCATCGAAATCTGCTGATTCAATCGATAAGAAATTCCGTGATTTTCGCCATCAGCAACAATGACAATACGTTCATCTTTGAATTGCCTAATAACATTCAATGTATCATCCGTCGAACCATCATCTGTGATAATTAGCTCGAAGTTTTGATAAGTTTGACAAAGCACAGATTTAATGGAATAGCGAATAAACTTACCCACATTGTAACACGGGATTCCAATCGTAACTAAAGGTGCATTCATTTATTCAATTCAATTTATTTAGCATTATCATTATCCACAAAAACAACACTTGTCCAATTAGTCCAATCGCAATATAACTTGTATGTTTTCTACTCGCAGCAATTTTAACCAATGAAAGTGACAACACCAGGCCGTACATTGACCAAGAGATGCCTGCAAAACGATCACTGAACAATGCCCTAATAACTAATATCCAAAAACTATTTGCAAGAATATACGTATTCAATAATGCCGAATACATTTTATCAGTTATTTTTTTAGAAATGAACCAACCCAATACAATCGGTACAATACTGTATAACAGGAAGTCCCATCTAAAGCCTGAATGTGAAAAAACGCCGATGGTATCTTCTCCTGTCAAATATTGCTCAACGCGATCATCAAACCCCATCGCCATGAACAAATTCTCAAAGAAGGAATGATTAATGAGAGACATGACCACACAAAGCAACCAAAAACCTACAGCCCATCGAATATCTTTAACAAAGATATAAGAAGCCAAAAAACAAATCATTAAGAGTACCGATGATTTATGAACAAAAGTGGCCAAGAAGAAAAACAGAAAAAGTAAAAGCCACTTCCGTCGTGTTTTTTCGTCCAACATGACTGCCATTCCATACAACACTAAGCTAAAAGCCAAGTCACTGCGCATAATATTGGTTGCTGAACTCCAAAAAGAAAAAGATGTGATAACGAAAAGATAGGCTGTATATACATTTTCATGGAAGATTTTCTTGCAAGCCAAATACTTTAATAATTGAGAAATAAGGGCAACAAGGAACAGCCATGTGAGAGAAGACATACCAAACCAGTGGTAGCATATTTTCTGAAAGCCATTCCATAGAAATTCGCCAGAACTAGAATCATAACTATCAAAAGCCTTCAACTCATAAAAACCTACGTAATAATACATATCCGTAAAGAGTTTACTCAAAGGCCTTGTTCCGATGAATACTATCATAAACAACAACAAAGCCATGCCCCAACGCTTCGTTGAGCAGCCAAACCTTGTAATCGCATTATTACCCTTGTACGATGTTAGTTTAGCATTATGAAATAAACATAACAGCGTACATAATATAATATATATCCATTTATATAAATAATCAGGTATCATATAATTATTTTATTCGAACTTGCTAATCATTTTTTTGAGCCATTGTAAACTATTTACCCCAAACCACCTATGAATAATTCTAGTTATTTTATTTCGTCTCACCTGCGTCTTATCCATCCACGTCTTGCTATACCAATGAACAGAATGTGTATTTGAAGTTTTTTTCAATCTACCGGTATTATCGTCTAAAGGATTAAAATAATCAACTGGGTATATCCAAATGCCAGCTACTTGCTGAATTGTGTTATGAGGTTGCATACCGTGACTTGCCAATACTTTGGTGGTATGCTCTACAATTGTAATTTCATTGGGTTTTCCATCATCATCAAGAAAATGTAGTGCATCATAATAAGAAAGCAGTTCTTTATATAAAAGTGTGCCTGCTTCTGTTGCAATTCCAAGGCCCGGATTGATACGCGGAACTATCACGCCATCAATTGCAGGAGTTTCTATTCCCATAAAAGCACCTCTATCTACAATATCAGCAAGCGGTTTTATTACTTCCACATCTGTGTCGAAATAAAGACCACCATAGTGATATAGTATCCAGTAGCGGGCATAATCACTCACGAATGCATACTTCTTCGCATCATAAGCCTCTCTTGTATAAGGAATGATATTAACATCGAAATTATCTTCGTTCCATTCCTTTATCTCATATTCAGGAAGGTACATCTTCCAGCTCTCAATACATTTTAATGCCGACTGCGGAAGCGGATTTCTTCCAAACCAGCAATAGTGAATAATTTTGGGTATCATATTGTATAAATAATATTTTCTTCTACCGGCCTCCGGTGATCACAGAGCAGAACTTTGGACACATTCTCTTCAAAAGCGCATAAAGACCAACACTTATTAGCAGAATAAATATCAATGTAACTATATACCAAAGAAGCCTTACAGGGCCATCAGAGTATCCCACTATTCCGTACAATCCCTTGCCAATTATCATCAATGGGAAAGCATGAAAACAGTATATAAAGAAAGAACTCTCAGTCAACACTGAAGGCATACGCCAACCTTTATGTGTAATAAACCAAGTTACAAGCAGATATACCCCAGCTCCCGCAAGCCTTAATAGCCCCTCCACGTTAAAGCCTATGTTTTGTAGCACCAATGTCATCATCCATATCAGCGTAAGTGGTATAGCCATTTTCTTGAGATAATGCATCACATCTATGTCTTTAATTGACAACCACGCACCTATTGAAAAAAAAGTCAAACAGTCTTCACCAAAGTACAAATGCGGATTATAACAAAATACTGCAGTCAAAATACACACCCATAATGTCCCCATTCTACTAATAACATAAAACAATATAGGAGTAAGCAAAACGGCAAGCATTAAGTCTCTGACAAACCATAATTGAAAACAAATAGGGAAACCACCGGGGTAATCCCAAAATGATCTGATGAAATCAATTAAACTGTATTGTAGCACATTATTGAATTCTGGATTTATTACAGTGGGGGGAGCAACTATATGTGCTAATATGAATAATCCCATAATCACCAGATTCCAAAAAACATAAGGTATCAATAACGACTTTGCCCTCTTCCGCAATTTAACTATGAAGTCTGACCAATTGAATTGTTCATGATTGTTTCTGAAAAACAATGTTCCAGAAATACAGAAGAAAAGTGGGACACACGGCAAGGATAGCCCATAAGAGATAAGGTATATTACTCGCATACTAAAACTATTTGACGCGAGCAATAATGCAGGTTCTGCAAAAGAATTATGTATCAGCACAACACCTAAGATAAGAGGAAATCTTAAATAGGCAAAAGTGTCGAATATTTCCTTTTTATTTACTACCTTTACCATGTTTATATCCTATTATATATTCGCCATAAGGCAAATACCCAATTATGTATGTTAATGTCGTAGCACCAATGATTGTCAATAATGTAATGGTGAAAGTTTGCATAATATAATTATCTATTCCAAGAACAAACTGTGTATGACATAGGAAATACTTCATAACCAATATATGAGAAAGGTAAATTCCAAAGCTCATCTTACTAATTTCTGTTATGACACTTACGACTTTGGGGCGTGTTTGCAACTTCTCGCCTAAAGGCTTAAGAATATTCCACCAAAGCGCCACCATTATTAAACACACAATGCTTAGATAGTAGTACACATATGTTGTATCGAACTCTGGTAAGAATAGTTTTGTTATCACGGGCACTATCATCATACCACCAAGCATCACTAACGCGGCCCACCATTTGATATTAAAGCCAAACTTTCTCAAATAAAAACCAAACACAAAATATCCAGAAAAACCACTAAAATAGTATAACACTCCAAAGGCAGACTCTTCCACCTCAAGAAATTGTCGTAGTATGGGAAAAAAAAGCGTCACACTCCATATGCCCAAATAAACTTGGAGTGTCTTTTTATCTACATTTTCCAACCATGGGCTAATTATAGGAGTGATTAGATACAAGCCTGTGATGGTGTACATGAACCACAATACGCCATGTCCTTGCCTGTGAAATGGAATAGAACATACCGACTTTACAATCTGATTCCAATCGCCATCCATGAAAGTTCCGTTAGCCATTATGTAAACAAAAGTCCACACCAATGTAGGTAGCACAACTTTCGACAGTCTCTTTTTTAAGAAGAAAATGGGGGGGGGCAAGATTTGGAAGCAGCAGAGAGCCCGACACCGCGAAAAACAGTCCAACAGCCGGCATGGTAAAAAACCAGGATCCAAATGCGAACATTCCAATTATCTTATCACCCGGCATTGGCGAGTGTAAAAAAATAATCATCAAGCATGCAATAACTCTTATTACATCTAGATAAAATATACGTTTCATAATATTTTAAGCCTTCGTAACCTATAGGGTAGATATCAAAAAAAAATGAGAGTAAATAACAATTGTATATTGAATTATCACATATCATTACTATCAATAAACATAATCATTAGTAATAATGAGAATATAGTTCTCTATGATTCTCAATCCATCCTTTCATTTCAACAATCTGGTTCTCGTATGATGGAACAACAAAATCAAAATCTGTGCGCTTGCTCCTAAGCGACATATCTAATTTCAAGTCGCTGCTTGAAGAAATACGCAACTTCCCATCACGGAAATACTTATTAAAGAGTTGAAGGAGGTCATATTTGCTTATATTATCGTTATTTACAAGATTGTAAATTCCATATAAATCAGTCTTTAATATAGCATCAATTGCACGCGCTAAAGTTGGTGTGGAAAGCCCAGTCCATATAGCGCCACTATAACCAGTGAGTGGACCATTCTGTCCCATAAACCAATTGAAGAGGCTTGGACCATCAGATCTATAATCTGGACCTATTACCGAATTGCGTAGTACGATATCTTTTTTATTACAGAATTCCCCAAGTGCTTTTGTAAGGCCGTAATAGCTAGCAGGGCAGACCTTAGAATCCTCAAAGTAAGGCCCGGTATTTCCACAGAAAACGCTCTCAGTTGACATATGAATAACACGTGTACTCATATTTTTTGTAACATCAACCAAATAGTGAGGCAAATAACTATTAATCAGAATTGCATTTGCTTTGTCAAATTCTGTATATTTATTCAATATTGCAATACAATTCACTACAGCATCATATTTACCCTCAACCAAAATATTCTTAATCAAAGGGAAATCTGTTGCATCACCAGAAATAGAATTCTTCAAAACGGGAAACCTCTGACGTGCAAAACCTGTCACATCATAACCACGTTCCTGTAAATATAATGATATAACATGGCCGGCCATGCCCATGCATCCAAGAACCAATACTCTCATATAAATTCTATAATATTATCACATTGCATAAAAAAGCGAAAGACATATTTTAGATTTGATTATTCCGAGCGTATTTCTTTCGCTTTAGAACGTGGCTGAAGACCAAGATCTTCTCGTATAAATGTCAATTTATGAAGAAGCGCCTTCATTTCCTGAACATTTAGCCTACGTGTATTATGGCTGTGATATTCCTCCATCTTTTCAACATCTGGATTACCACCTTCAACCTTATCGTAATTAAGGTCACGACCATCACATGGAATCCGGTAATATTCACCACAGTCAATAGCACGAGCCATTTCCTCACGAGTCACAAGTGTTTCATATAGTTTTTCCCCATGACGAGTGCCAATAACCTTAACTTCGGTATTTAGATATTTAGGATCAATTTCCGCATAGGTCTCCTTCAGAGCCTGTGCAAGTACATCAAGAGTACAAGCTGGAGCTTTCTGAACAAAAAGGTCACCATTCTCGCCATGTTCAAATGCATAAATCACAAGATCCACGGCATCATTAAGAGTCATCATATAGCGAGTCATATGAGGATCCGTAATTGTAATAGGTTTACCTTCTGTCATCTGTTCAACCCAAAGAGGAATTACAGAACCACGGCTGGCCATTACATTGCCATAACGTGTGCAGCAGATAGTTGTCTGTGCATTATGACCAAGTTGACGTCCCTTAGCCATAGCCACCTTCTCCATCATTGACTTTGAAATACCCATCGCATTAATGGGATATGCTGCTTTATCAGTAGAAAGTACAACAATTTTCTTCACACCATGACGAATGGCAGACTCCAGCACATTGTTTGTGCCAATAATATTAGTCTCGACAGCTTGCATTGGAAAGAACTCACATGAAGGAACCTGTTTCAATGCCGCTGCAGAAAAAATGTAATCAACACCACCACGCATAGCAATATCAACACTATCACGTTCACGAACATCACCAATATAAAACTTTACCTTGTTAGCTACTTCTGGAGCATACAAATCCTGTAAATGATGTCGCATATCATCCTGTTTTTTTTCGTCACGCGAAAAAATGCGAATTTCTTTAATATCCGAATTAAGGAAACGCTTAAGTACCATGTTACCAAAAGAACCTGTACCACCTGTTATTAACAGGGTTTTGTTTTCAAAAATTGACATAATTCTAAATCTATATTATTATTTGTTTCTGTACGCATCAAACTTAGGTATACTTTTATACTTATCGGACGCTATGTACCGCTTTGCTTCGGCAATACTAGAGAACACCTGGATTACATAGAATAATTTGCCTGTTCGTAATGTATAGGAAAGTGCAATAGGAAAATTTAACACTATACGTGTATAAAAAGCTATCCATGCAACGAACTTTTTCCAGCGACTCTGCTCAATATCGTACAAACTACGGTACCATAACATATAACGCATAATATTCATTACCTTATTATGGCGTTTCGGATCACGAATATGACCACTACCAGCATCAAGATGAATCGCACCACATTTATAGTGTACAAGATCAACAGCCCCTTGGTATCTTAATTTCTGGTGAAGTATTTGATCTTCGATTGATGGAAATCCGAAATGCTCCATCCATCTTTCGTCTTCAAAATGAATTGACTGGAACAATGATTTCCTTAACATCACTAGGGCTCCACAAGCACTTTGAGTTAGCATAACATCTTTTGGAGGATTGGCGTTATAAGAGTAGAAAGAACTTTTCCGTACTTTAAAAGCCCATTTCTTATCCCAATGTGGAATTGTTCCGCCCAAAAAGTTTGAAAATCGAAGTAAAAAAGGAGCATTACACTGATTATAAATGTCAGCACTTATCACATCACCATTATTATCAACTATTCCATCCAGTAACTTCTGTACACAGTCCTCTGGAAGGTATATATCATCATCAAGAAAGAGTATAAAATCAGACGAAATCTCGTTAAAACTAAGTGAACGTTGGGTGACCATTCCCTTTGCACAACGGATATACTCCTCTCTGCCAATAGTTTCCTCTGGGATTTTAAACCCATGGGGTATATATACAAAAATATGCTCAGGCTGTATAGTCTGTTTGTCAAGCGACTTCAATTCTTGCAGGTATTTTTCACCAGCAGTACCTAGTGTTCTGATTGCAACACTATATGTCGGATACAGTTTCATATCTACTTTTTAATTAAATCATCAAATAATTGTAACCATTGCTGCATAATATTTTCAGTATGGAAACGCCTAACATTTTCCAAGGCTCTCCTGCTAAATTGTTTTCTTAATTCCTGATCAGACATAAGTGTTCTAAGTGCAGCAACAGCATCTTCTATTGAATCTGGTTTCACTAAAAAACCGTCTTCATTATTATCAATAATATTTCTTGGACCATTCGGGCAATCATATGAAACATTCGTAAGTCCAGATTCCATTGCTTCTGCAAGCGTCAAGCCAAAACTTTCCGTTTTTGATGTACAAACACATATCGAGGCCTTTGACATTTCCTGAAAAACCTTGTCAGAGGGGCCACAAAGTAAAATTTTATTTGTAATACCTTTGGCATCTATTAATGACTGTAGACTTTCTACGTAGGCCTTATCACCACCACCATAGATTTTGAATTTCCATTCTGGGAATTCATCGACAAGCCTTGATGCAATCTCAATAAAATGCTCATACTGCTTAACTGGATCCAATCGACCAACTGTTATAACTACTTTTTCTTTTTGTGTAGATTTAAAATCAGAATCAGGAATTGGATTAGGAATAACCGTCAGGTTCAGCCTAAACTCAAAGAAATTAATTTCCTCTGGTGTTAAGACAACTAATCGGTCATATTTCCTTTGTGTAAAAAAATCAAGTCTTTTAATTAATATATTCCTATTCTTACTATCGAATTCAGAACTATGCATCTCCCTTATCAGTTTTGCCCCACACTTTATATATGGTAGAATCCAATAGTCATAAATAAAATTTGGCTCTATAATAATATCAGGTTTTATATTTTTTATTTTGCGGCCTATTTTCCATAAACGTGGCAATAGGGTTATCAAACCAGCAATAAGATAATTCCGGCATACAACACCCATATCTGATGCAGGAAGATGCAGGTCATAAACATGAACTTTATCAGATAGCTGATAGGAAAAAGGTCTCCCACATTGCTCGCTAACAATCAGATGGACTTCATTATCCGTCTGTTCTGCCAAATAGTTCAGTTTTACAGCAAGTACTCGTTCTAACCCTCCAATTTGAGCCATTTGAGCTGTAAGGTATAATATTCTCATCGGGTAATTCTCTTTACTAACGGATAAAGAACGCAAGCATACAACCACAATATATAGTGTAATTTTTTTCTCATCAACGACAACTGTATATGCTCATGAGCACAATACGGAATATATGCTTTAAATTCGATGTCAGAAAACTTTCTTTTGCACTTTAAAGACAGTTTTTTATATACTTTAATTTTATCTTTGAAAGAAAGATTTGTATCTATAACAGAAGTAAGGACACGCCCATAATACTGCACGACAGATGCCTTAATTGGCGTCACGTCAATGTCCGAAAATCTTTCTACGAGTTCATCTGCTCGATTTGTCATTTCATCTAAAACAACAAGTTCTGATTCAAGTTGCATTTTTCGATGAGACAACGAACCAGGAAGTAAGCGATATATATAATCAACTGCACCTACGAAAGCAATACTATTAATATGGTTCACATAAGACATCATAAAGTTACAATCCTCCGCATAATGCATTTTAGGATTAAATTGTATGCAATGCTCCTTTATAATACATGTCTTGTATAGTTTTGAAACAGGACCACCATTATATTGTATACCATCTTCTATGTAGGCATTTATTAATTCTTCGCCAGAATAAGAATGTGAAACATAAAACTTTTTTTCTCGTTCGTCCGTTTCCGTATGCCAATATTCCAAACCACCAATTACAAAATCCACATTTAGTTTCTGGGCTGTAGAAACCATTGAAAAAATATAATCCGATTTTACGATATCATCTGAGTCTATAAACACAATCCATTTACCCCGAGCATTTAATATACCAGTATTACGTGCTACACTTGCCCCTGAGTTAATTTGTTGTATAAGTTTAAAACGAGAATCCTTGTTTACATATTCTACACAAATTGAAGCTGATCGATCTGGAGACCCATCATCAACAAGAATGCATTCCCACTCCTTATAAGATTGAAGTATTATCGAATCAAGGCATTCTTCTAAATAATTTTCCACCTTATATATAGGTATAATGATTGAAACCAAATCCATTGACAATTTAAATTGTTATACTTTTTGATTTTAAACTAATAACAAACGATTCTGATAATATATATGGAAATGCTTTTAGCAATGGAATAGGATTAAAACAAATTGGTTTATATATTTTTATTCGCTCTATTGCATCCTGTAGGCAATAATTATAGCGCCAATCAAGCGGTTCTTGATAAAAACGATTAACACCACTATAATAATCCTTATATTTAAAATCGCCACCTTTTATTGAATCTGAGAATTTTACCCTTACATTTGCGATTCCATATGCATCAGAGATAATTAAACCATGGAGTGAGGAAGATATTATACACTCACATTTTTTTATTTCATCAATTACATCCTGCCAACTCACATAATTATTAAAATGTATAACATGTACAGAAGTATTTTCTAAACAAATCTGCTTAACAATATCTAAATCTGCATCTATTATGTGCGGAATCAAACCTATTTTATACTCTTTTTGAACATCATTATCGTATATCAATGGTAATAACAACGCAGGGTCACCATATACCTCCGGACATTCTATCCCGTTTGCAAGCAAATAATTTCTAGTGAAAGATCCTCGAACAGCACAAACTTTTTTAGGTTTAATTTTCATTGATTCTATGCCCATAAGAGCACCACTCCCCCATATAATAGAATTCGTATTACAATAGTATTCAATAATAGATCCTATACATAATAGATTCTCCTTGGTACTTTGAAAGAAGTGGCTACCTAAAACAGAAACCCTCTTTCCCGTTATTGCTTCCAATAATGGTACATTTATATCATCACCAAAATTGTATTTATTAAACGAGAATGTATTTTTAGAAACAAACCCATTTATCACAATAGTTTTACTACATATATTCCTAATTAACTCATACGCTTTGGAAATATATGATGAAACATACGCTTTTATTTGATAAATCATATCGATACAGTTATTACTCACGTCATATTTCAAGGGAAGGCGATTTAAAATTACCTATTACGATTAAGCATATATTTCAAATCAGCGAACTCATCAAATTTTAATAATAAAGCCATCCCGAAATAAAAAACTAATCCTACAATTCCTCCTAGTATTAGTTGTAGCCATACAGATGAGAAAAGCTGAATAAAAAGAAAGACAACTACCAACATTACCATAGACAGAAAAAAATGGGGAAGCATGTCTTTTACCTGCTTTACGAAACCAACATTAATAAATTTCCCTGTGTAATAAGTGTTTATAAACAACGCGAATAACGTCAAGAAAAAATCAGCCACGCATAAGACAACCAATCCAAACTGAATAGAAACAACAATCGCAACTGTGTAAACACCTTTCTTGATGAACTCTAATTTCATTGTTAAATCAGTACGTCCTTTCACCTGTAGAAAATTTAAGTTAAGAATCTGAGCTGGCTGAAGCATATAAGTAAAGCACATCAGCTGTAATAATATCACACTATCAATCCACTTATCAGTAACTAAAGCAACAATTATAGGATGTGCCAAAGCACACATAAGCATCATTATAGGAAAAACCAGAAAAGAGGATACTCTGATCATCTTTCTATAGTTACGGCCCAACAATTCGCCATCAGACTGCATTTTACTTAGAACAGGGAAAGTAACAGAATTCAATACACCTCCTATATTTGAAGAAGGCAAGGAAGCAAATCCTTTAGCTCGGTTATATATTCCCAAATCTCTTGTTCCATATGACTTTCCAACAATAAGAGGAATAATATTGGCATATAATGTCTGCATCAGACGAACGACCATCATTTTATTTCCAAAATCCCAAAGATATATAAAAGATTTTTTTGAGAATCTTTCCTTGGGTACCCATTTTACAGCATACCACGTTAATAATAAATTAAGAACACTTGAAACCAAAGAAGCAACTACCAATGCCCAGATGCCATAGTTCAAATAAGCTGCAGTAATACCAGCAGCTCCCGAAATAATTTGTATGAGGATCTGTATCTTCGCGGGTGTCTTAAAATCTAAACGTCTATTTAAAATAACAGATTGAGGGGTATAAAGAGGATTGAATAGAAATGTTAGAGCAGTGATTCGAATCAAATGCTTCAATATCGGTTCGTTATAAAAAACTGCAATATATGGAGAACAAGAAAAAAGAATAATATAGCACACAAGTCCAACGATTATTCCATAATAGAATGAAGTTGACAAATCCTTTTCTGTCACTTCTGGCTTGCGAATAAGCGCAAGGCCGAAACTGCCATCAACAAATACTTGAGCTATTGACAAGAATACAACAGGTATCGCAGCCGTTCCAAAATCATGGGGACTTAAAAGCCTTGCCATAATGATACCCACAATAAATTGGGTCGCATATCCAGCAAATTGCTCGGAGAACTTCCAATATAAGCCTTTTTTTGTTTTATACTTTAACGAATCAACCTGTTTTTCCATAATTTCAAATATCTAGCAATGCTCATTCTGTAGAAGAAAGTAAAAAAAAACAGTCCGTAAAAAACGAACATAGCTACAAAAATATCCGAGCTAATTTTACTACAATAAAGTACAAAACCTTCACACTAAAATGAGAATGCAAAGTCCCCCACCAAAGAACCTTAATTTTTTCATACTTACACTCTGGTTTTTGAGAAAACAGATTATATGATGCCGAAAAATGGTAAAACCAAAAATCTTTGGGCCGAGGTAGCACATTCAAAGCTCTATAATAAAAGTTTTCCTTCTGCTTTAAAACGTTCATTATAAATGGTAATGACGCTGATGATGTCAAACTTTTACCCTTCACCTTTCTTACACGATAAACGGCGACAATATCATCCATAACGTAAGCATTACCGTTAAACAAAGCCTCAATATATATTGATGAGTCGCTCATCTCAATCATATTACCATTTAAACAACTTCTGCGATACAAAGTAGAGACTGTGGATGCAGGTTTTATATATTTATGCTGAATTTCTTGCAAATATTCAGTTCCATTTATCTTACCTGATATATTTATATTCTGTCTAGTTGTTTTGATTTCTGTATGTTTTTCATCTTCATATCTAATATTCACATTTCCTGACACCAGAGATAATGTATCATCATTTTCAAAAATCTTCTCTGCCTTTTCAAAAAAATGATCATCGGTTAGATAATCATCATCATCAGGCATATAAACATATTCGCCAGAAGTTATTGAAAAACCCTTTTTATGCTTTTCACTCGGTCCTTGTATATGACTTGACTTGATATATTTAATATCCGGAAAGAGTTCTGTTATTCTATCAGTTTCATCCTCTTCCTCAATATCATTTATTACGACGACCTCAATCTCAACATTTTTCTGGTCATATATTCTTTCAAGCTCATAAATAAGAAGATCCGCTCTTTTATGAGTAGGTATAATAACACTGATCATAATTAACGTTTAAATATATCCTCAATGCTTTTATTTGGTTGACTTCCCAATACACTAAACAGTTTTTTTCCATCAAGTCTCAAACTACGTATGTCTCCATCACGTCTTACAGACTGACCAAAAAATTCTTCTTTACAAGGCACATCGTATAGTGCAAAAAGTCTTTCTATAAGATTTCGAATACTGAGGTACTCACCACCTCCTATGCAATACAATCCACTTGGTATCTGTGCAATAATAGCCTTATCTACAGTCAGAATCATTTCCTCTAAAGTAATGAACTGTCTTGTCTGTGTACCAGCACTAAACTGTGGCGCATCCGGATTCTTACCTGCGCAATAATCCTGAAGATATTGAAGTGTATAAGGAACAAGGCGTGTACCAGGCTTCAAATCGTCTTCTGAGAACATATTGGGCAGGATGAAATGGTATATCGTATATTCTGCCTTAAATTCTCTTATATAACGGCCATAGAGTCTCTTGGATAGGGCATAATCGTTATTTACTGGGAGAGTAGAACAAATCACATCATCCTCACTAAATTCCTTACCTTCTTCATTGTTTATGCCAATTTCCATATAGGAACCAAAAGAAACGTATGTACCTTTGAATCCAGCTTGTTTAAGACCAAGTGTAATCGCAATGGGAACATTCACATTAAGCTGGTACATCAATAGGGAAGGTGTACTCAATGCGGCTTGAACTCCTGCACCAGATGCATAGATTACGACATCGGCAGCAGCTATCTCCTCATAATTAAGCGTTTGTGTTACAAGATTGACTTTTGTAAAGCTATCACATGCATACCCTATAGGCTCATCCAAACCATACACAACCACTTTTGTATCAGGGCGCCCATAAAAGTATTTTGTAAGTGCAACGGATAACATTCCATTAGCACCAATAATTGCTATCTTCATGCGTGTATGAACTTTTCTATTTCATCTATACAAATGGCATACACTTCCTCTCTTTTATAGCGCTTATACCAATCAGCTACTAAAGCCATAGTCTGCTTCATGTTCAAAGTAGGCTTCCATCCCAAACGGGTCTTGGCCTTCTCAATATTCAGCATAAGAAGGTTAGCTTCATGTAAGGCATTGGGATCTGAGATATCTTTCAGCTCTCCTTGGCCATAGTTACTAACCAACTCAGTAGCTACTTCCCATACAGTTGAGATAGACTCAGGCTCAGGTCCGAAGTTCCACCCCTCGCAATACTCAGTAGGATGCTCCCACAACTTCTGAGCAAGCAACATATAGCCACTCAGAGGTTCCAACACATGCTCCCAAGGGCGAACTGCTTTAGGGCTGCGAATATCAATTGCATTACCAGACTCCAATGCACGGATGCAATCAGGAATAATACGATCTTTTGCCCAGTCACCACCACCAATTACGTTTCCGGCACGTACACTGGCAAGGCTTACATGGTGCTTCTTGCCATAATCCACTGGATTGAAGAAACTCCTACGCCAACTCTGGATGGCTATCTCACAAGCACCTTTGGATGATGAGTAAGGATCATAACCACCAAATGGGTCATCCTCCTTGTAACCTCGCATTTGCTCCTTATTGTCATAGCACTTGTCGGTGGTAATCATTACGCCCACCATAACACTCTCCGTTGCACGGATTGCTTCCAAGATGTTAATGGTTCCCATCACATTAGTTTGGTAAGTCTCAACAGGGATTTCGTAACTAAGACGCACCAAAGGCTGTGCAGCAAGGTGGAAGACAATCTCTGGCTGATACTGAGCAAAGATTTCCTTCATTTTCCCTCCATCACGAATGTCAGCACGAATGTCTGCTTTGATCTTCTTACCTATGCCAGAGAGAACAAAGTTATCTTTCTCGCTATACGGTTCCAGACCTACGCCTACCACCTCAGCACCTAGTTCGTGGAGCCAGATGGAGAGCCAAGAGCCCTTGAAACCGGTGTGGCCGGTCACAAGTACTTTCTTGCCCTTATAAAAGTTATTGAAAATATCAATCATATTACTTGGTTTTGCTTGCAACAAAATCCTTGATAGTCTTAATCATATACTGCAACTTCTCAGGAGTCATACCAGGATATACACCCAACCAGAAGCAGTTTTTCATGATGCTAGTAGTTACAGGAAGGTCTCCGATTGTACGGTAGTCTTTCCCCTCGACAAACTCCTCAAATGCTGGATGCATTATCAAATTACCTGCAAAAAGATTACGAGTCTGCACCAGATGCTCTTCCAGATAACTTGTTAGTTCATTGCGGGTGTAACCAGCATCTTCCTTCACGGTAATGAAGAAACCAAACCATGAGGGTTTGCTGTTTTTCTGAGGCTCAGGAAGTAAAAGTCCAGGAGTACCTTTCAAGCCATCATACATTGTCTGGAAGTTCTCGCGACGTCGGCTAACAATGAAGTCAAGCTTCTCTAACTGAGCACAACCTATTGCTGCTTGCATATCGGTAGCCTTCAAGTTGTAGCCAAGATGGCTGTAAACATACTTGTGGTCATACCCCTGTGGCAGTTTACCGAACTGACCTGTGAAACGGCATCCGCAGGTGTTATCTACGCCACCCACACACCAGCAATCACGTCCCCAGTCACGGAAACTCTTCACATACTTATCCAGTTCGCGATTGTTTGTATATACAGCACCACCTTCGCCCATCGTCATGTGGTGAGGAGGATAGAAACTGCTAGTACCAATATCACCTATAGTACCTGTTTTCTTCCATTCGCCATCAATAAAATACTCAGAACCCAAAGCATCACAGTTGTCCTCAACTAGCCACAGGTTGTGCTTCTTACAGAAAGCAACAACAGCTTCAAGGTTAAAAGGATTTCCCAATGAATGAGCCACCATCACCGCCTTGGTCTTGGGGCTAAGAGCCGCCTCCAACTGAGTGGTGTCAAGATTACTTTCCTCAATACTCATATCCACAAACACAGGCACAGCACCAAACTGGACAATGCAAGCAACAGTTGTGGGGAATCCTGCGGCAACAGTAATCACCTCATCACCTCGTTTGATACGTCTGTCGCCCAATTCATGTGCTGTCAGCGCACTGAATGCAAGTAGGTTTGCACTGGATCCGCTGTTGCACAAAGAGCAGTACTTCACGCCTAACCACTTAGCAAAACGGGTTTCGAACTTGTGTGCCCATGGACCGGCTGTCAGCCAGAAATCAAGGGATGAATCCACTAGATTCACCATCTCAGTTTCGTCGAAATAACGACCACCATAATTCACCTTTGTCTTACCTGGGATAAATTCCTTTGACTGTCCGTGCACTTCTTTATAATACTCACGAGTAAGTTCAAGGATTTTAGCTTTTAAATCTTCTTTTCTTGACATATACTATACTTTTTTATTTGCTATAATCAGGTATATTAGGGATAACCCGATCCCACTTCTTCCATGGTGCCTTATCTTCTTTCAACAGATTTTCAAGAATAGCTCTTTCACGGACATTGTCCATACACTGCCAAAATCCTTCGTGGATATAAGACATCAACTCACCATGCAACGCAAGCGTTTCAAGAGGTGTACGTTCAAAAACGCAGTTATCACCGTCTAAAAGGTCAAATACCTCTGGCTCAAGCACCATATAACCAGCGTTGATGGGCGAACCATCGGTCATATTTTTTTCTCGGAAAGCTCTTACTGCAGCATCCTTGGTTATTTCAAGAACGCCCTTTTCCTGCTTGATTTTTACAGCAGTGAGAGTAGCTTTTTTGCCATGTTTCTTGTGGAAATCAACCAACTTATTTATATCTACATCGCAAACTCCATCACCATAGGTCATCATAAAGGTCTCGTTACCCACATACTTCTGAATGCGTTTAATACGTCCTCCTGTCATAGTGTTGTAACCTGTATCAACAACTGTTACCTTCCATGGCTCCAAATGACTCTCGTGGACGGTCATTTCATTTGTCCCATCGCGGAAGTCAAAACTGACATCGCTGTTATGCAGGAAATAATTAGCAAACCATTCCTTGATATACTCCTGCTTATACCCTGCACAGATGATAAACTCATTGTGACCATAGTAAGCATACTCTTTCATAATATGCCAAAGTATAGGCATTCCACCTATTTCAATCATAGGCTTCGGTTTAAAAACCGACTCCTCACTGATGCGGGAACCGAAACCGCCAGCTAAAAGAACTACTTTCATAGCTTTAGTTATGTATAATGTAAAAAGACGTATCCGTTAAGAATTACTAAATATGTCCCCACGGGGACAGATATTTTGTTGGATTTTTACTTTTTCATACCTTTGCGAGGTTAAAATGAATAGTAACAATTAAGAAAAAAATGTATCTAAAATATTTTACAAATCGCAAACATATCAAGGAAACTTTACTCCATGCCGGCGATTCAATCACGGCATCGGGCACTCATAAGCAATATCCTCATCCCTTCTTAACCCCCTCTCTATATAGTCCCCACCCTCTCTCTATAGAGAGGTGGGGCTATAGTAAGAGGGGTGTAAGGGATAGGGATATTTTTCCTTATTGGTTTTCATCGAAAATCAAGTTGATTTCTACTCATAATCAAGTTAATTTTGATCCAAAATCAATTTGTTTTTTCCTCGAAATTGAGAGGCCTCCCCCAAGATT
>JAEEGL017182684.1_pt1 | contig 25264 bp, 16 predicted proteins | sample 9134231 | NCBI WGS metagenome assembly JAEEGL01 (sample SAMN16246548, study PRJNA631951) | gut metagenome | biome: gut microbiome; feature: rumen; material: fiber-attached | host: Bos | place: Iran: Karaj | collected 2018-10 | reverse complement strand
GGGACGGGTCGGCTGCGTGGCGGGCGGAGGCGCGGGACGGGTCGGCTGCGTGGCGGGCGGCGGCGCGGGACGGGGCGGCTGTTCCTGACGGGTTTGTGGCTGACCGCCAGGCTGCCCTGCGACAGGAACTGTGTTGGTCTTCAGTCCCCACGTCCTCTTCTCCTTCGTCTTCCTGCTTTCGTCCTTTGCCAACCGCATGGCGGGGCGCGGGGACGTGATCTGCGTCGTGGCATGGCTGTCCATGGCGAAGGCGACGCCGCAGGTTCCCGTGATGACGGCAATTCCCAGCAAACGTTCCAAGGTGGCAGTGGTCTTTGTCATCGTTGCATCTCCTCTTGATATGGTGAAGTCCTTCAGAATTGGCGCAGGAACCGCACGTCGTTGTCGTACAGCAACCGTAAGTCGTTGATGGCGTAGCGGATCATGGCGATACGCTCGACGCCCATGCCAAAGGCGAAACCGGTGGTCTCCTCCGGATCATAGCCCACGTTCCTGAAAACAGCGGGATTGACCATGCCGGCTCCCGCGATTTCAATCCAACCGGATCCCTTGCAGACCCGGCAGCCCTTGCCGCCGCAGATGAAGCAGGAGGCGTCCGCCTCCACGCTCGGTTCGGTGAAGGGGAAGAAATGGGGCCGGAAGCGGACTTTGGTCTGGCTGCCGAACATCTCCCTTGCGAAGATGGCCAACGTGCCCTTGAGGTCAGCGAGGGAGACATGGCGGTCGGCGTAGAGGCCTTCGATCTGATGGAAGCTCATGCCGTGGGTGGCGTCCGGCGTGTCCCGCCGATAGCAGCGGCCAGGGCAGATGATGCGCACAGGCAGGCTTTGGGCCTTCATGGTGCGGACCTGCACGGGGGAGGTCTGCGTGCGGAGTATCATCGTCTCCGGATCCAGCCAGCTCCGTTTGTCCAAATCAAAGTAGAAAGTGTCCTCCGGCGTGCGGGAGGGATGGTCCTGCGGGGCGTTGAGGGCATCGAAATTGTGCCACACATCCTCCAGATCCGGTCCGTCGGCCACCAGAAAGCCCATGCGGCGGAAAATGGCCACCGCCATGTCCATGACTTGGGAAATGGGATGGCGGTGACCGATGTCCCTTGCGCGGCCGGGTCGGGTCACGTCCAGAGCGTTGGCGGCGGTCTCTTCGCCGCGGACCTTTTCCGCGCAGTCATCAAAGGCCTTCTGCAGCTCCTGCTTGACTTGGTTCAGGACCTTGCCGACGGTCGGCTTCTCCTCCGCCGGCACCTTGCCCAGCTCGGACATCAGAGAGGGAAGCAGCCCCTTCCGGCTGAGGAAGCGCACACGGCATTCCTCCAGGGCGGCTTCGCCGTCCACCGCAGCCAAGGCGGTCTTCGCCTGTTCAAGGACATCATAAAAGCGCTGTACCAATTCCGTCATGTCAATACCCTATTCAACTTCGAGGCACGAATGCCATTTGTATAACATATTCTAACAGAACAACTTATGACTTTTTCCAAGGGCAATGCCATTAATCGTCGGGAAAGCCCCTCATCGTCCTGTTCATGGATTTCAATCAAAGCACGGAAATAGAATATAACCTCCGCTTCCGCAAAAACAAGCGTTTTAGCCGTTTGCCGTCATGAGCCGGCCCGCATTCAGATAGGCGAGCTCCTTGGGCAGGGGGATGTTGGTTCCGACTTCGTTCTCCCCGTAGCCGTTCTCCGCCAGAAGGGCCAGATCCCGCAGCACCCGCGTGTCCCCATGGAAGGTGATCTTCACGTCATGGATGATGCTGATGATGCGGGTGGCCTGGAAGCGGACGATCACCGCCCCCAGCAGGCCGAGGAACTCCATCTTCGAGTAGTTGGGACTGTCCGTGAATTCATGCAAGTCGTAGTCAAAGCGATGGATGCGGATCAGATTGTGGTTGGCCAACATGACCAATGCGTAGTGGAGGGCCATCCCCTTGTCGATGATGCCCTGCTCCAGTTTGGCGGTCAGGCGCGTGAAATCCAGCTTGCTCATAGCGGAGAAGAGCGCGTCCCGTTTCTGTTGGTCAATCCAGCCGTTGACCCGCGGAAAGTCCAGCGAGGAGCGGATTTCGTATTCCGTCCCGTCCGGAAGGGAAAGGGTCACCTTGCTTCCATAGTGATTGATGATGGCGGCGACCAAGGTGGAGGGGCGGACATGGAAGCCCACATAGGGCGGCACCTGCACCTCCACGCTGCCGTTGTGGACATAGGAGGCGAGCATCTGCTTGCAGATGTCCTGCGCGGACTCCAAAAACTGGCAGATGTAGTTCATCAGGCATTTGGTGATGATGCCGAAGAAGACGTCGCCGCTGATTTTGCAGTGGGGGTCGCAGAACTCCGCCGCTCGGTTGTATTTGATGTGCCTCTCGTAGAAGTGGATGAAGATGGTCATCGCCTTGAAGAGGTGAAGACAGGCGCTGATGTAGGCCCGCAGCTTGCCCAGACTGGGGTCCGCGTTCTCCGTGTCGCTGTCTGAAATGTAGGTGTCATAGAGGGACTGCAGATTGTGGAGCTTTCCCTCCTGCTCCCGCAGATTGCCTTCGTTGAGGATCTCGAAATCCAGCTGCTTCCATTGGGACGGCTCCATGCGGACCAGGTGGCGGAAGCCCCTCATGTCCGTGGTGCGATGCAGGAAACTGGTGGCAATGTGGACGATACGCTCCTCCACGCTGTCGTTGCTGTTGTTTTTTCGGTCGCGGGGAAGGCGGCCAAGGGGCAGGCTCTCCTCTTCATTCCCCGCCGTCGGCGGCTCCTGCCCCCCGCCGGAGGCTTTCATGCCGGCTTTCTCGCCAAAGGTGACGAACGCCCCCAAGGTGTAGAACAGGACGGTGGTGAGGAACTGCAGCGACTTTTGGAGGTCATCCTGAAAATGCGGATAGGACACGGAGTTGTAGAGGTCGTTGCCCTGGCTGGTCTGTTTCAAATGCAGCAGCTCGAAGGCCGCCTCGGAGAAGTTCTTCAGAATGGCCACCTGAACTCGAAATGGATACCAAAGGGTGTTGGTGCGGGCTCCAAAGGCGTCCAAAATCTCCTCCAGATTGGTGGACTCCGCCAGCAGCAGTTTCAGCAGCGGGCGATTCAGGGCGAAAGAGTCAATGCCCCGTCCCCTCCAATAGTCGGCGATTCCCATCAGGAGCTGGGCGTGATGCTGCATAAGGGCGACGAAATCGCCCTGTTGAATTATGGTGTCGGTCGCAATGTCCATGTTCAGTTCGTTTCACTCCTCTATATTCATGTCTTAACATAGTTCGTCATTGCACTTTTTCACCATGAAAACACAGGAATTTATGCATTTTATGCAATTTTGACGGGATTTCCGCAAGATGCGGCACGCGGGGCACGGCACGCGGGACATCTTTCCATCGCGGAGGGATTGGCAAAAATCGCGTCCGCGGCAACTTTTTTCGCGGCTTCCATTTGCCCTGACGTGTTTTTGGGTGCACATTAAGGCAAAGGAATGACATTGCCAGCCAAAGCCCTGCTCAACCCAAAAGGACTCGCCCCATGGCCTCCCCAAAAGAAGTCTTTCAGCAAATCAATCCCTTTTACAAACTGACCAAAGATCCGCAGGAGCGGAAGAATCTGGACATGATGGGCGGCCGCCAGATTCTCTCGTCCATCCACTATGCGCTTCCGGGGACCCTGAGCACGAATTTTGTCAATAAAATTGGCATCACGCCGGAGATGAGCGCCCCCTACAACATCCCCAACACCATTCTGATGCCCCTGTGCATGTTCCTTATCACGCCCTTTTTGGACCATGTGAAAAACCGCTCCCGTTTCATGGCGTGGGTCACTCTGCTCAGCGGTCTGGGTCTCATGTCCCCCCTGCTCGTCTGTCTGGGGCCAGACAGTTTCCGCACCGCCAAATTCGTCCTCGTCAACGGCATGATCTGGAGCTGCCTCCAGACGATTTGCAGCAGTCCCGGCGGCGGCATCGACGCGGCCATCCACTGCCGAGCCTGCCATAACGAGATCCGCGGCCGCTTCTTCAGCATCGCGGGCATGATCCGCGGCGTCGTCGGCGTGTTGGTTGGATTCTACATCACCTGGGCGGCCAAGACCTTCGATGTACGAATGGCCTTGCTGATCGGCACCATCCCCAGCGTCATCTTTGTGTTGATTCCCGCCTATATGGCCTTGTTCATCAAAGACTTGCCAGATTTGTCCGATGTCAAGCCCCCAAAACGGGAGAATCCGCTGAAGGACATCTCCAAGATCATCGGAATGAGGGAGTTCCGCATCATGATGCCGGCCAATTTTCTGCGGGGACTTGGGGACGGCGCCGCCGGCTATGCGTTCTGGCTGGCCCTCAGACGGCTGAATCTGCCCAATGAATACGCGGGCTATGTGACGATTCTGGGCAGCGTGTCCCCCTTCATCGCCTACGCCATCTTCGGTCTGGTCATGGACCGCTTCGGCGCCGGCATCGTCATTCCCGTCACGGACGTTCTGCTGGTCATCGGCCTCATGGGGACCGTGGTCACCCACAATCCGCTGATGTTCCTCGGGTTCTTCCTGTTACGCGCCGTCATGTCGGAGATTGAGGCCACGGCGATTCCGATGGCCCATTACGAGGTGGTGCCCAGCGAGGTGATGGGGGCCTTCAGCTCCCTGCGGCTGCTTCTGCTGCAGGCGACCATCCGAATCTCAGGCCTGTGCTCCGGCCTGCTCATGGCATGGGTCACCCCCTTCGCCGTCTTCATGGGCTGCGCCGTCCTGAAACTGACCGCAGGCGCCTTCTACGGCTATGGCGTCTTCGCCCTGCGGAAACCCCATTCCACTGCCGTTCATCAGCAGTGAGTCCACAGAACCCACGAAACAAACGGAAGCGGTCTCATTCCCCCAAAAGCAGGGTGGTCACCTCATCGATTGACCACTCCCCGTTTTCCTTGGGGACAATGGGATTCTCGATTTGCCATTCCGTCATCTTTCCCCCTCAAATTGGCCAATGGGGCACCTTTGTTCCCATACATATATATTATATGGTATAGGACCACGAAGACAGCCTGTCGACTATGGACGGCCCGCAGCCGAAAGTTCCGAAAGCACCTCATGCCAACGTCCCGCCCCGTTCACATGGCGAAGCAGGCCATGGTCCAACGGACGGAAATAGGGGCTCATGTAGGCGGTAGTCAGCCGCGCGGTGAAGCCCGCCGCCGTCTCGTTCTTCACATACACCTTCACAATCTGCTCCACCTCCACCGCCTCCACGCGATGCAGGCCGCAGTTGGGAGACAGGGGCACGACATGAAGCTGCAGCGGCGCCCTGGCCCCACGGCTGCACGTGATGCGGTAGATGGCGCCGTCCCCCAGACTCAGCGTGCATTCGCAGGCGCCGCCCGTCTCTTCGGGGGCGAAGATGTCCGCCACTTTGCAGAAGCCGGCCTCATGGTATTCCAACGTGTAGTCAGGCAGGCCGTCGCCAAAGCACAGTCTGTCCAGGTTGCCCATGCGGATGGCATAGTCGCTTTCGACGGTCACCCCGCGGACCAGCTGACCTGGCGTATAGACATTCCGCATGTAGCCAGGATTGTCGTCGTTTCCGCCGACGCCGATGGAGCCGCCATTGATCTTCAGAACTCCCGCCGCGCCGGTCGGCCCGTGGAAGAAGGCCCCGTTGTGGTCGGAGGCCCGTCTCATGGAGCCGTCTTCCCAATACATGATGTTGCTGATGTCGAAGACGCAATGGGGATGCCTCGCCTCCAGCGCATAATAGCAGGAGTCTGGATAAATCTGTGAGCCGGAGAACTTTGCGCCAGAATCCAAAACGATGCCGCGGGTGTCCTTCCACCACTGCTCAATGTCATTGCCGCCCAGGCTGCCCGTCCAGATGTGCATGTTGTTTCCGTAGGTGAACCCCGCCTTGATGATCATGCCCACGCGGATGCCCATCAGCTCGATGTTGTTGAAGCGGTTGTCACAGACCCCCGCCTCGTTATAGATGCCGACGCAGGGGGAGGGAACATCCGATGAGCCGAAGACGGTGAAGTTCTCCACGAAAATCGGACGTGAGCCGCCGCCTTTGATGAACAGGCCATAGCTTCTCATTCCATAGACTCCGACTTTGGAGATAAACGTGGAAGTCATCTGGTGGCATGGATCGATGCGGATGCCGCATTCATGGCTGTGGCACCGGATGTTCAACTCCGTCAGGTTGATTTGGTTGTGGGCAGAGAAATTCAGCACGCCCACGGAGGCGTCGTTGCATTCGATGTGGGAAATCAGCCAGGTGCGGGATGCATTGACGACGGGAACCCGTGAATAGCCCTCACCGCGAAGGGGATTCTTTAAGTATATGGGCTTTGCCACTTTATAGAGTCCAGCAGGAAAGAACAGCGTGCCATCTCCCGTGTGGGCGTTCACGATGTCGCTCACATCCTCCGACCCGTCATTCTTCGCGCCAAGGGTCAGCACGTTGACGACGGCCGATGGCCCCGGCGGATTGACGCCAGAAGCACCTTCTCCAAATGCAACGGCTCCCATGGCCAGCAGTCCCGAAAGCAACATCTTTCCGTTCATTTTTGTCCTCCTGCGCCGAAATCCACCTTTACAATCTATAACATACTTACCATCAATAACTTACAACAAAACAGGGGCATAGAAGCGAGCTTTCGCGTCCCATGCCCCCTGATTCTCTCGTCGCGGTGCCGCGCCGTCTATAGAATCTTGCCGAGGAAATCCTTCAGCCGCGGATGTTTCGGCTGACTGAAGAACACGTCCGGCGGGTTCTGCTCCAGAATCTTGCCTGAATCCATGAACAGGACCCGGTTGGCCACTTCCCTCGCAAAGCCCATCTCATGGGTCACGACCACCATGGTCATGCCGTCCTCCGCCAAATCCTTCATCAGGCTCAGCACCTCCCCCACCATCTCCGGATCCAGCGCGGAGGTGGGTTCGTCAAACAGCATGACTTCCGGATTCATGGCCAACGCGCGGACGATTGCCACGCGCTGCTTCTGCCCGCCGGAAAGCATGTTGGGATAGATTTTCGCCTTGTCCGCCAGTCCGATTCGAGTCAGCAGACTCATGGCCTTCTCTTTGGCCTCCGCCTTCGTCATCACCTTCTTGATGATGGGAGCCAGCGTGATGTTCTCAAGAATCGTCTTGTGGGGAAAGAGGTTGAAATGCTGAAACACCATTCCCATGCGCTGCCGCAGATGGTCGACTTTGCATTTCGGGCCGGTGATTTCCTCTCCATCAAACCAGATTTCGCCGGAAGTGGACTTTTCAAGAAGATTCAGGCACCGTAGGAACGTGCTCTTGCCGGAACCCGAGGGGCCGATGACCACCACCTTGTCCCCCCGCCGAATCGTCTCGTCGATGCCGCAAAGCACCTGCAGGCTTCCAAAGCTCTTGCAAAGCCCCTTGACCTCAATGAAGGGGTCGCCCTTGACCGTCGTCTTGCCGTTTGTCGCCATGGTTCCCTCCTCCGCTTACTTTCGGTCACTGGCCTGCAGCCGCTTTTCCAGCTTCTTGAGAAGGAAGGAGAGGAACATGACCATGAACAGATACACGGCGGCCACAAACAGCAGGGGCACAAACGCGTCAAAGGTCCGCGCCCGAACCAGCGCCGCGGCCTTGGTCAGGTCAATGACGGCGATGTAGCCGACGATGGACGTCTCCTTGATGAGGGCGATGCCCTCGTTGCCCAGAGCCGGCAGCACATTCTTCAGCGCCTGCGGCAGCACAATGCACTGCATGGTCCGCGCGGCGGAAAGGCCCAGAGACCGCCCCGCCTCCGTCTGCCCAATGTCCACCGCCATGATGCCCGCACGGACAATCTCGGACACATAGGCCCCCGAGTTGATGCCAAAGCCGATGATGGCCACCAGCAGCTCGTGGGTGGTGGAGAACACCACAAAGGCCCAAATCATCAGCTGCACCACCACCGGCGTGCCTCGAAAGACCGTCAGATAGCAGGACAGCAACCCGTCCAATAGCTTAAGGATGGCCTGATGCAGATACCGCAGTTGCCCCGTCCGCAGGAAACTCCCCAAAGAGCTCCAAAAGTAAAAGGGCCCCGTCTGATAGTAGTAGACCTTGGAGATGGCCACAAACACGCCGACCGCCACCCCAAGCAGCAAGGCCCCAAGGGTGATAATCAGCGTGTTGCCAAGTCCTTCCAGAAAAATCTGATAGCGGCCATCGACGATGAACGTGCTGTCGATGGCCTTCACAAGGCCATGATACCAATTAAGCAAAACCTGCATCTTCAGGCCATTTCGTCAATCCGTCAATCTTCCAGCGCGGCAGAAATCTCGTTGTGCTCGATGATGGCTTCAGCCAGAGAACCGTCCGCTTTCATCTCCGCAATGACCTCATTGACAACATCCAACAGCGCCTCGTTCCCCTTGGCGACGATCATGCCGAACTCTTCGGGGGCATCCAGGCCCTGTCCGTCCGCCTTCACCAGCGGAATGGCGATGAAGCCGTGGGTCTTCTTGGCCAGGGAGATGGCCACCAGTTCATCGATGACCACGGCGTCAACGCGGCTATTGGCCATGGCCACGACCGCGTCCGGCGCGTTGTTGTAGGAGCTGACGGAGGCGCCTTTGCCCTTCAGGATGCCCTTGTTGACGGCGTCTTCTATCATCAGGAAGCCCGTGGTGCCATTCTGACCGCCGATCTTCTTGCCGGCCAGGTCCTCAACCGTCTTGATGTTGCTTTCCTCCGGAATGATAAGATACTGAACCGAAGTGACAAAGGGATCGGAGAAGGAGACCTTCTGCTTGCGCTCGTCGTTGATGGTGAAACCGGAGGCGCCCAAATCCGCCTTGCCCGTGAACACCGTGCCAATGATGCTGTCAAACTCAGCGGAGACGATTTCGGCCTTCACGCCCAGCTTCTCCGCAATCTTGTTCACAATGTCAATCTCCGCGCCGACGATTTCCTTGTTGGCTCCAAGATACTCATAGGGAGGGAATTCCGGATTGGTATAGACCACAATCTTCCCTTCGGCCTTGATGCTCTCCATAATCCCGCCGGACTGCTTCTTGCCGCATCCGCTCACCATAAGCGCCGCCAACACAAACGCACTCAACGTCATCAGACTCTTTTTCATGTTCTCTTTCCTTTTTGATTGATGTTGTTCTTATTCTATGACTTGCGTGATGAATCACGTTTCTTCAGCCATTTTGAGGGGCAATGCCGCCCTTCCGAAAACAGGATATCCTAATACCTTAAGCACAAAACAGGATAAGTCAAATCACCACATGCCATAAACCCATATTCCCTGCCTATCTTCATGATCACTTTTCACTTTTCACGTTTCACTTTTCACGTTTCACTTTTCACGTTTCACGTTTCACGTTTCACGTTTCACGTTTCACTTTTCACGTTTCACTTTTCACTTTTCACTTTTCACGTTTCACTTTTCACTTTTCACTTTTCACTTTTCACGTTTCACGTTTTGCGGATTCACTCTTTCCAAATGACAATAATGATCATCAACGATATAGCCAAAACGGCCGGCTTTCCTCCCTGAAGAGGCGGCTTTCCTGCCGGGCCCGTTCGCAGATGTCCTGCAGGTCTTCTTTGCCAAGACGATAGCTGTCATCCCCCAAGAGCCGATTGAAGCAGTTTGTCGGGAGAAACTGGAATTCGGGGCAGAGGCGGCGAATGGCGTCCACCAGCGCCAATCCTGTCTCAAAGGCATTAACCTGTTCTCGGTCCGTGATATACAGCTGAACACCATGGCAAAGTTCACCTTGGAACTTGCTGAAGGCGGGAACGAAATGCACGGGCCGCCATGCCGTCCCCGGTAGCTGCAACGACTCCATTTCCGCCGTCAGCCGGATGGCATCCACAAAGGGGGCGCCGACCATTTCGAAAGGATGGGTGGTTCCCCTGCCCTCAGAGACGTTGGTCCCCTCGAACAGGCAGGTGCCGATGTAGGCCAGCGCCGTGTCGGGCGTGGGAATGTTGGGCGACGGCGGAACCCACAGCATGTCGGTGGCCGTGAAATCCATCTGTCGGTCCAGTCCCTGACATGGAAGAACGGTCAAATCACAATGAATTCCTTTTGTTTCATTAATGAAAGTCGCGAATTCCCCCACGGTAAGACCATAGCGCGCGGGCATGGGATAGAGGCCGATGAAGGAGGCCAACGACGGCTTGAGACGAAGCCCCTCCACATGGGTGCCGCCCAAGGGGTTGATGCGGTCCATAACCACCACGGGCTTGTCGTGCCGAGCGCAGTCCTCCATGGCATAGGCCAATGTATATATATAGGTATAGAAGCGGGCTCCCACATCCTGAATGTCATAGAGCAGGACGTCAAATTGGTCGAAGGCCTCTTCTGGAATGTGGCGGGAGCTGCCATAGAGGCTGCGGACCGGCAGATTCAGGACCGGATCCGTCATGTCGCCGGCGGCCTCGCCGGCCTGCGCGTCTCCGCGGATGCCATGCTCCGGCCCGAAAAGCATCGTGAGGCGGTAGCAGGCGGCCAGACGGTCCGCCGTGGACTTCAACGTCCGATCGACTCCCGACGGGTTGGTCAGCAGGGCCAAACGTCGTCCGTTAAGCACATCATGGGCATTGATCAAGGCATCAACCGCATTCAACATACGCAACTTCCTCTCCATCAAGGCAATCGACATTCGGCCTGTGCCCAAAGCGCCAGCGCCCACGACAGCAGCTCCTGCCAATTCTCCGACGTGAGGGCGGGAACAGGGCCGCCCATGGCCATGTTCAGCAGGACCTCGCATTGGCGAAAGGTCTGAGAGGACTCCGCATAGCCCTCCAGCCAGCCGCCTTCGTAGAGGAACGCCATGCAGACGCCGACGCTGACGGCATCCACCGGCACCTCTGGCTCCTCCGCCAACCGCCGCAGCGCCACGCACATGGCCGTGAAGAACCCGCTGTGGGGCAACGCGGGGACGGTGTTCAGCAACGCGAGACGGGCCAGCCAGCAGGCGGCCTGATAGCGCATATAGTCGGCGGTGATTCCACTGAAGGTCTGGAGGCACTCTGCTTCATGGCATTGCTGAAGTTCCTTGTCTTCAGGGAAATAGCCCACTCGCATCAGTCGAAAGAGGTCAAAGGGGGGCATGTTGCGACGGGCGGCGTTGCCCTCGCGGATGACGAAGGCCAGCTGCCCCTGGTCGGGAGAGAGGCCGGTCACCACCGTGGCGCCATAGCCCGTGGGAACGCAGCGCAGCACAAGGAAATCCGTCGTGACCAACGGACCATGGGGGGAAGAATTCACGAAACGTCCCCCTGTTCTTTCTCCAGACTGGCGCTGATGAAGGCGAAGGTGGTGCTCCACGGATGGGTCTTTCCCGCCAGCACGCCGTGCAGGGCATTTTGGCAAAGGGCCAGATCGGAAGGCGCAAGTCCCTGTCTCAAAAGACGTTGTGCAAAGGAGTCCGGCATGTCGCTGAACCAATGGGCCAGTTGGGCTTCGGAGACAAACTGCTCCCGTCCAATGACATCCTGCTTGCAGCGAACCCGTAGACCGACGTTTTGGAAAGCGGCCGCCACATCGTCCATTCTCCAATTGACCAGCGGATCCGTCTCATTGGCGTAGATCGCCTCCTCCGCCGCCTGGAAGCGCGCAAAGGCACCTAATTCTGTATCTTGTTGAGGTTCAGGAAGATACAAATGCAGTCGCTGACTGGCATAGGGCAGACATTCCGCCAAGCCAATTTCGCCGCCGGGCCGCAGCAGTCGCCGCAGCGTCCCGGCCAGCCGCCCATGGTCCCGCAAACGGGAGCACAGATTGCGCCCCACGATGAAATCGAAGCGGACCTCCCCCTGCCCTGCCGTCGCCAAGGTCTCCGAAATGCTCTCCAGACTCCCCAAAAGGACCGTCGGCCGCCGAAGCTCCGGCAGATTCGCCGCCTGCTCCAACAGGATTTCACGGGAGGCCTCTGACGACACAAGCGCCCACACCCCGCCCTCCGGCACCCGGCGGACGGCCTCCCAGGTGAACAGGCCCGTGTCCGCGCTGACATCCAGAACCAGCTCGTGGCGCTGCACGCTCCGCATGGCGAAGACCCGCTCCCGCAGGGTGGCCAGATGCTGCCCCAAACTGTCCACCGTGCGGGCCAGCCACCTCTCCGTGGCTTTGCCCACAGGGGAGAAGGTCAGAATCTCCGGCGGCGGCAGCAGGTCCTCGTTCTCCCGAAGGACGGCCAGCTGCAGCTCCCGCCGCTGCCGTACCAGGCCCGCCAGCTCCTTTTCATAGCCGATCTGGCCCGGCTCATAGAAGAGACGCCCCTGAAGGGCCGTGGGCAGATACTGCTGCGCCACCCAATGGTCCTGAAACGCATGGGGATACTTGTAGCCGGCGCCGTGGCCGAAGCCCTCCTTGTCTCGGCTGGAGTCCCGCAAATGGTTGGGCACCTCGCCCTCCTTCTCCGTCTCCACCACTTTCAGCGCGTCAAAGAACCCCATGACGGAATTGGACTTGGGGGCGGTGGCGCAATATAAGGCCGCGTGGGCCAAGGGGTAATGACCTTCCGGAAGCCCCACGCGGTCAAAGGACTCGGCGGCGGCGCGGACGAACTGCAGCGCATGGGGATCCGCCATGCCGATGTCCTCGCTGCAGAAAATCAGCATGCGGCGGAAGATGAAGCGGGGATCCTCCCCTGCGTACACCATTTTGGCCAGCCAGTAGAAGGTGGCATCCGGATCAGAGCCCCGCATGGATTTGATGAAGGCGCTGATGGTGTCAAAATGGCAGTCCCCTTCTCGATCATAGAGGACGGCTCGCCGCTGGATGGACTCCTCCGCCACCGCCATGGTGATGTGGATGACGCCGTCCGTCTCGTCCGGCGGCGTCGTCTCCACCGCCAGTTCGAGGGCGTTCAGCGCCGCCCGCGCGTCGCCGTTGGCGATGTTGGCCAAATGGTCCAATGCCTCGTCGTCGATGTGGGTGGCGCGGTTGCCGAAACCTCGCTCCTTGTCCTGCAGCGCCTGCCGGATCAGTTGACGGATGTGCCGTTCCTCCAAGGGTTTAAGCTGAAAGATGCGGCTTCGGCTCACCAACGCGCGGTTGACGGTGAAATAGGGATTTTCCGTGGTGGCGCCAATGAGAATGATGGTGCCGTTCTCCACCCATGGCAGCAACGCGTCCTGCTGGGCCTTGTTCCACCGATGGACTTCGTCGATGAAAAGGATGGTCCGTTTGCCATAGTCCCCCAGACGCCGCTGCGCGTCAGTGGTGATGTCCCGCAAGTCGGCGATGCCCGCCATGACCGCGTTCAACGTGACGAAATGACTGCTGGTGGTGTTGGCGATGACGCTGGCCAGCGTGGTCTTACCGGTGCCCGGAGGGCCATAGAAGATGAGAGAGGACAGCTGGTCCGCCTGAATGGCCCGCCGCAGCAGTCGGCCAGGCGCCAGAATGTGCTCCTGGCCAATGTATTCCTCCAACGTTCGGGGACGCATGCGGGCCGCCAACGGGGCCTCCTCCCGCAGCTTCTTCTCCCGCGCATGGTCAAACAGGCTTTTCATCATCAATGGAACTTATTCTCCATCAGTATGTTACGGAGTAAACCGCACACAGACGACGGACTGCTGCTCCGGCCCGTCATGGATTTTGGCATACGTGGTCGCCAGCACGTCGCCGTTGTCCAGCAGCTCCATGCCGGGGTAGCCGCAGTCCCACCCCGCATAGCTGTGCAACAGCTTGATGCGGCGGCCTGGGCGTTGGTTGCGGATGTCATCGTAGGTTCCGACCCAAGCCACGAAATGGCAACGGGTTGGAGATTCGGGAGCCATATCGCGAAAAGCGATGACCCAACGGCCATCCGGAAGGCGGACCGCGCCGTGGCGGTCTCCCGTGAGAGCCCACGCCGTGTCCTCCGGCTCCGTCCACGATTGGCCTTCGTCGCGGCTGAACATCATCAGGCTACAGCCCTGATGGTTATTCTCCCGCATCAGCACGCACAGTTCCGCGCCGTCCGGAGAGCGCAAAACACAAGGTTCGCAGGGATTCTTTCCGGGTACGGCGGCGATGCGCTCCGGCTCGGACCAGCTGAAGCCGCCATCTGCGCTCAGGGTCTTGAAAATCTGCATGCGGTCTTCTCTAAACTGCTCCACGTCACGATGATACAACCCCATGTACCGTCCGTCCTTCAAACGAATCATGGAGGAGAAAGTCATGACGCAGCGGAACGCAGACCCCAACGGCGGCATCTCGGTCCAGGTCCGTCCGTCGTCTTCGCTCATGAGGCGGGGCATGAAGCCGTCGGGATTCTCCCGCGGATTTCCCTTGAACGCGGAGAAAATCCAGATGCGGGACTTGCCGGCGGGGTCCGTCATGCGGTAGATGGAGGGGCAGTTCCAATGGTCTTTCGCCGCAGCGGGCAGCAGATGGTCGATCCGCGTCCACGTTTTGCCATTGTCGTCGGAGCGGGCCAATTGGCCGCCGTGGCCTCCATGGGGAATGCACCACACGCAGAAGATGGTGGAGGTTCCCGGCAGCCGCAACGTGGTGGGATGCCCTTGGTACTCCGTCTTTCCATCTGCTATGACACATTGCAATTCAACATGTTGTGAAATATCCTCAAGGGGAGTCCGCTGTGCCTCTTGACGGAAGCGCTCCCGGTCGGGTTCCCCTGCGGCCGCCATGCAGGCCCCCGCCACGCAAGCCATGCTCCATGCCATCTTCATGTCCGTTTCCTTTCAGAGGATTCCATTGGTTTCAAAGCCAAGTTCCGCAAAACCGACGACCGCCGCGGCGTCGTTGCAAAGCGCCATGAGCAGCTTCTTGAAAAGCAGCATGTCATGGATGGCCGCGCTTTCGGAGCAACTGTGGTTGCCGCAGGTGGGCAGAAGCAGCGGCAGGACGGGGCAGGACTGGCCCGCTCTGGGAAAGCCGACGGCGTCCGTTCCGCTGTAGTTGTAGATTTCCTTCTGCAGGGGAATGTCCTGCCGCTCCGCCCACGTCTCCCAAAACCGCCATTGACGCCGCCCCAAGGTCACGGACTTGTCCGTGCAGGTCATGACGGGCCCACCGTACATCAGCACGCCCTGATCCCCATTCACGTAAGTCGCGTCCATGCATAGAGTCATGTCTGCCTGGCAATGATGGGCAAGGACGGCCGCGCCGAAGCCCGTGAACTCCTCGCCGGCCGTCGCCGCTAGAACCAGGTTCACGAGACCGTCCGTTTGCGCGAACTCCCGCGACAACTCGCAGAGCATGAAGCAGCCGAAGCGGTTGTCCAAAAACGGGGCCCGAATCAGCCCGTCCGACAGGATGAATTGAGGGGCGTAGCATAGCCGATCGCCACGCTGAAGTCCCTCGCCTTGAACGACATAGCGTGTATGGCTCTCTTCATGTAGAATTTGGGTCAGGACTGCGGGCCGATGCCCCTGCGCCGTCCGCGCCATCAGTGGTATCGTCTCGTCCGGCTCCAGCTCATGGCAGGGAATGCCCCCTATGTTAATTGCGTAACTTGTTGAGCCACAAGTACTTTCAACTATAAATCCAGGCGAGTCCATATGGGCGGCCAACAACAGGGTCGGCCGTGTCGGCTCTTTCGGCCGGGACGCCACAACACCATATCGCCCAAAGGTTTCCACATTCCATCCGCAGTCCTTCCACATGGACATGAGGAAGGCGGCCACCTCGTCCTCCTCTCCGGAGGTTCCGTGGCACCCAATCAAGCCCTTCAGCGCATTCCAGTCCATTCCATTCCCTCGCTTTGCCATAAGTCACTGCCGTTCAACGAGAAGCGTTTTCTCCTGCCGCCGATGGCATTCCCTCAGTTCAGCGGAATCACCAGCGTGTTCTCCATCTCCTGATTCATGGCCGACAAGATCTCCCTGCATTCGTTGAACACAAGTCCCACGCACATGCAGATGCTCAGCATGCTGGAGCCTCCATAGCTGATGAACGGCGCGGTCAATCCCGTGGTCGGCCCCCATCCACTGACCACACCGATATTCACAACTCCTTGAATGGCACATAGAAACGCCACACCAGAACACAACAGCATCCCCTCTCGCGTTCGGCTGTAGGAGCCAATGAGCAGCACCAACACCATGAAGGCCAGATAAAGGGACAGGACGCCCAACACGCCAAGATACCCCAACTCCTCCCCCAACACCGCCATGATGAAATCCGTATGGGGCTCCAGAATGTAGCCGTCCTTCATGATCCCCTGAGTCAGTCCCACGCCGGTCATGCTGCCGCTTCCCATGGCCATCAGCGCATGCCACAGCTGATAGCCGTCCCCCTCTTTGACCACCTCCGGGTCCTTGAAGGAGGTGATTCGGCTGAGGCGCTCCGGATTGTGCACGGCGGCCACATAGCCCATGGTCGCCCCAACAACCGCCAGCAGAAGAAGATAGCGCAATTTCGCGCCGGCCAGGCACATCAGGATGCCAAAGGTCATGGCGGTGACCACGGTGGTGCTCAAGTCATGGCCAAGGAAGATCAGCCCCGTCACCATCCCGCCAATGAGGACCGGAATGCCCACGCCCGTGAAGAAACGGGATATCTCCTCTTTCGTGCGCGTGCCATAATACATGGACACATGGAGTATCAAGGCGAATTTCGCCAATTCGGAGGGCTGCAGCGTATAGCCGCCGATGTGAAGCCAGCGGACTCCTCCCTTGGCGATGTTGATGAAGGGGAATTTGGACACGAAGTCGTCTCCGAACAGCTTCTGCGCCAAGGCCCCCGTGGCCAGATAGGCCAGCACCATCACCACGCCCACCACCGGCACCCATGAAAACTTCATGAGCCACTTTCGAGGGATGTAGGCCACCACGACCATCATGCCCACGCTGATGGCCACCCAATACAGCTGTTTGGCGAAAAAGTGGGCGTTTTTGGCGAACATGGTGCTGGAGTAGACCATGACAAGGCCGATGCACAACAGCGTCGCCACCACCATGGCGGTGCCAATCATCAATGCCCGAATCTTTCCCATCGTCGGTGTCACTTCCCTGAAGAGCCGAAAAACCTTCGCCGCCGCCCCTAAAACAACCATGGACGGCGACCGCGCGGGACACGTTTTTTTCGCATCTCGCATGCCACTGCTAAAATATATTGGCAACTTTTGAATAATGCTATTTGCCAAGATGCGTTTTCAAGAATATCTTATGAAATTGATATGTCTTTATTTCATTCTTTTTGAAGATTTGGCTCAAGTGCGCCCCAAAATCGGGGCTTCCCCCGCGGTGTCGACGTCGCCGCCATGGGAGACCGGCGCCCCTTCCGCCAAGTCTTCACGAAGTCCAACTCTCCACGACATGAAGAAAGGGAACCACCATGTTGAACGCAACTGAAATCAAAGCCGCCCTTGCCAACCGCCCCAAAATCCAATGGCGTTCGGAGCCGCTGCTGGGCAGCATCTATGGTCAGGAGGAGATTGACGCCGCCGTGGGCGCCATCAAGGAAGCCATGAACCCCGAAAACGGCTTCGGCTTCTCCGCCTCTCCCATCCCTGAATTCGAGGAGGCCTTCGCCAAATACATCGGCGTGAAATATGCGGCGGCGGTCAACAGCGCGGGACCTGGCATCGACATTGTCATGCGCGCCCTCCATCTCCAGCCGGGTGATGAGGTCATCGTCCCCTCCGTCAACTTTGTGGCGGCCCCGCTGGCGGTTCTCGGCGCGGGCGGCAAGCTCGTCTGGGGTGAAGTGGACCCGAAGACCTATCTGCTGGATCCGGCGGACGTGGAGCGGAAAATGACGGACCGCACCCGCGCCATCTTCCCTGTGCACATCCACGGCATGAGCGCCCCCATGGATGAATACATCGCCATCGCCGAACGGCATCCTCATCCCGTCTACGGTCCTGCCAAGGTCATCGGCGACGCGGCCCGCGCCTGCGGCGGCTCCTACAAGGGGGAGAAAATCGGCAAGATGGGCTGGGCCACCATCTTCTCCTTCCACACCATGAAGAACATGACCACCTTGGGAGAAGGCGGCATGATCGTCACCGATGATCCGGAGCTGAACGCCTTTGCCCACTCCGTCCGCATGTACGGCAACGAAGTGGACGAATGGGGCACCTCCAACGTCATGACCAAAGTGCAAGCCGCCGTCGGTCTGGTTCAGCTCTCCAAACTGGACAGCTTCATCGCCGCGCGGCGCCGCCTCGCCTACGCCCGCAACCGCATGCTGGAGGGCTCTCCGGACTTTGAGCTTCCCTACGAGCCCACCGACCGGGAGCACTCCTACTATCTGTACACCCTCACCGTCAAAAAGGAATGGGCCGGCGAGAAGCGGGATGCGCTCATCAAGATGCTGCAGGACGACTATGGCATCGGCAGCGTGGTCGCCAACCGCCCCGCCTACCTCTCCCGCCCCCTGCTGGCAGGCAAATTCGGCAAAACCACCCCGATCTCCGAAGCGGCCGCCGACCGCATGATCAGCGTCAGCCTCCATCCAGCCATGTCAGACAGCGACAACGCCTACATCGCCGCCGCCATTCTGGACGCCGCCAGCAAGCTGGCCTGACCGACCACTGAAACCACGGGGCGTCCGCCCCCTTGCAGACGCCCCGCCTCCAAAACAGTCCCCGGAAAGGCGCCCTTCAAAGGCATCCAAGTTGCTCATTAGACGCCTTTTGGGAAATTTCTCCAGAGTCTTGACGCACCAGCTTCAACTGGAACATGGCCCATGTCCAAATCCCGCCAGACATCCCATCATGAAGAAGGCACTGCCATCACGGACATGGCTACCGACAGCATCATTCCGCCCGTGGACGCCGATGCGAAGGTCCTCCGTTCTCCAAAGGACCTGAAGGCCGTCCTTGCCAAGACCCTGTCGGAGCTTCACCTCGCCCTCCACATCGCCGAGCCCAATCTGGAGAATTTCACCTTTTTGAACTCCGGTGGCTCCGGCCTTATCGAAACTGCTGTGGATAAGGCACTTGGGCGAATCATCGCCGTCAAGTCCCTCCTTCCCGACACTCGCCATTCGCGGGAGGCCATCGAGCGGCTGGTGCGGGAGGCCATCGCCACCGCCGCATTGGAGCACCCCAACATCGTCCCGCTCCACACCATTGGCGCCTGCCCCGAACGCGGCGTCTACTTCACCATGAAGCGCCTTCGGGGGGACTCCCTGCGCAGCATCATCACCCAGCTGGCCCACTACAATCCCGCCTACACGAGCGTCTATACCCACGCCAGACGCATCAGCATATTCCTAAATATCTGCCAGGGAATGGATTATGCACACAGCAAAGGCATCATGCACCGTGACTTGAAGCCGGAGAACATCCTTATCGGCAATTACGGCGAAGTCACCATCATCGACTGGGGGCTGGTCAAATCCCTCCACAGCAAAACGGCCAAAGTGGAGGAGAATCAGGCGAGCCCTTCGCGGACAACCCGCCTCAACACCCTCAACAGCAACATCAACTTCCATGTCAAAAACCAGACGTCGGACGGCAATCTCAGCGGGACCCTTCGCTTCATGTCCCCCGAACAGGCCGCCGGCCAAATCTCCGAACTGGATGAGCGGACGGACATCTATGCCCTCGGCGTCATCCTCTATGAGCTTCTCACCTTCAAGAACCCCTTCCAGCAGCAAACCACGGAGCCGGACATCATCGACGCCGTCCAGTCAGGCAAGTTCCAGCGGCCCCGCCATACCTACCGTCGCTTTGACATTTCCCATGAAGAGGAGGCCATCTGCCTGAAGGCCATGGCCTTGAACAAGGAGAACCGCTATCAGTCCGTCTCCGACATGATACGGGACATCTACGCCTATCAGGAAGACCGTCCCGTCAGCGCCTACCGCGCCCCCTTTTACATGAAATGCCTTAAGGTCTTCCATCGCAACCCGTTGAAGACCGCCATCCTCTCCAGTCTGTTGTTGGGCGTCTTCACCTTGGCCGCTACCCTTTACATCCTTGACGGCATCGCCTACAGGGAAACCATGCTCGAAGCCCGCCAGCAGACCGACCAGGCCGTGCAGCAACTTTCCCTGCTGGACCGCCGACTGGCGGAAATGCGACCGCAGGGCAACATCAGCCAAGACGCCACGGAACCGAACCATGACAAAGATGACATGGCCATCCATCGGGAGAACATTGTCGCCCTCCGAAACGAAATCGACAACCATTTCGATGAGGCGATGCGCCAGCTCAACACCATCTCCCAAATCTCCCGACACAAGGCCGATGTCCGCGAACTTAAGGAGCGCATTCTCCGCGAACGCATCTACGCCGCCCTGCGGCAATTTCGTCTGGCGGACGTGGAAAAATGGCTGGAACAGGCCCGCTCCACTTTCGGAAACAATTTCGAAGGGTGCTCCGCCGGCATGTACGTCTTCCTGCACAATGTCCAAATCGACATTCTTGGCGACTGTCTGCTGAGCATCGACACCATCCCCTCCAACCAAAAGCTCCGTCTGGACTGCATCGGCAAGGACGCCGACACCGACAAGCTGGCCGTCACCTCCAAATTCGACCTGGACAGCAGCCGCTCCCCCCTTGCCCCCACCATCGTGCCCAAAGGCAACTATCTTCTGACCATCTCCACGGAAACGGTCGGAGACATTCGCGTGCCCATAACCTTGAAACACGGTGACAGTCAAGAAGTTACACTAAAAATCCCCAAACGGGTCCCCGAGGGCACCCACTACATTCCCGAAGGCCCCGTCGTATTGGACTCCCCTGGGCAGAACACCCACCCCGTGCAGCTGGACGGCTTCTTCATCTCAACCTACGAAGTCACGTTCCGTCAATATCTTGAGTTCTGGACGTCCCTCGAAAACGAGAACTCGCGGAATGCCTACGCCAGCCGTATCTTCTTTGACAAGAGAGACTTGCTTCCCACACGGGCATGGGACGACGACGGCAATCTCCTGCCTGGCCTTTCTCTTGACCGCCCCGTCATCGGCATCTCCATCTATGCCGCGCAGCATTTCTGCACCTGGCTCGGCGAAAAACTTGACCGGCCCTGCCGGCTGCCCACCGCCGAAGAGTGGGAAAAGGCCGCCAGAGGCTCCGATGAACGCCTCTATCCATGGGGAAACGTCTTCCATGCCGAATACACCTACACCTATGAGAACACCAACGCCTTCACCAAATACGGGCTGTGGGCCCCGCCAGGCTCCTTCCCTGACGACTGCTCCATCTATGGCGTCTACGACATGGCGGGAAATGTCCGCGAATGGACCTGCTCCGTCTTTGAAAACGACCCCACCTTCTACCAAATCAAAGGCGGCAGCAGTGTCTTTTCACGACGCTATCTGCCGTTGACCAAGGCGTCGGACATGGTTCAATCTCCTTCCGACGTGGGTTTCCGCTATATCTTCCCTGTTGTCCCCGAAGATTTTACAACACAGCAGAAGAAGCTGGACAACGCGGACAGCACATCCACGGAAGATTCAGAATAATCAGAAGGCAACCGCAACCGAGGCAGCTCTTTTTCTCATGCCATGGAAGCCCCGATGGCCCCAACCGGGCTGAATTAGCCCATGGCAACTGCGTATTGGGGCCATCAGGCTTTCGAAGCGTTGCAAGTCTTATTCCTAATTCCTGATTTTCAACAGCTTATGGTTCGCTCGAACCAGTTCTGAAAGACGAAAAAGGCCCACAGTTCGCTGAAGAGACTGGCGCGGCCGCTAAGATGATCGTTGACGGCGCGGCGGATGGTTTCTCCATCGAAAAGTCCTTGCGCCTCAATGACATCGGGACTGGCGTAATGGAGCAGTTTCTCGCGGTAGGGGCCCCGAAGCCATTGGCCCACAGGCACCTCGAAGCCATGTTTCGGAGCGGAGAACAACTCGGGGGGCAGCATGTCGCGGAACGTGTCCTTCAGGATGATTTTGCGTTGGTTTCCGTTGATTTTGAACAACGTGGGGATTTGGTAGGCCAGCTGAACGACCGCGCTGTCCAGCAGGGGGACGCGGGTTTCCAAAGAGGCGAGCATGCTGGCGCGGTCCACTTTGGGAAGCATGTCCCCTTCCAGCACCGTCTTCAGATCCACAAATTGGGAGCGGGTCTGGGGGTCAGCGTTCTTCAGATAGTCATATTGGCGGCGGAGGAAATCCAGACTGTCCGGCTGAAAGCCATGGAGCAGGGACTGCAGGTCCTGCTGTTTGAAGCCGAGGGACATCAGATAGACGCTGCGCCTGTAATCGGAGAGCTCGGCGGAGCGAACCACCTTCTGTGCCTTGCGTACCCAGCCACAGTCTTGCGGAATAAATTGTAACATCTTCTCTATCAATGACTTACGCAAAAACTTCGGCAACCGCTTGTAGCGGCACCCGTAAAAGCCGGCAAGATATTTGTTGTAGCCAGCGAACAGCTCGTCTCCGGCGTCTCCCGTGAGCACCACCTTCACGAACTGCCTGGCCTGGGCGGAAACCGCGTAAGTGGCGACCAGAGAGGAATCTCCGAATGGCTCGTCCAGGTTCTCCAGAACTCGGTCCACGCAGGAAAGGACATGCTCCCATTTGAGGCGAAGGAGGGTATGGTTGGTATGATGCCGTTTGGCGACGATGGCGGCCAGCTGACTTTCATCATAGCCCTTCTCGTCAAAGCCGATGGTGAAGGTGTCCACCTTCTGCGGCGCAATGGCGGCCATGATGCCCACGATGATGGACGAGTCGAAGCCCCCGCTGAGGAAGGCCCCCAACGGCACATCGCTGATCATGCGCTGTTCGACGGAATGGAACAGCGCCTCCCGCAGCCGACGTTTGCATTCATCGTAGTCTTGAATGCGTTCGTCGGTGATGTTGGGGGCCAGGCTCCAATAGGCATGGAAATTCAGATTGCCTTCTCCATCAAGGACTAACGCTGTGGCGGGCTCCAGTTTGCGCACGGCCTGGAAGATGGTGCGGGGGGCGGGAATATAGGTCAGCTGGAAGAAGGTGGAGCAGGCGGCCATGTCCAGCTCACGGGGAACCAGGCCAGTTGCCATGAGACTCTTGAGCTCCGAGCCGAAAAGGAATCCCTTCTCCGTTTTGCAGTAGTACAGCGGTTTCTCGCCGATTCGGTCCCGGGCAAGGACCCATTCCCCCTTTTCCGCATTGTAGATGGCGAAGGCGAACATGCCCTCTAGCTTCTGCAGAATTGCAAGTCCATGGGACTCAAAGCCATGGAGAATCACTTCCGTGTCGGATTGGGTCTGGAAGCGGTGCCCGAGCGCCTCCAGCTCCTTGCGGAGAGCCCTGAAATTATAGATCTCCCCGTTGAACACGATCATGAGCGTGCGGGTCTCGTTCCAGATGGGCTGAAGCCCGCCGGCCAAATCGATGATGGCCAGACGTCGCATGCCCAAGGCGCAGCGGTCGTCAGCGTACAGCCCTTCGTGGTCGGGGCCGCGGTGCACAATCCGCTCGTTCATGCCATGGACAAGACGGCGCAGCTCCTCTTGGCTGCGTGCGCCGTCAAACTGGATATAGCCGTTGATTCCGCACATGTGCTATACAATATATATACATATATGTAACAATTCAGAAGGAGCCCACTGAACACACGGAAAATGCAGAAACGTTCAGCCGCGTCACCACGGCTGAACGCAAAGCTTATCATATGGAACGCCCTCCGCTGGCCGGATGGCTCACTTGTCGGCTTCCTTCTCCTTGTCATTGACGGACAGGGAAAGCAGGAACTCGACGTTGTTCGGGGTCTTCTTGAGTTTGCTGATGAGCATTTCCATGGCCTCGGCCATGGGAGTGCCGTTGAGCGCACGGCGCAAAGCCCACATGCGCTCCAGCTCGTCGGGATGGACCAGCAGCTCCTCTTTGCGGGTTCCGCTCTTCTCGATGTTGATGGCGGGATAGATGCGCTTGTCGACCAGATGATGGTCCAACATCAGCTCCATGTTGCCTGTGCCTTTGAACTCCTCGAAGATGACTTCGTCCATGCGGCTGCCAGTTTCAATGAGGGCCGTGGCAAGAATGGTCAGACTGCCGCCATGCTCGATGTTTCGGGCGGCGCCGAAGAAGCGTTTCGGCTTGTGGAGGGCATTGGCGTCCACGCCGCCGGACAGGATGCGGCCGCTGTGGGGCTCCAAGGTGTTGTAGGCGCGGGCCAGACGCGTGATGGAGTCCAGAAGAATGACCACATGGCGGCCATGCTCCACCAGCCGTTTGGCCTTTTCAATGACCATTTCAGCCACCTGGACATGGCGTTCCGGCGGCTCGTCGAAGGTGGAGCTGACGATTTCCCCCTTGACGACCCGCTTCATGTCCGTCACTTCCTCCGGCCGTTCATCAATGAGCAGGACAATTAGATGGATGTCGTCGTTGTTGGCGGTGATGCTGTTGGCGATTTTCTGCAGGATGACGGTCTTGCCAGTTCGGGGCTCCGCCACGATCAGTCCGCGCTGCCCCCGCCCCACCGGCGTCACCAAGTCGATGATTCGAGTGGACAATTCATCCTTATCTCGTTCCAAGATAAAGCGTTGCGTTGGGAAATAAGGCGTCAGGCTCTCAAAGGGAAGAATGTGCTTTTTGACTTCCGGGGGATCGCCGTTGATGGTGTTGATCTGGACCAACGCGAAGAAGCGTTCTTTGTCCTTCGGCTGACGGACCAGACCGCGGATGGTGTCTCCCGTGCGAAGGGAGAAGCGGCGGATTTGGGAAGGGCTCATGTAGATGTCCTCCGGGCAGGCCAGATAGCTGCTGTTCGGGCTGCGGAGGAAACCGTAGCCGTCGTCCAGGACCTCCAGAACGCCTTCCGCCCGCATGATGCCGTTGTTGACCGTTGCGGACTGGCGGAGTATCTCGAAGAGCAGTTCGTGCTTGCTGAGGATGCCGATGCCCTCCAGGTTCAGTTCCAGCGCCGTCTTGGTCAGCTCCTCCATGGTCATGGAACGGAGCTGGTTCAAGTCCATGAGCTCATCCAGATTTTCGGGAAGCTCCTGAAGAATCTGGGGGTCGAAATAGTCGTCAAGTTCAAAGCCGTATTTGTTGCGGCCCTTCTTCTGCCCCTTGAAGTTCTTCCGCTGCGCATTGCCGTTGTTGTTGCCGCCGTTGTTGAAGCGGAGATTGCCGTTGGGCTGACGCTGCCGTGGAAATTGTCCCTGCGGCTCCTGCCCTTGCTGCGGATTCGTGGCGCCGGAAGCCTGCGGCTCCCCCTCGCCAAAAGCACGGCGATTGGCGAAGCGGTCGTAGCCCGTGCGCGGCGGAGGCAGCTGGCCATTTTCGGCTAACGGCGTCTGCCCGTCCTGAACGGCGGAGTTTTCATCTGGCTGGACATTGTAGTCCCGAGGCTGATGGCGTTTGTTCCAGCGGTTGTGGTGGTTGGCGTAGGAATGGCTCCAACGGGATTTGCCGCCCTCCTGAGGCGAGGTTTCTCTATGGGTCACAGCCGGAGCTTGGGCGGCGGGAGCGGCAGTAGTGGG